>JYMV01012049.1_pt1 | contig 11106 bp, 8 predicted proteins | sample 338911 | NCBI WGS metagenome assembly JYMV01 (sample SAMN03354496, study PRJNA234377) | hydrothermal vent metagenome | biome: Deep sea; feature: Hydrothermal plumes at the Eastern Lau Spreading Center, Western Pacific Ocean; material: Seawater | place: Tonga | collected 2009 | depth 2000 m m
ATATTGCTTCATTAAGTAGATCAAATTCTTTATTTTGAAACCCATCAAATGCTTCCATTCAGTAGTTCTCCTTTGGAGTTGGTTTTAAGGATTTAATTAATATTCTTAACGGTTGAATATGGTTTAATCTTTATAAAGCAAGACTTGTGCCACAATAAATTACCTCTTGAGACCCTATTGATATTCTTTTAGGTGAACCGTAACAACCTTTAAACAAATGATTAGTTTGTTTTTTTTTATTAATGCTTTTAACTATAGGTGTATATCTTTAGTTTATAAGATTCGTCAAAAACTTAACACTTGTAGCGTGTGGGGTGGATTTAGGTTAACAGCAGTGAATTGATCTATTGTTGCTTATGTAGGCTTGTGGTAATCTTGGTTTTTATTTTTTTATTCGTTGGCGCTCATGCAAACTCAAAGTATCTTTTCGATCTAAATAGCACACTCCTCCTTATGACATTCCCTACCCACCGATATAGGCGTTTGCGTCAGAGCGGGGGCATTCTAAGAATGGTTCGCGAGACCTCTCTATCTACCGATGACTTGATTGAGCCATTTTTTGTCTGCGAAGGGTCAGATGTTAGGCAAGAAATCTCATCCATGCCAGGTGTGTGTCGCTTTTCAATCAAAAATTTGGTGTCAGAGGTTAAGGCAAGCTACGCATTGGGTGTTCCAGCAGTGATTCTTTTTGGGATTCCAGATAAAAAAGATAAACTTGGTTCTGAAGCATACAACCCGGATGGAATTGTTCAGCGCGCTATACGTGAAATTAAAAATGCTGTTCCGGAAGTAGTTGTCATCACAGATGTTTGTATAGATGAGTACACAGACCATGGTCATTGCGGGATAGTTAATGATGGTCAGATCCTAAATGACGCGACTTTGGAAATTTTATCAAAAATGGCCTTAACTCACTCAGAAGCAGGTGCCGACATTGTTGCTCCTTCAGATATGATGGATGGCCGTGTTCAAGCGATTCGTGCAACCTTAGATGAGACCGGTCACCAGGAAATAATTATCATGTCGTATGCGGCTAAATATGCATCGGCATTTTATGGGCCATTTCGAGAAGCAGCAGACTCATCTCCTCAATTTGGGGATCGATGCTCGTATCAAATGGATCCTGCAAATGCATCTGAGGGTCTCAAAGAAGTTTTGCAAGATGTAGAAGAGGGCGCCGACATTATAATGGTGAAACCTGCTCTTTCTTATTTAGATGTTATTTCTCAGGTGAAACGTGAGATCAATGTCCCTTTGGCAGCGTATAATGTAAGCGGCGAGTATTCAATGGTGAAGGCTGCTGCTCAAAAAGGCTGGATCGATGGTGAAAAAGTGATGATGGAAATTCTTTTAAGCATTAAGAGAGCTGGGGCGCAAATGATTCTGACTTATTTTTCTAGAGAAGCGGCAAAATTTCTTAACAGGTGAACTTAAGGTCAGGTTATTTTTTTGTACTAAACCTTCTTGGTAATGGTTATTGAGAAATGATATGCCTGAGAGTTTCCAGTTAAAGAGAATATTTGTGAAACTATTTTTAAGGAATGTGCGTGTCCATTTTGGTCGAAAATATTAGGTTGATTCGCAAGAAATTAAAATATACCAAGTTGATGATGTCGAAAATTTTCAAGGATTGAATTTCTCACCTATGTTCGGTATTGAAGCACGGAAAAGAGACGCCCCGACTTTAGTTTTGATCAAGTTGTCATATTTAGGGGAAATTTCTCCAGAGTAGATGTTGAACGAGAAGTTAAGTGATTATGATATTTTACCGCGCGCAAATATTTCTAGAGCAAAGACTTTCCCAGAAGTGAAGTTGGTCGACTTTCGTAAGGGGTCGATAGCTTTCAAAAAGCCTGTGTGTTCAGAGTTGATGACCATTGATTCCTCTGAAAAAATACTGACTCTTTTTAGAAAAATGGATACTGATATGCAAACGGCATGTATACAGTCTTTGCAGAGATCTTTGAATCAATCGATAACTATGAGGTGAGTCAGGTGGAATTATCCGGGATCCAAAGACAATGGTGGGTGGGTATCATACTTTTCCTTGGCATTCTAGTTCTTTTCCCCTTGGAATTTTATGGAAAAATTTTTGAACGGGGAATAGGGAATTACCTCAAATGGCAAAATAGTGCTCGTCCTCAATTGGGGAGGGTTTGGGATAAAGATCGACAAACCATTCTTGCTCAAACTAAAGTTCAGTCGATCCGGTCCTTGCTCGATTCGAGGCAGGAGTCTGCTGAGGCGATTGATTCACTTAAAGCTTTATTTGAAAATACTGAACCCGCTAGTGTTATCACGTGAAAAGTTTCTTGATCTCTATTACGACTTTCCTGGGCAGTGGTCGGTTCGAATAATTTCACCATTTGAGCTTATTTCTATCGACTCTAAATACAATTGGACGAGAGTTCTTTTGAAGCGTTTTGGACAGTGGTTTACCATCGGTTTTCTTGATTCTCATAATATTCCTGTTCATGAAGTGTTTGTAGCAACAGATGCCCTGGAAGAAGTACAGGCTACTCGTACTATTAAACAGGGTAGTCTAGAAGAGGTTGGATTTGAAAAAGACCGAGTATATTCTGTAGCCGTATTTCTTCCTCTTTTGCAAACGCTTGATCCAAAAACACAGCACGCTGTTTTTCCTGATCCTAGGTGGTTTCTTGCCAAGGACTACAGCATCACCCGTATTGGTGTTCGAGAACTTGAATCTTCAAAAAAAATAGTATCAAGTCTCGAATTTGGTATTGAGTACAATACCGACTACTACACGGGGGTTCTTTTAATTCCTGTTTCCCGGGAAATAGCCAACAATTTATTGTCCCAAATCGAAAGAACGAATTTTGATATATGGGGGGAAGAGTTTAGCGCCCTTACAGTTCCTTCAGGTGGAGGCAACCCTTGATTCGATACCTAATCGAACGGATAGTTTTTTCCTTTTATATTTTGATGCTTTTGGGTGTTTTTGTCGGATTGGGGTCTTACTTTCTGTTTAGTCGAGACTTGCCTCAATTGCCAAATGACTTGAGAAAAATCAACCTTAGTCTTGCCACCGAAATTTACTCTGCTGACGGAGAAAGAATTAAAGTTTTAGGCCAACGCTATCCTGTCCCCTTGGAAGATATTTCTCCAAATTTTACGAATGCCATCATAGCAGCAGAAGACGCCAGTTTTCATCAGCACAAAGGGTTGGATCATCGGGCTTTGATGAGAGCCCTTTATATGAATATTCGTGAACGAAAAATATTGCAGGGAGGTAGTACCATTACCCAACAACTTTCAAAAAATCTTTTTTTCTCTTTTGAAAGAAATTGGGTGCGCAAAGTCAAGGAGCTCTTAATTTCCTTCCAATTGGAAGCCACCTTCTCAAAAGAAAATATTCTTGAGGCCTATTGTAATCAGATTTATTTTGGTAATGGGGCTTATGGCGTTGAAGAAGCGGCGCAAACCTATTTTAGAAAAAGAGCACGAGATCTAACCGTTTTGCAGGGAGCTCTCTTGGCTGGTTTGCCGAACTCACCGAATTACACTAATCCATTTAAAAACTATGAACGCTCTATTCGTAGAGCCGAACATATTTTAATGAGAATGGTTAAAGAACGCATGATTTCTTCAGAAGAAAAAAATGAGGCGTTGTCTTCGTCGTTGGAATTGATTAGACCAAGAGAAGATGATAACCCGAGTCGGTATTTTCTTAATTATGTGCTTGCGAAATTAGAAAGTAAGTATGGAAAGGAGTTTGTTCACTTTGGTGGATTAAAAGTATTTACTACCTTGGATACACGCCTTCAAGGTTTTGCTCAGAGGTCTGCATTATCCCATTTAGAGGCATTGGAAAGTAAGATGGTTCATGGGGTTGGAAAAAAATATTTACAGGTAGGGATGGTGTCAATAGAAAACCAAAGCGGGGCTGTTCGGGTTATGCTTGGAGGCCGTAGTTACTCTAATAGTCAATTCAATCGTGCCGTTTCAAATAACCGGCTTCCTGGTTCATCATTTAAGCCTTTTGTTTATCTAACAGCAATGGAGCTAAATGGTTTTAACCCTGCTTCTATAGTTAAAGACGAACCCGTTGCCATAGAAATTCCAGGCTCCAGTCCATGGGAGCCTAAAAACTTTAGTGATAAGTATGCAGGCGATATTATTTTAAAAAAGGCCATGATGAGGTCATTAAACTCTGTTTCAGTAAAGTTGATTCAGGAGGTGACCCCTGAAAAGGTTATAAAAACAGCTCGCCAGTTTGGTGTCACCAGTCCACTTGGGAATAACCTTTCTCTTGCACTTGGTACTTCAGGGGTTTCTCCTCTTGAGATGGCTTCAGCATACAGTACGATTGCAAACCTTGGTGTTTACAATGAACCTTATTTTGTTGAACGTATTGAGGATTTTAAAGGGAATCCTTTGTATGAAAACTTTTATCACGGGGTGCAGAATTATGCGCCGAAATCAATTTATCCATTGCTAAATATGATGCAGGGAGTGATAGATGGTGGGACCGGTAGAATTGTTCGGCAGATGGGGTTTAAACATCCTGCGGGGGGTAAAACAGGGACCACTAACAATTTTAAGGATTCTTGGTTTGATGGTTTTACTAAGGATTTTTCTACTTCTGTCTGGGTTGGGTATGACAACAATGAACCTATGATCGATCGGTACGCGCGTGGTTTGACAGGAGCGAGTGCCGCTGCTCCAATCTGGACACTCTATATGGAGAAGGCTTTGCAAGGGAAAAACCAGATTAAGTTTTCAATTCCCGAAGGGATAAAATTTGAAAAAGTGGATGTCTATACTGGAACTCTTGCAGACAGTCAATCGATCGAGACTATGAATGTTGCCGTTAAGGAAGAGACGGTTATTTTACCTCGGGCCATTGAATCTATCCCTGTTGAGCTGGATCTTATTGAACCATCGACAACTTCTGAATTGACCAATGTACCAAACCCTTAAATACATTTTTACTCGAATAGGGATTTCCTTATTTCTTTTGCTCACGTTTGGATTTTTAACACTTTACTTTGTTCATGAAGTGGCATTGCCAAACGCTGCTTTTGATGATTCCTTTATTCAGGCGACACTTTTTTTTATATGCCTATTTATAGGGGTTTTTGCTTATGGGTTAGTTGGTGAACAGAAATTCCATAATGCAATGTATAAACTAAAGAATATTCCAAGTGCTGTGGAGTCAGAAGAGGTTATTGATGGTTTTCAGGTGGTTCTTGATTTTACCTATTCTTCATATTTTTTACCTGGTAAAGGAAAGCGTTTGCGTGATGATGTTATTTTGAAATTTGCAAATTATCTTTTGTTTGTTGGGCGTAAAGACGACAGAGCTCAAAAAATTTATCTAAAAGCTTTTCTTTTGAGGCCTGAAGATCCATCTTACCGTGCTCCATTGCTCTCCATTTTTAAAGAAGATGATGATTTAACAAGTGAAGAAGTTGATCTGCTACTTGTTATACTCAAGGCTGGGGATTACAGCGACGATTCTATAGTCAATAACTTAGCTTCTTTGTTTTTGAGAAAACGTTTGTTTGCAAGCAAAACCGAACCTATCTTTCTCGCGTCTTTAAAAAATAAAAGTGAGAATTCAAAAGAAATAGTGAATCTTGTATTACCCCAGCTTTTAAGAGCAAATCGATCAGACTCATTTGCGGTGAGATTTTATCTTGAAGCCTATCGGTTTGAACCGTCTGAAACGTCGCAGGTTCTTGAAATGATTGCCCATGCTTACTGCGAAAAAACTTGGGAAGATGTTGATAAGGCTCTTCATCTAAAATGTGAGGAAGTATTCCAGGATTGTGATTATAAATTTCGCAGCGATATGCTAAGAAAAACAGCAGAATCCAACCTGTCTAGCAAAATTCACCAATTGAGATTGCTCAACGAGGATGACCTGCGCCTATTGCGAAATCTAAAAGTTAAAATGGGACTGTCCAGATCTTTCTTTGACTTGCTTGGGGGAATAGCCGTGAAATTTCTGGATTTCGCTCGAATCCTCGCCAGAAAATTCCTCATGATTAGGACGTGGTTTTTTATTGTAGTTGTAATATTAATTACAAGTTTGGTCTATCGAGGATGGCAGAGTCAGCAAGAAATAGGTTTAGGAGTAGAAGGTAAAGCCATAGACCCTAAAGAGAAAAACATCAGTGGCCTTAAAAAAACGGAAATCCACACTTTTCAGGTAGCTGCTTTTACCTCATCCAAACAAGCTCGTGGATTGATTAATTCGCTAAAAAAAAAGGGAGTGCGAGATGTTTATCAAGTAAGGACGAAAAGAAAATCCGGAGAAACTTGGTATAAGATTCGCGTTGGGCGCTTCGATTCAGAAGAGAATGCGCAAATGTTTGCCAGGCAGTTGATTGAGCAAAAAACGATTAAAAACTATTTTATAATTTCGCTATCTGTAAACTAAATAGAACCGGATGTTTTAAGATTAAAGAATTGTCGGATTAGTGGAAAAATTATTTTTCAATTTTGCCAATCATTGAGAATAATGTTTGTGGTGATAATTGACTGGTTTTGAGTGCTTTTTATTTCTAGAGAGCTTGGTTTTTTATGATGGATATTTTTTTTAATGATGATTATGCGAAAGAATTTATTTCTAATTTAGAAATAGGTTCTTTGCAGGAAAATGTTGACCATTTACATGCTAACTTGGAGAAAAAAACCGGGCAGGGAAGTGATTGTCTTGGGTGGTTGCATTTGCCTTCTCGCACACCTTCCTCATTGTTTGATTCAATTCGCTCTACTCAAAATGAAATAATAGAACAATGCGATGCATTTGTTTGTGTTGGTATCGGTGGTTCTTACTTAGGAGCTCGTGCGGCCATTTCTTTTTTGAGTTCGGTTGCTAATAAAGAAGATACCCCTGAAATTTACTTTGCAGGGCACACCATGTGTTCAGATTACCATGCAGAACTTCTCCGAGTTTTGGAAGGTAGGGAAGTTTGCATTAACTTGATATCAAAATCGGGGACTACTCTCGAATCAGCCATTGCATTTAGGTTGCTACGAAATTTCATGAAAAAAAAATATGGTAAAGAAGGTGCTAGTAGACGAATTATCGTAACTACCGAATCCAAAAAAAACATAATAAACGATCTAGCTAAAGAGGAGGGTTATCGATCCTTCCATCTTCCAGAAGATGTGGGTGGCCGTTTTTCAGTGTTTACATCGGCTGGGTTATTGCCCATTGCCATAGCTGGCATAGATATACGTGATTTTATGGACGGTGCTTTACTGGCTGAAAAAGAACTAACGAAATCTTCAGATTTGTCTGTAAATACCGCTTATCTTTATGCTGCGTACCGCCACTTATTGTTTCAAAAGGGTAAAACTATAGAACTCATGGCTGCATTTCATTCCTCTTTCGAGTATGTTTTGGAGTGGTGGAAGCAGCTTGTTGGGGAGAGCGAAGGCAAAGGAGGCAAAGGAATCTTTCCTTCCTCGGCCCGCTACACAACTGATTTGCACTCTCTGGGGCAACGAGTTCAGGAGGGGACTCGCAACCTTTTTGAAACTTTTTTGTTAGTGGAAAAGTCATCAAAAGTTGTTGAAATTGAAAAGGATAATTGCGATAGGGATGGTCTTGGCTACCTTGAGGGGAAATCACTGGATTTTATTAACGAGAAAGCGTACAAAGGTTCGGCGAATGCACATCTCGAAGGTGGAGTTCCTAACCTTGCCATAACTCTTAAAGAGCGTTCGGCGCATAATCTTGGCCAACTATTTTATTTTTTTGAACGTGCGGTGGCCATGACAGGATACTTATCTGGGGTAAACCCATTCGATCAACCCGGTGTTGAATTTTATAAAAGAAATATGTTTCGTTTGCTAAATAAACCTAGCCAATAAGAAAGGTAAATAAAATGACCACTGTTTCTAGTGAACTTGATGGTGTCATTCACGAGATTGCTTGTATGGAGCTTGGGAATGACCAGCCCGTATTTCAATCAGATCCAACTATGGCTCGATTCAAAGAAACTGGAACGGAGCTTTGGGTTGATACTGGTGATCTAGAGAAAGCCCAGTCAATTTGGAAGTCTGAATTTAGCGCACTTACTACCAACAATACTTTGGCGAATCAGGTGGTCCAAACTGGGGTGATGGATGAAGTCATCCACCAAACTATTTCTCGATTGAATGAAGTGGCTTCAAGTCTGACGAAAGAAGAGCGGGTTACAGAAGTAGGTTTTGTTATTAACTGTCATATAGCCCTTCGATTGGTTCGAGCTTTTAAAACTAAGGTGAGCATTGAGTTGCATCCATCTATGTCAAGAAATATTGGCCGGACGCTAGATTATGCTCGACGCTACTACCGCGTATGTCCGGAGTATTTTATTGTCAAAATTCCTCTGACGCCCGAAGGGTACCTTTCGGTCAGGACTCTACGTAAAGAGGGAATGCCAATCAATTTCACTCTTGGTTTTTCAGCACGCCAAAACTATCTTGCAGCCCGACTGTCAAATCCTGATTTTGTAAATGTGTTTTTGGGAAGACTCAATCAGGTGGTTTCTGAAAATTCGGTGGGGGGAGGTGATTTAGTTGGTGAAAAGGTGACATTGGCTACGCAAGAAGCTCTTCTTAGAGCTCGCAAGCAATACCCCAAAGTCGGCACAAGACTTATTGGCGCTAGTATTAGGAGCGGTGAGCAGGTGGCTTTTCTTGCGGGGCTTGATGTTATGACTATTCCCCCGTCCGCTATGGAGGAATTTCTAAAAATGAAACATCCAGTTGGTACCATGAGTAGCAACATTGGGGAAGATATTAATCCAGGGATTGATTTCAGTCATCCTCATGGACTTCGGTTTCACAAATTATGGGAAGTGCCTGATGCATTCGTTCAATTTGTAAACGACCTGCTTGCCAGCACTAATTTGGATAGTATGACCGGCGGTGAGATGGAGTCGTTTTGTAGAGAGCGAAATGTTGATTTGTTTTATCCTTTTTCGCCTGCGCAACTTAAGAAAATACTCGATCTAGGGAAAATACCAAGGCTAGATGAGTGGTCGCAGGAAGTCGCTCTGGACGACCTTATGACTCAATCTGCTTTGCAATCTTTTTCAAAAGATCAAGCTGCATTGGATGATAGAATTAGATCCTTCTTGTGACACTTGGATGGTTTCAGAAATAAATTTTTCAATATTTACGGTTGAGTTCCCTGCTTGGGATAAATTTCCAAGTAGGGGTGACGTGATTTTTGCTACTTGTTACTTTGTTAAAATACATATTGTTTGCAAGTAACGATTGGCTATATTTTTGAATAGAAGATTTTTATAATTTGGATTTGTGCACCATGGTCTTCAATAAAAATAGAACGGGTTTATGATGAAAGTAAATAAAATAGTATTAGCATATTCTGGAGGGTTGGACACCTCGGTGATCATCAAATGGCTCAAAGAGAAATACGATGCCGAAATTGTTGCATTTGCTGCTGATGTTGGTCAGGGACAGGAACTTGATCCTGTCCGTGAAAAAGCCTTCGCAACAGGTGCGAGCGAAGTTTACATTGAAGATTTGAAAGAAGAGTTTGTTCGTGATTTTGTGTTTCCCATGCTTCGCGGCAACGCTTTTTATGAGGGGAATTACTTACTAGGCACGTCAATCGCCCGCCCATTAATTGCTAAGGAACAAATCCGCATTGCAAAAAAATGTGGGGCTGACGGTGTTTCCCACGGTGCAACAGGAAAAGGAAACGATCAGGTTCGGTTTGAATTGGCATATATAGATTTGAACCCGGACATTAAAATTATTGCACCGTGGCGGGAATGGGACTTGACCTCTAGGAGTGTCCTTATGGACTATGCCAGAGATCACGATATACCGATTCCAGTGAGTAAGGATAAGCCTTACAGCATGGATCGTAACTTGTTTCATATTAGTTATGAGGGAGGAAACCTTGAAAATCCTTGGGTTGCGCCTGATGAAGATATGTTTATGCTAAGCGTCTCTCCTGAGTCTGCACCAGATAAAGCAACGACAATAGAAGTTGAGTATGAACAAGGGAACCCTGTCGCAGTAAACGGTGAGCGAATGAGTCCTGCAACTTTGCTTGCCAAGTTAAATGAATTCGGGGGTATGAATGGTATTGGACGAGTGGATATAGTAGAAAACAGGTTTATAGGTATGAAGTCGCGTGGCGTTTATGAAACCCCCGGGGGCACAATTCTACATGTTGCTCATCGTGCAGTTGAATCTATTACCATGGACCGGGAGGTTATGTTTTTACGCGACTCCTTAATTCCTTCATATGCCAAGATGATTTACAATGGATTCTGGTATTCTCCAGAACGGGTTCTTCTTCAAAAGACGATCGACGAGTCTCAGAAAACAGTTACAGGAACAGCTCGGCTCAAACTTTATAAAGGAAGTTGTACAGTGGAGGGGAGAAAGTCGATCAATTCACTTTACGATCAGGATGTGGTTACTTTTGAAGAAGGAGATGGTTATCGTCAAAATGATGCGGATGGGTTTATCCGACTTAATGCGCTTCGATTAAAAATGTATTCCAAGGCCTATGAGTCTAAAGTGGATAAAAATAAATAAGATCATTCAACTCTTCACTAGTAATGAAATCTAAAGCCAGTTCTTTTTTCTGTGGAGCATTTTTCTTTTCTTTGGTTTTTCTTTTTGCGTTTATTGTGGCAGCAGAAGAGCGTGATGCAACCCCCCCCCCTCTTAATCCTTTTTTGGAAGCTGAACATTCATATTACTCAGGCGACTTTGATAAAGCGCAACTTCTTTATCAAAATTATCTTTATAGGAAACCAAGTGGAGATCGTGGTAATACTGCACTTTATCGATTGGGTACTATTCATCAGAAAAATTTTTCTTGTGCGACGGCTCTCCGTTACTACAAGATGGTTTTGAGTCGCGCGCCAGCTTTAGAATTGACTCATGATACGAAATTTGGTCAGGCACAATGCCTGTTCGAACTTGAGCAGCATGACGAAGCAGAGGCTTCCTTGAAAGAGATTGTATTTTCTCACCCCGACGCAAAAAAAAAATGGGAAGCTAAAATATACCTTGGACGGTTGGACGAAAAACGTCTTGATTACAAAAAAGCGATTGAAAAGCTCAAGGTGATTTATTCTCAAAGTGAAGATAAAA
>JYMV01027605.1_pt1 | contig 11106 bp, 8 predicted proteins | sample 338911 | NCBI WGS metagenome assembly JYMV01 (sample SAMN03354496, study PRJNA234377) | hydrothermal vent metagenome | biome: Deep sea; feature: Hydrothermal plumes at the Eastern Lau Spreading Center, Western Pacific Ocean; material: Seawater | place: Tonga | collected 2009 | depth 2000 m m
GAACCACTGACTGACTTAGTAAAAAATGGAAAGGAGGTATTTCTCTACTGGGTACCTCATGAGCCTAAGGGGAAATTTATAGATAAAACTGTCCGACAGTTTCAACAATTAAATCTGGAGCCTGTACTAATGTCGGAGTGTGGTTTGACTCCACCAAATGGTGAGCAAGTGCTAATTGTTGACCACGTTGGTATTCTGGCAGAATTGTATTGGAAGGGAAGAATTGCTTATGTAGGGGGAGGATTTTCAACTGGAGTTCATAATGTAATGGAACCTGCTATTGCCCGACTTCCAGTTATTTTCGGTCCGAAATTCCATAATTCAGATGCGGCTGAAGCACTAATCGAAGCTGGTGGTGGATTCCCCACATCTAATTCGGTGCAGTTTAGTCAAACTTTAAATGAACTTGTGACGAATGATGAGAAGTTTTTACAAGCCAGCCTGGCGGCAACTGCAGTTATTCACGATAATATTGGATCTGCCACAAGAGTCGTTAGAGGAATTATCCGTGACTGAACTCATTTTCACAATCCATTTCCCCCATTTCGAAGATGAACCGAAAACTATCCAGCTAAAGGCGGGACTGCATGTAATATATGGAGACAGCGGTGTAGGGAAATCTGCTTTTTGTAAAATGCTCGCTCAACTAAATCAAAATAACGTAAATACTAATTTCAGGATAAGTGTAATCTCGTCATATGAAGATGTGGGAATGGTGTTGCAGGATCCTGATGATCAGATTGTGGCGCCTACACTTTTTCGAGAGTTGGCTTTTAATTTTGAAAATCTTGGAATGGAGAGTAAAGAAATCAACCAAGCAATATCTAGGACTGTTGATCGTTCTGATTTACAATTTGATCTTAATAGACATCCCGCCAATCTTTCTGGAGGAGAGAAGGAATTGGTAAATCTAGCTACGGCCCTTTCAACAAATCCCAAATTATTGATTATTGATGACGGATTTGCATTTCTGAGTAGGAGAAGAAAAAACGAGTTGATAAAGCAAGTTAAGGAGTATGCTGATAACCAAGAAGCGATTGTTGTCTGGACAACGGCTACTCAAGAGGATCTTAGTTGTGGACATACTAAATGGGAATTAAAACTCGACGAATTTGAAAAATCTTACCTGAAAGAAACTGCTACAATTTCCGCTGAAATTCAAAATGGGATGATGTTTCTTCAATGTGAGAATCTTACTTTTGGGTATGAAGAAAAAAATCTATTGTTCTCTCAACTTACCTGTAGTTATGGACCTTTTAGATCATTTGCTCTTGTAGGTGAAAATGGAAGTGGCAAAACTACTTTATGTCGTCTTTTATCTAACGTATTAAAACCTTCATCCGGTTCTGTAAAATTGTTATTAGGTGATCGGAAAGAACTACGCATCGGTTATTTACCTCAGTTTCCCGAGAGGATGTTTGGCGGTTTTAGTCTTTCTGAACTAATGATGCGAATGAGAAAAAATCACTTACTCTCGGAATCAGCTGAACTTTTTTTGAAAAGTTCTTTAAAGCAATTCACTGTATCGTGGGATCTAATCAAAGATAATCCAATTAATAATCTGAAGTTGTCAGTTACACGAATTTGCCTGATTCTGATGCTTCTACATGCTCGATATGATATTTTAATTTTGGATGAACCCATGTTTTCACTGGGACATTCTCAGCGTATGAAAGTAATGGAGCAGTTAAGAGATAGTATGAGCCGAAAGCATTTCGTGATTATTTCCCACTCAGATTATCTTGTAAGAAGTATATGCGATGCAGCTCTTGTTATTGAAAATGAAAAACTTTTGCTTTTACAAGAAGATGTAATACATGCCTGAGCAAAAAAGTAAAACAAGGATTACGGATCCAACAAGGATCATAACCCTGGCAAATCTCCTCAGCGTTCTTAGAGCATTTCTTACTGTTCCCATATTATATGCCATGCATCTGAAGGAGATAAATATTTTTCTGGTTCTGATAGCAATTGCTATAGCGACTGATTATCTGGATGGCTATTTCGCCAGAAAAGCTCATGAGGTTACAGAGCTCGGTAAATGGCTCGATCCTTTTGCAGATGCAATCGTAATCATGTCTGTAATTCTCTTTCTCGCACTTGATCCATATTGGGAATTTCCTTTTTGGTTTTTCATCTTTTATCTCATACGTTATCTGGCGATTGCTCTTAGCTCAGTATATGTGGTAAATAATGTACAAGTTTCCCTCAGTTCTAACCGGTTAGGGAAATGGGCGATAAATTTTTCCGCGCTGGCGATTCTACTTTATGTATTGAAAAATGTAAAGCCATATGACAGTTATGTTTTATGGTTTGCAACTGTATTACTTGTTATTAGCGGAGTTCAATATTTCATTACTCATTGGCATCTGCTGCATAAGAAATAAAATACATGGTTTTTAATCCCCTCGAAAAGCTCTTTAATTCACTTAAAAAGACAAGAGAATCCCTCTCTTCTGGCTTAAATAAGTTGAAGGGTAAAGAGATTTCGGCTGAATCAATAGAAGAACTTGAAACTGTTCTTCTTATGGCTGATTTGGGAGTTGTTTGTACAGAAGATGTAATCAATAAACTCAAAAAATATGGTAATAAAACAAATCTTTTGGATGTTCTTCATAATGAGTTGCTAGAGATGATAACGGTAAAATATAAAGCGAATGTTTTGGAAACCGACTACAAAGCGAGTGCCATTTTAATAGTTGGAGTGAATGGTACCGGCAAGACTACATCAGCGGCTAAGCTGGCAGCTTACTATACCAATCTAGGGAAAAGTGTAATGCTCATAGGTGCTGATACTTATCGAGCTGCCGCTGCTGAACAGCTCCGCCAATGGAGCGTCGTGGCTAATATTCAGTTTGTGTCTAATGAATCTTCCGGAGATCCTTCGGCTGTACTTTTCGATGGATTGAAATCAGCTCAGGCAAAAGATATTGATATTAGCCTCATTGATACTGCTGGTCGCCTGCACACTTACAAAAATCTTATGGCCGAGATTGGGAAAATGCACAAAGTAGTAACTACCAAGTTCCCTGATTTTCAACTGGAAACCCTTTTGACATTGGATGCGAATCTTGGCCAGAATTCGCTTTCCCAAGCCAAAAAATTTCATGAGCAGACATCCGTGGATGGCATTATCCTTACCAAAATGGACGGTACAGCAAAAGGTGGAATTGTCTTTCCCATTTACAGGGAACTGGGAATACCGGTAAAATTTATTGGAATGGGTGAAACTTTGGATGATCTAATTGAGTTCAATGCAGAAGATTATGTGCAATCACTTATCGGTTAAAAAGTGGTGAATTCTAAGTGGTTAGTACCTGCTACACTTGTATTATCTTTTTCGATAAGTTACTCCCAAACCATCAGCGGTTTTGTACGGGAGGACGCAACCGGTGAGCCTCTTTCTTATGTAAATGTTTTCTTGAAGGATACTTATCTTGGTTCTGCTTCCAATCAAGATGGCTACTTCGTTATTCCCAATGTGCCACCGGGAGACTATGAGATTTCGGCGTCCATAATCGGATATGAGATTAGGACAGTTCCGGTAACTATCGTAGCAGGCGAGGATATTCGTTTCGATTTCCGGCTTACCGTTTCAATCATTGCCGGGGAAGAGGTCAACGTCACGGCGGAAAGACAGCGGTTCCGGGAGATGGTGCAGCCCAGTACTGTTATACTCGACATGCGTGAAATTGAAGTGGTGCCCGCCTTTATCGAAGCAGATGTGTTCCGTACTCTCCAATTTCTCCCTGGTGTGCAAACCATGAACGACTTTTCCAGCGCTCTCTACGTCCGTGGGAGTACGCCAGATCAAAACCTCATCATGCTGGACGGTATCACGGTATACAATCCGTTCCACTTGGGTGGTATTTTTTCTACCTTCAATACGGACGCCATAAAGGAGGCACAGTTTAACGCAGGCGGATTCCCGGCTCGCTACGGCGGACGGATGGGCTCTATTTTGAACATTATCAATCGAGAAGGGAATACGGAAGAGTTCCACGCTAAAGGGAATATATCGCTAATCTCTAGTAAGCTGCTTTTGGAAGGTCCAATTCCCAAATGGAGCGGGTTAAAAGGATCGTGGATGCTGGCTGGGCGGAGGACTTATTTCGATACCATGGTTGATTTTATGGCAGCGACTGCCGGAGTGAAAGATGATCCTTATTATGTCGGTTTTCCGTATTACTTCTATGACTTTGAAGGGAAAGTCAATATAGACATTGGAACAGACCATCGACTGACTTGGAGTTCATTTTACGGCGACGATGTTTTCTATATTTCGACTGAAGACGACGACTCCTACGGCAGTGCTTATGAAAACTGGTACGAAGAGTACCATGATAAGTTTATGATGGACTGGCGATGGGGGAATTTCACAAACTCAATTACGTGGCGGTGGATTGTGTCACCAAAGCTTGTAGCGAAGACATTCCTGGCATCCAGCCGTTTCCGCTTCTGGATTAATATGGACAGTCAATCCGATGGCTATTACGTGAATGATACAGATACTTCAGAATGGCAAGATGAATTCAACTTCGACGTTTTCGATATTGTGAAGGATCGGACAATCGAAACTGAGTTGGTCTGGATTCCTAATGACAGACATACAGTCACCGGCGGATTTCAGCACAAAGACTTGAATTTCAATCTTGGCATGACATTTGGCTGGGGCTTTCTTGAAGCTGATACATTCTTTACATTCAAGGATACTGCGCTCTGGATGGTGGACGAACCTTTCGAACAGTCCGTGTACATTCAGGATCGGTGGGAGGTTTCGGATCGCTTCACGGCAGAGGTTGGCGCCAGAGCGTCTCGCTATAGTCTCCACGATACGCTCTACTTCGAACCGCGCATAGGTCTAAAGTATTTGCTGACGCCTGATATGAGTATAAAGCTCAACTGGGGTAGATATCACCAGTTCCTTGCCACGGCGAATCCGCAGGATGAAAATATGCACTTCATTGACATCTGGCTCGGAATCCCAAAGGAAAACGCGGCGCCGGTCGCTACTCATTCTATCCTTGGCGTTGAGTATCTCTCACCAAAAAATATTCTTTACCGCGTAGAGGGTTATTACAAAGACTTCGACAATCTCATTACATTAAAACAGGGTAACATGTTCGAAGAGGAAGAAGGTGAAATTCAGTTCGATCCATTCAACGAATTCCTCGAGACTGATGCATTTGCTTACGGGCTGGAATTTCTTGCTAAGAAGACCGCAGGGAAGATTCGAGGTTGGGCTGGCTATACTTATGCCACGACAAAATGGTATACTTCACTTCATGGGTGGTATAATCCTAAGTATGACCGGACACATACTCTCAATATTGTGGCAGATATGCAAATCACAGATAAAGTCCATTTCAGCACGGCTGTAAGCTACTCTTCGGGGAATCCTTATACTCCCATCATTGGACGGTATGAATCGTGGAATGAAGATTACTGGGGATCGTTGCGCTGGGACCTTCGTGACCGCTGGCTGACAGGCGAGCGGAACAGTGAGCGATATCCATCCTATTTTCGGTGGGATGTCAGTTTCGTGAAGCGCAAACCGTTCTTCAATGGTCACAGGGAGTGGTATCTGGAGATTCTCAACGTGACCAATCACCTTAACTACTTTACATACGTTTACAGGGATAAATACAACCGGAGGACTGACGAATACGAAGGTGTAGAGCGTGGCGGACTCCCCATGTTTCCGTTCATGCCTACTTTCGGAGTGAGGTTTGAATTCTGATATGAAAAGATTGACTCCACTTTCGTTATTGCTGATCATAGGCTTGGGTTGTATCGCACCGGATTGGGAAGATGTCTCTTCCGATTATGAATCTGAACTGAATGTATTTGCCTTTATCTCACTGGATGAAACAATCCCGACGTTTGTTCAGGTGCGTCAGACGCTCGGACTCGAGGGTTCTGTGTACGAGTTTATTGGGTACGATACTTTATATAATGAAGATTCAAGCGACTACTATATTTATGAAGTTACAGAATCTCGATATGCCGTAGAAGACGCTGATGTCACAATATCTGATGGAGTAACAGAATATGAATTAACACTCTTTGATGAGGATAGTTTGTACGAAATAGAAGGCTGGTGGAGATTTAATAACTTTTGGAGCGGAGGAGTTTATATTGATTCTTTCGGTTTATTCGTTCCTGAGCCCAATAAAGATTATTTTCTGACCGTAACTGCATCTGACGGAAGGGAACTTACAGGAGAAGTGACCACTCCTCCCATTCCCGAGATCAAATTGGAGTCAGTTCCTGATTCAATTGATGCCAATACTTCATATACCATCAAATTCAAACATATGCCTGATCATTACGGTAAAATAATAACTTCCAGCGGGAATTGGATTTGCGGCGCCGAACAATCGGGATTTATAGAGAAAGGAGACTCAACTTGGACGTCTTCTGTGGAAGACTGCGGAGGAGAAACTTGGGGATGGGATCAGCCGGACACACTCACTATTGAGCTCTATTCCATGGATAATAACTATTACGAATATTTTATAAAGCACGGATTTGATGACGAGTTTGTGAATTTCTTCATGGGTGCCGGCGGCAGCGGTCCGGCGTTTGGAGTAGAGGGCGGATTCGGTACTTTCTGCGCTGTAGCAATGGACAGGGTTGAGACGATAATTGTGCCGAGAGAATAATTGAAGTTAAATCCTAAGTTTGCGTTGACCTGTAGACTATTTGTTCTCTAATGTAGAGTTGCATTTCTTCAAGTTAATTTTCCCATTATCAATTTAAAATCTAAAATCGTCAATAGAAAATCTCTGAAAGATATGCGCACTCTATTACTTGACACCACCGTCGAAGATAAGTAAATTCTAAGTCAATATGGCAGAATTCAGAATACATTCGGATTTTCAGCCTACGGGTGATCAGCCTCAGGCAATTGAGCAGCTTGTTGCCGGCTTAAAGCACGGCGATAAGTACCAGATGCTCCTGGGCGTTACAGGTAGTGGTAAAACATTTACCATGGCCAATGTGATTCAGGAATTGCAGCGGCCGACCATTATAATGTCACACAATAAAACTTTAGCGGCTCAGCTTTACGGAGAGTTTCGCTCTCTGTTTCCCGAGAATTCTGTGGAGTACTTTATCAGTTACTACGACTATTACCAGCCGGAAGCTTACCTGCCCGTGACTGACACTTTCATTGAGAAGGATGCGTCCGTGAATGAAGAGATTGACAAGCTGCGGCTGAAAACCACAAGTTCGCTCCTGGAACGGCAGGATGTTATCGTGGTGAGCAGTGTCTCGTGTATTTACGGAATAGGTTCGCCTGAAGAGTACAGAGAACAGATAGTTCATCTAGCGAAAGGTCAGATTCTCAACAGAAAGGAACTGTTCGGTGCTTTGGTGAAAATCTACTATTCGCGGAACGATGCCGTATTAGAGCGAGGACGCTTCCGAGTGCGAGGCGATATTATCGAAATTTTCCCGGCGTATGAGGATGTCTGCATCCGAGTGGAGATGTACGGAAACGAAATAGAAACTCTATCATCTTTCGATCCTCTAACAGGTGAGGTTATTCGTGAACTGGTATCGCTCTATATTTATCCTGCCAAACACTTTGTTACTGACGAGAGTCAACTTGAGTCAACCATCGATGCCATTCGAACGGAGTTATCTGAACGATTGGATTACCTGAAATCTGAAGGACTTTTACTGGAAGCACAGCGTCTTGAGCAGCGGACAAACTTCGATCTTGAGATGCTCCTGGAAGTGGGTTACTGTTCGGGGATCGAAAACTATTCGCGTCATTTTTCAGGACGGAAGCCGGGACAGCGTCCGTGGACACTCCTCGATTTTTTCCCTGATGACTATCTGATGTTTATTGATGAATCGCATGTTTCCCTACCTCAAGTTCAGGGCATGTATGCCGGCGACCGCAGCCGTAAAGAAGTGTTAGTGGAGCACGGTTTCCGCTTGCCATCTGCGCTCGACAACCGTCCTATGAAATTAGACGAGTTTGAGGATAAAATAAATCAGGCAGTTTTCGTCTCCGCCACTCCCGGCCCGCGAGAGCTGGAGAGAACGAAAGGTGTTATCGTGGAACAGCTTATTCGTCCCACCGGGCTCATCGATCCGAAGATTGAAGTACGCTCTACAAAAGGCCAAATTGATGACCTCATCGGAGAGATTAGAGAGTGTACTCATAAAAAGGAGAGAGTGCTGGTTACCACTCTTACCAAGCGGATGTCTGAAGATTTGACTGAATATCTGCAAGGTATGAATCTGAACGTCCGCTATCTCCATTCTGAAATCATTACCATAGAACGGGTGAAGATACTCCGCGATTTGCGGCTGGGTGAGTTCGATGTTCTCGTGGGAATCAATCTTCTGCGGGAAGGGTTGGACTTGCCGGAAGTATCACTGGTCGCAGTGCTCGATGCTGACAAAGAGGGTTTCCTTAGATCTGAGTCGGCACTAATGCAAGTCGCCGGACGAGCATCACGAAATATCAATGGAAAGGTGCTGTTTTATGCCGACCGAGTTACGAGATCGATGAAAGCGGTCATCGATGAATCAAGCCGACGTCGAAAAGTTCAGGAAGAGTATAATAAAAAACACGAGATTACGCCTAAGACCATCTATAAAAGTATGGAAGATGTATTAGCTTCTACATCTGTGGCTGATGCTTTCAAAGATATCAGGAAGGAAGGATATAGACGTAAAGGTGATTTTCTGGATGATCTTGACAAAGCGACAGCACTTGATATGCTAAAGAAGGAGATGCTGCGAGCAGCTGAGAACCTGGAATTTGAAAAGGCAGCTAAGCTGAGAGATGAGATTGAATTTTTAAGAGAAAAAATTGAAAGCTGAAAAATGAAAATTTTAGTAACAGGCGGAGCCGGCTATATCGGATCTCATGTTGTATTGGATCTGTTGGAAGCTGATCACGATGTAATTATTCTCGATGATCTTTCACTTGGTGTGGAATTAAATATACATTCAGATGCACAGTTTATATTTGGCTCGACTTTAGACAATGAGGCGCTAAAGGTTTGTTTTCGAGATCAGGTAGATGCAGTTATACATCTGGCGGCCTTCAAGGCGGCGGGAGAGTCCATGACCGATCCGGAAAAATACTCCAAGAATAATATCTCTGGTACGATTAATCTTCTTAATGCCATGACTGATCACGGAGTCCATACTTTCGTCTTCTCATCATCAGCGGCAGTGTACGGTTATCCGGAATATCTTCCTATTGATGAGGATCATCCCACAGACCCTATCAACTATTACGGATTCACTAAACTGGTTATTGAAAGCTTTCTCGAATGGTACGGTAAACTTCGGGGCCTTAAATATGTATCTTTACGTTACTTTAACGCTGCCGGTTACGATCCAAAGGGAAGAATTCTCGGATTAGAGCAGAATCCGGCCAATCTTTTGCCAATCGTCATGGAAGTCGCTTCAGGAGTGCGAGACAAAATGGAGGTTTTTGGGGATGACTACGACACTCCGGACGGAACCGGCGTTCGCGACTACATTCATGTTTCCGATCTCGCATCTGCCCATGTAAAAGCTTTAGATTATCTCCAAAGCGGCGATTCAATTATGGTCAATCTTGCGACAGGTGAGGGTTACTCAGTCCTTGAGGTGATTGAGAAAGCGCGTGAGATTACGGGACATCCCATTCCATATGAAATTACTGCTCGCAGGGAAGGAGATCCTGCAAAACTGATTGCCACTTCCGAGTCAGCAGGAGAACTTTTAGATTGGGAACCAAAATTTTCAGATTTAGAGTCACTATTGAAAACTACGTGGCGAGTTTATTCAGCAAAAAAGGAGATTAACTAAAGGTAGAATAATGAGTGAACTTGACAGAATTAGGCGGATTTCTGGAATTATAGGTACATCCTCAGGAATCGAACAAGTACTGGAGATGATGGGTCAGGTTGCGCCTGTGGATATTTCCGTTCTGATCACCGGTGAATCGGGTACCGGGAAGGAAGTAGTAGCTCGAGCTGTGCACAAACTGAGTAGAAGAGCGAGCAATCCGCTGGTGATAGTGAATTGTGGTGCCATCCCTGCAGGCATTATTGAAAGCGAACTTTTTGGGCATAAGAAGGGATCCTTTACCGGCGCTTCAGAAGATAGAAAAGGATATTTTGAGGAAGCCGATAATGGTACGATCTTCATGGATGAAATTGGCGAAACACCGTTGGAAACACAAGTGAAGCTTCTCCGTGTTCTGGAGTCCGGCGAATTCATGAGAGTGGGAGATTCCAAGACGAGAAAGACCGATGTCAGAATAATCGCTGCTACCAACAAGAATCTTCGGCAAGAAGCTGAGAAGGGGAACTTTCGGAGGGATTTATACTACAGGCTCAGGACCGTTACCATTGACCTTCCGCCTCTAAGGCAAAGAGTGGAAGACCTGGAACCGCTGGCAGAGCGGTTTGCTCTACAGTTTTCCCGCAGTAATGATATAATTTTTAGAGGCTTTACATCCGACGCTTATCAGGTTATGAAGCAGTACGATTGGCAAGGGAATATTCGAGAACTGAGAAATTTCGTGGAGAGTATCATTCTTCTCGAGAGAGGAAATAGGATTTCAAGTGAACTTGTTTTAAAACATCTGGCAGTTCCGGCGGAAGAAAGTTCTCATAATCTTCCCGTACTTGTGGACAAGTCTTCCTCTCAGGCTGAACGAGAGCTAATTCTTCAACAGCTACTCTTTTTAAGGCAGGATATGAGAGATCTCAAGGCATCACTTGGCAACGAATCATTAGATAGGAGCGGTGAAATAGGTACTTTGCAACCTCGATCAGCACTTGATAGTATGGTCGTGTCGCCTACAGGTGAGATTCAAGTGGAAGCGATAAAATCGGCATCAATAGGTGATGTTTCTATGAAAGAATTAGAGAAAGAAATGATTATTCGAACTTTGAAAAAATTTGAAAACAATCGTCGTAAGACGGCTGAACTTTTGGGAATCAGTGAAAGGACGCTATATCGAAAAATAAATGAATATGGAATTGAAAAAAAGCATAAGCGCAATAGTTAGTCTTCAGCAATCTGATGCAGTTCTAGAGACTTGACTTCTATTTCGTATCCGCCAACTGAGCGGTCATCCTT
>JYMV01034811.1_pt1 | contig 11105 bp, 5 predicted proteins | sample 338911 | NCBI WGS metagenome assembly JYMV01 (sample SAMN03354496, study PRJNA234377) | hydrothermal vent metagenome | biome: Deep sea; feature: Hydrothermal plumes at the Eastern Lau Spreading Center, Western Pacific Ocean; material: Seawater | place: Tonga | collected 2009 | depth 2000 m m
GGTCCAGCCCGGCCGTAGGCGATGTAGATCAGGATGGGAAATCCATATTGAGAGAGAGTAAGATCCAATTCTATTTCTTCCACCAATTCATAAGGATATTCTTCTGTCCCGGCTGTAATCGTAACGGTACAGGGGACATCACCAGGCGATGCATCTTCATTGGCTGAGACGAGAAACCAATCCAGCAAGGTGAAGGTCACATCTCCAGCCTCGATCGGGTTACTGAACTCGATAGTATCATCACTAATATATATTCTGGGATCTTCCGATGAAAGAGTTAGCACAACATTCACCGCATCACCCCCCCAACTGTTACCGACCGTTATTTTTACCCTGACCGTTTCGCCTGGGTTAAACATGTAATCACCATCATCATCCTGCTGGTAATCAATTCCATTGATATAAAGATTGGGATAAAAGAAATTATTCTCAAGAAGCCCAGAATGAAAATTTTCAATCATTGAAAACATTCGGTCATCCTGCCCTGGTGTAAATTCATTCACACACGCATCGGAAGCATAGTTCATTATATTATGGACCGGATCATTTCCAGGATCATTGGGGCAGGAATCTAGATTATCGTTGCACTGATATATGTTATCGCCATCATCCTGAGCGGGTGTATCATCCACCTGATCACCCCCGGAGCACCCACCTTCAAAAGTGTGTAGCAGACCAAAATAGTGGCCGCACTCATGGGGCATTGTTTTTGAAGACAGATTCACTGATTGGTAGTGAACTGTTGTTCCCTGCCAATAGCTGCCTTCGGGATTCCACCAAGGAAAGTAGTTCCAGCCCCCAGCCCCTGTACCAGACATATCACATGACCATACATTATAATAATGGTATGGGTCTATATAGGTTGATTGTCTCATCGCTTCTTCTTCTTCACCATAGAGATCACCATCTAAATAGAACCAGTCATTATTGGCGGTTCTTGTAATGGTGTCAAGCGTAAAGAATATATTATGTTCTTCGTTATATTCCAGATTCAGCCTCTGGACTGCAGCTTCAATCGCTGATGTAGAAATATTTCCAACATTATTGGTCGCATGAATCACATGCCAGGCCACCAGGACATGAACTGCATAATGATCACGGCTGCTACGGTTATTTATCCATTCATCGGTCAGAATCTTAGTTTTAATCATTTCTTCCATGGTAGGCGAAGAGAGACCACATCTTTTTTCTATCATTTCCGATGTATTATTACTTCCTGTGTCCGGTTGAAGGTCAGTCTCAACAACCTTTTGTCCTAAAAGGATTGTTAAACTTCCAAGAATTATCATGAAAAAATTCTTCATACTAACGTCACTTCATTAATACCAGTTTTCGAGAAGAATTATATAAAGCTTTACCATCTTTGTTTTTTGCCGTTAAGTGATAAATATACATGCCTGAAGGCAGATCGCCAGCATAAACACCAAAACGGTATGTTCCTGCATTCAAGTATCGGGCTACAACAGTTTGAACCTTTTTGCCCAGCAGATTATATAGCATAAGATTTGCTTCAGACGGCTCGGCTAAATCAAACTGGATAGTTGTGACTGGATTGAACGGATTTGGATAATTTTGATTCAATCCGAATGATTCAGGAATATTTGTAATCAGATCATCGATTCCCACTACTGCATTTGCTGAATCAACCTCGGCCCTAACCATAAGCGCTCCATCAAAATAATTACCAAAATTTTCCCAGCCAAACCCAATACCTAAATCAACTATACTATGATCCGCAGGCGAATCAGCATCCACACCAACGGCAGGGGTTCCAGGCATTTCCTGATATCCAATATAAAAACTGCCTTCTTCTACGGTCATATTAAAGTCATATATACTTTGCTCATTCCAGCCGGCATTGAGGTTCATGGCGATATTTTCCAACAGCGGAGTACCGGGCATACCATCTTCACCATCATCATCCCAGATGCTTAAAAAAGCAACGCCCGTTTGAGCTCCAACAGAAAATATCCTGGCACTGTAAATATCTACCGGATAATTATTGGGAGTAAATTTCACAGCCAGGAAATTATTAGCGCCAACATTCGTGCTGGTCTCATTGGTACCATCATCATAAGCGATCTCATAGATTGTATTGGGTTCAGGTGTAGCGCAGACAGGTTCCGTCATGTCACTCTCTTCATCGCTATAAACGGTTGTAATGCCGTAACAGTATTCCAATCCATTTTGCACAAAATTATCTATATACTCATTTTCACTAAGATTCTGTCCATTAAACATGGCATTAAAAGGACCACCGTCGGCACTCCTATACACATTAAATTCCGGTGTCAGTCCCCCCACAGTAGTCACATTTGCGCGGATCCCGAATTCTCCATCCGTTAATCCATATCCTATGGCAATATCATACCATGGTTCCCAGCCACCCAGATTTGCCCAGGAATTTGTACTGGGTGAATTGTCAGCATCGATGGAAATACCAATGGTTGTGGTCACTTCTATTGCAAGCACAAAATCACCCAGGAATGACCAGCCTAAATCCAATTCTGTCCATTGACCGGCTACTGTTGTAAAGTCGGTTTGATAGGTTGGACTTAGAAGTGGCATGCCGCCAACAACATCATAACCATACAGAGTGGTCGGACCCGACAAAGGGTCATCACCAAAAACATAGACGCTATTTGCTACTACCGCTTCGACACCATAGGGCATATCAAAAAATTCACCCATGATCGATGTACCGCTTTCCATCCAAATCGCATCTTCAAATGTACCGTCATCAAAAATGATATCATCATTATCATATGTTCCGCCCGGGGGCATATCCCAGATCACATGAACCGTCGCATCTCCAGCGGTCGCCATAACATTCTGTACCATGGGTGCTTCATTGATCTCCACTTTCCAGATGTGCACATCATCGATGTAAAGACCCGATCCATTCCCGCCATCCTCATTGTCATCCATGCGGCCGGTGAACCGCACCCGGACATCACTGCCGGCATAATTGGAGATATCCAGCTGGGTATTTCCGTTAAATGGGTCACCCGGCTGGTATACAGCCCAGCCACCGCCGCCTGGACGTGTGAAATCACCATAATCATAGAAAAACTGTTCCCAAGCAAATTCCAGTCCATTCTGTGGGGTCATGTTAACCAGATCATCAGCATTATCTGTAAAAACGATCTCGCCATCTGATCCTACAACTTCGATATTGTCAATCTGAAATCCGGTCAATGTGGGATCATCGGGCGTAGAATAGGCAGGATCAGATCCGAAAGCAAAACGAATTATAACTTCTTCACCAGCATAACCACCAAGCTCAAATACAACATCGTGCCAATCTGCCTGCCCGCCCCAACCGGTGGCCACAGCTTCCAGTGATCCGCCGCAATCGTATTCATCATCATTATAAATCCAGCCATACCCATAATCAAAATCATAGGGGTCATTTCCAATTAGGGACTCCCAGGTAGAACCTCCATCTGTCGAAATACGTACATTGGCAGCATCCCAGCCATCTGTGCAGGTGCCGCCTACAGTAGCTCCGGCAGGATCTTCAATACCCCATTTCATGACACAGCTCATATAATATCCAGGTCCATCTATGGTGATGGGAGGTGAATCCAGGAACTGCACCCAGGCATCAAGGTACCCTCCTACTGCACCATCACCGCACCACCAGCTGTTGCCTTCATAGGCATTCGATGTTGTTGTATGAAAATAGACCGGCACGTCACTCACATTCGCTATATCCACCCAGTAATAATCTTCAAGAAAATTGTCACCATCCCCATCGAAATCCGGCAGATCACACCACAACGCAAAATTCATCTTGTAGATCTCATCTGCTCCCCCTAATTCCGGGAGAGACAGGATCGGAGAAATAAGACTGGAAACAATATCATAAGTGTCGTCATCAATATTAAAACTATGGGTTGGACTGTAGCTGGATTCTTCCGTCAGGTTCCAGCCTTCACCAATAATCCAGTCGGAAACATCTCCTTCAAAATCTGCCAGCCAAACCGTGGATGTATCATCTCGGGATATTTGGCTCAGACTTGATCTACCATTATACTGGCTGCCTAATAAATGACGCGACGTGATTTGGGAAAAGTCCTGGTTTTGATGTTGCTGATGACGCTTATAATTCCGGTCCTTTGCCCACACCAGACTTAGACACATTAAACTATATAAAATGAAACGCATGATTATCCCCTTTTCAATTAATGTTAATTAGATAAAGTGGGACACGGATTTGACCATGTCCCACTTTTAATGCAAAGTTTTTACTTAACGGGTCTATTATTTCATTAACACCAGTTTCCTGGTCTGCGCTGATCCATTAACAGCCATGGTATAAAAATAAATACCACTGGATAGATCCGATGCATCCAACACATATTCGTTAACCAAAGATCTTACCCGGTTTCCCCGAATATCATAAAGATCCATGCGCACTTCGCCAGCAGTTTTTAAACTGTAATTGATGTGCGTCAGCGGGTTGAATGGATTGGGATAATTCTGTTTCAAAACGAATTGATCAGGTACCAGAGATTCTTCATCTATGCCAACAGTACCTCCTTCATCGTTTGTATAAATCCCTACATATACCCTGTTCATATAATCTTCAAAGCCTGCTGCCGGCGGATAGGTCTCCACACTGAACTCCGGCATTTGGAAAAATACACCCACCTGATCATCCGTGCCAATACTGGCGAGGTGTACACCTACTTCAAGCGCTTTATTCTCAACCGTACCTGACGTATTTGTTACATTTTCGAGTTCCGTCCATGTAGCGCCATTATCGGTAGATTTGGCCATGAACAGATCAATATCTCCAGGAACATAGAGCGTTGAATCCTGTTGGTAAGTGTATTCATCGCCAGCGAACCCGGCATACCACATCACATCACTGTCTTCATCCGCGCTCATAGTCATGGATGGATAAAAATATTGTTCAGGACCATAGGTACCGGTGGTAAGGGTCATCTGGTCCACCCAATCACCGTAATACGCTTCCGACATGTCATGCACCAGGTATGCTGTCCAGTTAAGGGGCTCTTCAATCGGGGCAGGGTTAAATAAATGCATCATACCGGCACCGCCAAAACGACCTTCAATGTAGGTGGAATCCACAACCCCATTGCCATTCGCATCATCACAGCCCACGCTCTCGAGACATATTTGCGGGCTGGCAACAACAATCGCGTGAAGTCCTCCATTCCTATCTGTGCGGACATCAAGATCATACCAAAACCACCAACCGGGGACCAGATATCCATAGTCGCCGTCAGCATATTCAATTGTATCATTATAGGTGAATTTCGTTGTGTCGCCAGATTCCGTCCATGCCTGGTAAAGTGCGTCAGATGCGGCAATATTTGCAGCGTCTGATAAAAAATAAAAGCCGGTATTTTCATAGCCGTCATCACTGGTCCAGGTTTCACCATAATCTTCTGTCATCTTAAAAAATAGTGTATGGTGTTCGGGATCTATGCCCTGCTCCCAATATGAAGTCCATCCGACCTGGGCCATGTACCCGATTCCATCACTATTTATATGAAAATCCGGACCCGATGTGTAGCCGCCATCTGCATACCATAACGGATCGTCATTATCCAGTATCTGGGCACCATCAGTCAAAATATAGGGGTCAGCAGGGGTAATATATCCATTGGTGACGTTCAGACTCTGAATCATATAATGGTAGGAACCGGCCCATCCACTATAAACAGTCAGGCTTTTGGTCCCATTATCTCCATCTATCATCTGGGTATTTCCCACCCATAGATCCGGAGGATCGCACGGGAAGGTTGTACAGCCGGTATTTAAATTGTAGACTGATGAAAAATTGGAGTTTTCGCCTACATCAAAAAAGTCAAAAGCAAACATGGGGCGACCACCATTGGTACCACCGCCGCTTGACGCATTCGTGTACTCGTTCCAGATAGCTGTGGCCCGGTTCTGATCGGACGAAACGGCTGCACTTGGATACCGTCCCTGCGGCGTTCCTGTGGCAGTAGGAAGGTTGGGTTCTTCCACACCTTCCGGATAGATAGTGTTGATCTGCTGTTCAACAAACCACTCTTCACCATCTTCTGATTGAGCCACACCAATATATCCGGCAGTCGCAGTAATACCTCCCCATTGACGATAGACTGCAACCCATCCATTATCATAGGAATAAGCCAGGGGATTGGGGATACCGTTATAGGGCCCATACCCGTTTTTGGAAGAATCAACAAGTGTTGAAAAAAAATCCGAATCGCGGGATCCGTGTCTAACAGCTGGCCCAGGATTGATACCGGCACCAAATGTTGCGGAACTATACAATGGCTCTACAACATGCCGCATATGATCTAATCGGGGACTACTGACCGTTTTATTTGTTTTGATAATTCGGGCAAACAACAAACCGGTCATAAAAACCATTAAAATAACAATTACTGATTTCCTCATGCTACACCTCCCTATTACTGATAATAAAAATGATCAAAGGCTCAGATTAAGAAACTTCACCCGCTGATGGGAATCAAGACTGAAACGAACCTAGCATACCCTAGAATTCGATGCCCAGTGCGACCTGATGGGTCATTCTGAGGATATTATAATCCACAAACGCATAATCCACCACCGCCATCATCCTGCCCAAGCGCAAACGCACACCTGCACCCGCACTCAATCCCGCCGTATCATGTCCCAAATGCATCCCCGTACGGGCAAATGCCATGTTCTGCCAGCTGTACTCAATAAACCGTATAATCATTGGGCTTGATCCCATCCAAACTCACCTTCAAACTATGTACCTGGTTCTTTACAAATATACTGTTGGGCCCTACCAATTCATTCTCAATACCCAGCCTGAAAACCAACGGCAGGGGAAACGTGGTGGTGATCTTACTTACCCGCTCATCCACATCGATCGTGTCCGGAACCGCAATATGAAGACTCTCACCATTATACTGAACCTCCGGACCAAAATTGGTAATGCTCATCCCCAATACAACACCATATATACCTGTGTCAAAGTTAGACCCAATATCAAAGGCCACCGTCTGCATCCCCGCTTCATAAATAACGTCCCGGATATAGTTCAGGGAACCGCCGACCTTCAATCGGTCCGTCAGCCTGCGGGCATAGGTGCCACGGAAAGACGTGGATACCACCCGGTAATCCTCCCCCGTACCATCCGGATAATATTCATTGGTCACTGCCATGGGGCCGCTATCCAGGTAAAACAGGTGGAACCCTACATAGTCGGAAGGACCCATCTTCCGACCGTAACTGAAAACACCATGCTGGATCCCCGCCAGATAATTAACCATGGAAAAATAAGCCTCGCTTTTCTCCACAAAAGCCACACTGGCAGGATTATAGGGAATACCCGCTACACCCCGACCGGATGCAACGTGTGAACCGCCCATACCAATGGCCCGGGCTGATGTCTCCAGCTTCAACCAGTTGGCCGCCGATGTAGCCACCTTTGTAACCACTTCAGGAATATCCCGGTACTGACCAAAAACCAAACCCAGCATCAATATTCCTGGTATAATTATCCTGAACATCACCGTATCACCGCAAACTTGCCAATGTGTTCAAGACCGTTTTTACTCTCCACATAATAAATATACAATCCAGGTGATAGCTCCTGGTTATTTTCTGTACGCAAGTCCCACCACTCATTACCGTCAAACTGATCGTTGTGTTCGAGTTTTTTGATGACTTCACCCGTAATTGTGAATATTAAAATCCGGCATTCCTGGGGCAAGTGAGTAAACCGTATTTTTCGCGAATCAGGCGTTTCATTAAAAATAGATCGTACAACATAGGGGTTTGGTACAACTTTGATCTCCTGCAGCGTCGTGTCAACAATATCTGAAACAGCACCTAATACACTCATGTCTGAGACCCAGTTATCCCCATCCACAAAAAATTTATGGGGCCTGATCACAACCGTTTCACCGCCATCCCAGGGGTACCAGGGTCGCCAGGTATTATCATTCACGCCATCGTTATCATCATCCACGAATATTGCTGATGGTTCTAGCCCCTCAGAATATCCCACAGAGCCCCATAGCATCTGTTTATAAAAGACCGTATCATTTTCTGTGTACGGTATTGTCGGATCCCACGCGATCGCTGTTTTAAGAAAGTTGGGAATATCAAAATTGATCTTCAGGTTAAAATTATAGGTTGCTGCCAGTTCACCGCCAATGGACAGAGTATCGCCGTTCATAAAGATCTCTTCATTCCTTGTCCAGGAAAAATCACCGGCACCATTTTCTTCATCCAGCGGATTTGAATTTTCATTCCCCCAGTCTGCGGTGCCAACACTAACCTTTTTCCCGGTCCAGAGGTTGGTAATCCTGTACGGAAGCCCTAGCATGCCAGTGCCATTTATGCCCGATACTTCGATAGAATCACCCACCGGCCCGGAAAAAAATTCTATCTGGTAATCAAAGTTTAACCGCCGCAAATAGCTGTTTAAGTTTGTATAAGCCATATCAAATTCAAGTCCAGAAAAAATTAATCGTACCAAGCTTATCGAATCCAGGGGCACACCATTCTCATCATACCAATCCATGGAAGAAAGTTCAAGCTCGGGAGCTGATAGCGGGTTCAAGGGGATGATATTCTCATATTTAAACCGTATCCCATCCATCATGTCGCTCCATTTACCTACGGGTGAAATAAGTTGGTATTCCGGTACTGACACAATAGAACTACTTATCATGGAACCTGGAAGACCCGTCAGTGAATCCGTTTGGAAAAAATCTAACCCATCCAACAAATAATCAATACTGTATTTAGGAGTCCTATCAAGTGTGTCTCCTATCTCATACACATACAAATATGGATTCTCACACGCCAATCCGTCGACTGCCTGGCTTCCCTGCTCAGCCTGGATCTCATACATTAAAAGTTTATCGGCTACGATTTCTTTACGGTCCACAATAAAATAGGCCCTCTCCCCTGTACCGATATTATTCTCATCGGACCTGAAAATGGCTTCTATATCCTTCTCATCAGGGAAAGATACGTTGCTGGCAGTATAACCAGGAATAACTGTGATTAAATTCTTATCCGCTGCCGCTGTACCTTTATCTGATTCAAGATACGGGTATCCCCTTTCAGGATTTGGCTGAATACGTACAAGATCACCATTAACATCATAATATAATAAGGTGTCAGGACCCAGAAACTTATCCGGATTGGTTGTGGACCAAACTGTATCAGCTACATACACACCACCAGAATCAGTTTCAGTGAACAGCACGGTAAATGGTTCTATACCAATATCATATGCTGTGACCGTATAAGTGTACTCCACACCATCTACCACATTAGAATCTACAAAGGAATACTGGATACCGGAATTTTCTCCAAAGCTAAAGCGCGGTGCCAGGGGATCCAAACCATAGATAGATATATTTCGCCGAAGATCATCGCTCTCACAAAGTTCGTGAGTATAAATACAATGGTCTACGTCTTCATCATAGGAAAGGTCAAACTGAGCATAGGGGATCCAGCCAACAAAATTACCATCAAAATCATAGAGCTTATCTTCTGCGCCGCCCCATGTGGTGCCGCTGTCAGTTGACCGATATAACTTGTAGCCCTCAAAATCAGCATACCCGGTGAGGGAATCAATCGATGCTTCCGAACTGGCATCCCAGGATACCAGTATACGGTTATGATCAGCGACGGCAAAGACCTGGGGAGACCTGGGAGCTGAGAAATCACTAAAAATCACTTCCACATAATCTTCCGCTGTAGCTCCACCATTATCGGTAACACGGAGATCATAACGGTAGCGCGCATAAGAGTCTTGTTGGCCCGCGGTCAAATCATTAACCAGAACTGTTGAATCGGAAGAAGTAGAACCATCGGGAGCCGTCCAAAGATATATCAGTTCATCCCCTTCTGGATCATAGGACGCTGATGCATTCAAGGTAACTGTTCGGTTTTCGAACTTCGGGACACGTACAGTTCCCCCTGCGTCGGCTATTGGACATAAGTTATCCTGTATGGTAACTGTCACTGTATCCACACCTTCACAATACCCATCATTAACCCTGAGTTCAAAACGATAATCAGTATCCAGATCAAGGTCAACAGGACTTGTCACAGTCAGTTCTCCTGAAGAACTCAAATTTAACGAAAGCGACCCATCCAATAAAGTCCACTGGTAGGATAACTCATTCCAGTTTAGATCATAAGAACGATCACCCTTCAAAGTAAATGTTGCTTGACAGGTAATAAAATCATTTCCCGCATCAGCAATGGGTGCATCATTATCCAGGTACGTAACAACAAGGGTGTCCTGTACAAAATTCTCGCCATCATTGACTGTCATTTTAAACGTGAATTCCTGGTCAGCATAAATTTCCGGAAACACAAATGTTGCAATAGATGAATCGGGATCAAACAGGTTTGCATTGTTTCCATCCATGGATTCCCACTGATAATATAACTGCTCATTATCAGGGTCTTCCGATTCGGTCCCATCCAGTGCAACACTCACATCACATCCGTTACTTCGAACCAAGTCATCCCCGACATCGGGTATGGGACACATGTTGGCCTGGCAGGTAACATCCAGCGTATCAAAGTCTTCACAAATCTCATCATCGTCATAAACGCGCAATTCGATACGGAATGCAGTATCTTCAGTCAGATCTTGTGGATAATTGAAATATGGTTCAGCCTTTTTCGACTGGCTGGATGAGAATGAGATGCCATCATCCAGAGCGGTCCATTTATAATTTATTTCACCACCGCTTACAGAAGAACCAGTTCCATCCAGATAAACGCGATAATTGCTACCGGATTTTTTACCGCCACATACTACCGTATCCTGCCCGGCATCTGCTGTACACACCTGACATAGCGATGGGGTTACAAACAATAATCCCAGAAAAAGAATAAAGTATTCCCTAATCATGTGTGTCAGAATTCGATGCCCAGTGCGACCTGATGGGTCATTCTGAGAATATCATAATCCACAAACGCATAATCCACCACCGCCATCATCCTGCCCAAGCGCAATCGCACACCTGCACCCGCACTCAATCCCGCCGTATCATGTCCCAAATGCATCCCCGTACGGGCAAATGCCATGTTCTGCCAGCTGTACTCAA
>JYMV01052062.1_pt1 | contig 11103 bp, 12 predicted proteins | sample 338911 | NCBI WGS metagenome assembly JYMV01 (sample SAMN03354496, study PRJNA234377) | hydrothermal vent metagenome | biome: Deep sea; feature: Hydrothermal plumes at the Eastern Lau Spreading Center, Western Pacific Ocean; material: Seawater | place: Tonga | collected 2009 | depth 2000 m m
TTTACGGCATTGATAGGATTTTCCAGAACCTTCGATTCCTTCAAATGTAACAAAAAGAGGTTTTTTTTTATACATCTCCCCAAACCAGATAATTCAAGGATTTAAGTAATCTTGAAAAAATATTTGATCTTTTTATGTCTTCTGATGAAAAAATATCAATTTGCTTTTCTAACTCACCGGAAATATATACATTTAACTGTGCAAGCTTTTCCCCTTTTTTTATCGGAGATTTAATCGGCCCTTCATATTCTAATACAGCTTTAATTGTTTTTTTTTTTCTCTTTGGAATAGTTAAGTAAAAATCTTCCGATGAAACAACATCTACCTTATTTTTTTTTCCTAACCATACATTTAGACTAGCAATAATTTCATTTTTTTTAGTTACTTGAATGGTATCAAATTTTTTTGAGCCCCAATTTAAAATCTTCATTGATTCTCTTGCTCTAGAATTTTTAGTTTTAAAACCACTCGCTACTAAAGTAACTCTTCTTTCTCCCACCTTTGCTGAGGCTGCTAAAGAATATTGTTCTACAGTTAAAAACCCAGTTTTAATTCCATCAACTCCCATATTTCTATACAACAATGGATTTCTATTGCCTTGTGTAATTGGATCTCCCCCAGTTCTATCCCATGTAAACGAAGTTTCTTTAAAGTAAGAATAATAACCAGGATAATTTTTAATCATGTATCTAGACATTTTTAAAATATCTCTAACAGTTGAGTAATTGTTTACATCGTTAATCCCAGATGAATTATTAAAATTAGTATTTTCTAAACCTAGTTCTGCTGCCTTTTCATTCATCAAGACAACAAAATCCTCTTCACTTCCTGAAAGGCCTTCAGCTAGAGCAACACAAGCATCATTTCCTGATACAATAATTATTCCTTTTAATAAATCTTCAACGGTCACTTCATCATTCAACATAATAAACATCGACGAATATCCGCTTTGCGATAACCTCCATGCATTTTCTGAAATTGTTATCTTTTCATCAAGAGAAGTCTCTCCTTTTTTGAGTAAATCAAATGCCACGATTGTTGTCATGATTTTAGTTAATGAAGCTGGATAAATTTTCCCATCAGCATCTTTTTCAAAAAGAATTTTTCCTGAATGATGATCCTGCAAAATTGCATAATTTGCATCGATTTCGATTTTAGAATAAATTTTTTGTTGGGTAAATGAAAAAATAATAATAAGAAAAATAATTTTAAAAAGCTTCATTCTAATTTTTGTATATGTTCAGAATTTCAAATCCTAAATTATTTAAACTAATGTAGGTAGTTTTTAAAGCATTAAAATTTTTAAAAGGACCCGCTAAAAGCCTATATTTTTTATTATTAATTTTTTTAACTGAAATATTATTCATTCCAGTTTTTTTGACTAATTCAATCTTTAAATTATTTGCAGAATCTTCAAAATAAAAGTCATTTATCACTAATATGAAATTGCTTTTTTCTGATATTTCTTTCTCGATTTCTGGTTCTTTTTTAGACAAATCATCCATTTTAATTTCATCTACTGGAACCTTCTCCGCAACTTTTTTTTCCTCATCGAAGGATTTTGTTTATTTTAATTTCAATAATTTCTACATATGGATTGTTCACATCTAATTCTAGAATCGATGCAATTTTCTTACTAATAACCACATTAAAAATTTTAGGATATTTAGCCTTCTTATAAACTTTTGTTTCAATAACTTTTGAATTAATAGGATTAATAATTTTTAATGGTGTGTTCGTTTTCAATAGACTATGCATTACCCTTATGTCTTCGTTATTAATCTTTTTGTTAATCGTCTTCTGCAAAAAAAGCTCGTCATCATAAATTAATGCAAATCCATTTGATGAATAATACTGTTTTTCCTTTTTTTGCGTTCCTTCATTTGTCTTGTAATCAGCGCATGAATATAATGCGATAGAGCAAAAAAAAATCAAAATTATTTTTCTTAAATTCATAATTTTATCATATTAGCTAATGTACAAACGCTAATTCCGAATCTTAACGATCTGTTCCACTTTAGTATTTTTTCGTAGTTTTCGAAAACTAAATAAGTTGGCTAAGATTAGTTTTAAGCTCCGTTCCGTCATAATTAACTACGCCTTTCTGCTTCCATTTTTTAACTTTAAATCTATACGAAATCTTTTTGGCTGATAAATTCACATATTTATCTTTTATTTTATTAGTTAATTTTACTCGAAAAAAACATGGCTGTCCTTTTTTCCAACCAATCCTATTAATATAATTTGCTGCAGAAGCTAAGGAGTCGTTAAGTGATGACTTTAATTCAATTTTATTATTATTATCATAATCAATTGCATATTGTTTAATTGAAGAAGGCATGAATTGAAAATTTCCATAAGCCCCCGCCCATGATCCATAAAGTGTGTTTGGATCAATTAATTTGTCATCAATTAACATTAATAAGATAAGTAGTTGTGATGAAAAAAAATCCCTTCTACGCTTGTCATAACTTAAAGTAGCCAAAGAAGAAATTATATCCATTTTTCCAACATGCTTGCCAAAATTAGTTTCTATTCCCCATAAGGCAAGCAAAATTTCCTTTTCAACAGAAAATTTATTTTCCACTTCAGTGAATAAAATCTTATTTTTTTTAAATAATTTTTTTGCAGTCTCAACTCTTAAGGTATTTGCTCTCTTGTTTACATACGTAATTGTATCTTCATAAAACTCTGGTTGTTTTCTATCGTATTTTATAACTTGTACTAAAAATTCAACATTTTTAAACGCAATATTTATAGTTTCTTGAGAAACTCCTTTTTTTAAAGCAAATTTTTTATACGATGATAACCAAACATTAAAATTATCGTCTGAATTGGCTGCAGGTACAAAACCTATTAATAAGAACTTTAGAATTATAAAACAATAAACAATCTTATGATTTAATAGCATAGTTTTTTATTACCACAGCAAATCAAGTTTAACTATTTATTCTTTCCCAAGCTATTCGTTTAGCAACTAAGTTGGTGGATTCTCTGCTCCTTTTACTTTCTTCAAGAACTGATGTAAGTCTATCACCAATCTTTTTTAATTGTTCTTCTATAAGATTTTCTGTTTTATTAATTTCAGAAGCTATTGCTATTACTCCTCCAGAATTAACAAGGTAATCAGGCGCATATACAATATTATTTTTGTTTAACCATTCTCCTATTGTCGAATCTTCAAGTTGATTATTTGCTGCGCCAACGATAGATTTGCATTGAAGTTCACTTTTATTCAGGGCATTAATTGCACCACCTAAAGCACAAGGTGAAATAATATCACATTTAGTTTTAAATAAATCTTTAGGGCTTGTTTCTGAAAAATTAATTTCTTTTTTTAGTTTTTTAATATGATCTTTATTAATACTTGCTACAGTAATTGCAGCATTGGCCTTTGAAAGTAGTTTGGCTAATTTACCACCAACTTTACCAACACCACTGATTGCAACATGAATATTTTTTAAATCATCATTATTACAAATAAAATTATTAGTAGCTTTCATGGCAAAAAATAATCCTTTTGAAGTAGGACCAGATGTTTCAACATTAATTCCATAAACGTATTTTGAAACTTTTGAACATTGTATTAGATCCTCTTTAAATGTATTTACATCTCCGGCAGTAAGATATTTTCCATTTAAAGCTTCAACGGCTTCTGCATAACTTTGGTAAAGTTCGGACGTCTTTTTTATATTACTTAAGTTGATAGATGCCTTTCCACCACCAAAATTTATTCCACAAACACTGTTTTTAAGAGTCATGGCTTCCGAAAGTCTTAATGCATCATTTTTTTGATCCTCAAAGCTTCTATATTCCCAGGATCTAACTCCACCAAGAGCAGGTCCAAGTTTAGTGTTGTGAATTGCTATAACACAATCAAGCTTTGTTGTTTCATTTGTTGCATGAATTAACCTTTCATAACCTACAACCTTAATATCTTTAATTTTTAATGTCATTTTGAGTTCAAATTAAACATATTAAATTTTTAAAATAAAGTTGTTTAGAAAATAAAAAAGAATATATCTTTTATTGTATCTTGTTATAATTGTAACTACATATCGGAGAGGTGGCTGAGCACGGTTGAAAGCACTGGTCTTGAAAACCAGCAATGGGGCAACTCATTCGTGGGTTCGAATCCCACCCTCTCCGCCATAATTTTAAAATTTAAATTTTTTGAACATTAATGATACCTTGTTAATCGGGAGTAGTTTTTTATGATTTTTTTGAAAATACCATTTTTTTAAAATTTCATCATTAATTTGTAATAAATTATTTAAATCATTAAGTTCAGAATCGTTGAAAATATTTATATTTTTTTTAGTAAAGTTTCCTAACAATAAATCCATTTCTTTAGTACCTCTGTGAGTAGATCTGTAAATGATTTGTTTCTTTAAAATGTCTTTATTTGTCATAGCTGAACGAAATATATAATATATTATAAAATAATGAATCAATCAAAAATCCATGATTTTTTATTTCAAAATGTGTCAATCCTAGATGGGGTGGGTACAAAAACAATTAAGCTATTAAAAAAAAAGGAAATTGAGAAAATATCTGATTTGCTGTGGAATTTTCCTCAAGGTTTTACAGATCGATCGAATTTACAAACACTTGATAAACTTGAGATAGGAAAAATTACAACCATAAAAGTTAAAGTTGTTAAATATAATTTTCCACGCATACGAAACCTTCCAAACAAAGTAATTTGTGAAGACAAAAATGGTAAAATAGATATTATCTTTTTTAATAGCAGAGAAGGATATATCAGAAAAATCCTTCCTTTAAATACATCAGTCATAATAAGTGGAAAAATTAATTATTTTAAAAAAAAATATCAAATAACAAATCCTGCATATATAGTTCCAATTAACAAAGAGGATTATGTAAATAAAATAATTCCCAAATATTCATTAACAGAAGGGTTAACTGAGAAAATATATAGAAAATTAATCGAACAAGTATTAAAAAACATTACAGATTTAACAGAATGGCATAATGACAAAATATTAAAAAAAATTGGTAATGTTGGTTGGTCTCAATCGATATTTAATGTTCATCAAGATAAAGAAAATAACTTTAACTCAAAGTTCCATAGAAGATTAGCTTACGATGAAATTCTGGCAAATTTATTAGTCTTATCTCAAGCTCGAAAAAGAATTAAAAAATTTAAAAAAATAAAGAAAAAATTTAACAATCACCTCTCAAACAAATTAATTAGAAATTTTAATTTTGAATTAACTAAAAATCAAGTAAGTATAATAAAAGAAATTAATAGCGATCTTCAATCTGAATATAAAATGTTTAGGCTTTTGCAAGGTGACGTGGGTAGCGGTAAAACTATAGTTTCTTTAATTGCCGCCGCAAATGTAATTAAATCAAATTGGCAGGTGGCTTTAATGGCCCCTACAGAAATTCTTGCTAAACAACATTATAATCTAGCTTGCAAAATATTTAAATCTACTAATATTAACATCAAATTTTTATCAGGAAATTCTGACTCTAAACAAAAAAAATTGATTCAAGAAAACCTAATAAATGGAAAAATAAATTTTTTAATAGGAACTCATGCATTGTTCCAAAAAAATATTCAATTTAAAAATTTAGGTTTAGTTATTATAGACGAACAGCACAAATTTGGAGTAAGACAAAGAATAGAGCTTTCAAACAAAGGGGGCAAAAATTGTGACATACTTTTGATGTCTGCTACTCCTATTCCACGTACATTAGTCCTAGCTGTTTATGGCGACATGGATATATCCCGGCTTATTGAGAAACCTATGTACAGAAAAGATATTATTACACTAAGCAAACCAGAAGAAAAAATTGATGAGATATTAATTTTTATAAAAAAGCAAATCAAAAATGGTAATCAAGTTTTTTGGGTTTGCCCATTGATTGAGGAATCAAAAAAATTAGATTATTCGGCTGCAGTCAAAAAATATAATTATTTAATGAAAAACTTTACTAATAAAGTTGGTCTAATCCATGGTGGTTTAGAAAAAGAGAAGAAAAACAAAGTTTTAAATAATTTTTTAAATAAGTCGATTGATATATTGGTGTCAACAACTGTAATTGAGGTAGGTATTGATTTTCCAAACGCGAACGTAATAATTATTGAAAATTCAAATAAATTTGGCTTGTCACAACTTCATCAGCTGAGAGGTAGAGTTGGCAGAGGAATTAACCAAGGTACTTGTATTTTACTTTATAAAAAAAATTTAAGTGGAAGTGCAAAAAAAAGAATTAAAATATTAAAATCATCAAACGATGGTTTTTTTATAGCTGAAGAAGATATGAAATTAAGAGGATTCGGAGATATCTTAGGATATCAACAAAGTGGAATAAAAGATTTTAAATTGGCTGACCCAATTCAACATCAAGATCTTTTTAAAATAGCTGAAGAAGATATTAAAAGTATTGAATATGACGAAAACAATTTTAAAAAATATGATTTTTTGCTAAAATTATTTGATAAAGCAAATATAATAAACGAAATCAATTTATAAAAAAATTAATCAGGATTAGATGTTCCTGCAGAAACGATAAATTTAGAAGCTTCTTCAAAAGTTAAATCAAGATAAATTACGTCTTCCTTAGGGAACATAAGTAAAAAACCACTGGTAGGGTTGGGTGTAGTGGGAACAAAAACGTTTATTAGTTTTTTATTTATTTTATCACTTATTTCACCTTCATTTTCTTTTGTTGCAAAACCAACTGCCCATGAACCTTTTCTAGGATACTCAACCAGAACAACGTTCTTTTTGTTTTTATCTGTTTTTGTAAACGTTTCGGTCATTTGAACAATTGCTGAATAAATAGTTCTTAAAATAGGTATTTTTTTTAAAATATTATTAAATATATTCAGAAATTTCTTACCCAAAAAAGATAATGACAACCAGCCAATTACTGTAATTACAAATATGGCTGTTGCTATTTCAACTCCAGGAATATTATAAGGCAAATAATTATTTGGATTTATTTCTTTGGGTAGAATTCTTGATGAAATTGACACCAAAAATATTGTAAAATACACAGTAACACCTATGGGAATTAAAACAACCACCCCTGTAATAAAATAATTTCTGATCCTTGCAAAAATACTTCTTTTTTTCTCCTGTGTTGCCATTTAATATACTAATATTTTAATGAATGAAATTAATAACATAAATAGAAGAAAATTTCTTGAAATATTTGGTGCTTGTAGCTGTGCTTTAATGATTGCTTCTTGCTCTACGGCTCCAATTACTGAAAGAAAACAATTAAGATTGATACCAGAAAGTACATTAAATAATCAGGCGGCGCAAATATATGAAAAAGTTAAACAAAAAACAAAATTAAGTGATGATAAAAAAAAACTTGATGAAATTGAAGAAATAGGATCTAGAATTGAAGAAGCTGTAAGTGCATATTTTGCTTCTATAAACAAAAATGATCCTACTTATAATTTTCAATGGGAATATATTTTAGTTGATAATGATAAAATAAAAAATGCTTGGTGTATGCCAGGAGGAAAAATTGCAGTTTACACAGGTATACTCCCAATTACTAAAAATAAACATGGTCTAGCCGCTGTAATGGGTCATGAAATTGCGCACGCTGTAGCTAAACACTCGATTGAAAGAGCGAGTCGAGCTTTAGTCTTAAATATTGGTACACTAGCTGCAGACATTTTTTCTGGAGGAGCAATTTCAAGAACTTCAAGAGCTACAGGCGTTGATGTTGCTGGAATGTTAAGAACTTTTGGTATTGATAATCCCTTTGGAAGAAAACAAGAAACAGAAGCTGATTATTTAGGATTAATTTTTTCATCACTTGCTGGATATGATATTAGAGAATCTGTAAAAGTTTGGGAACGAATGAGAGAGTCTTATAAAGGTCAAGAGCCACCTGAATGGATGAGCACACACCCTTCTAGTGAACGTAGGATAGAAACTTTAAAAAATTGGATACCGGAAATTATCATTAAATACCCTCCTATAAAGAAAATTTCATAAAGAAGAACAGGAAAAGATTAGAACATACGGGGATCAAATAAACAAAGAGACTAGAAAAAATATAAATGAAAAAAAAAATTCATCTATTAAAGAACTTAATCGTATCGGTCTCCGTTCTAGTGTGAGCGTTTATAAAACAGAGTTATCTGAACATAAAAAGATGCAGTTTTACAATATTGATAAAATAGCAAATAACTTTTCCACTTATTAGTTTTTTTTATTCAATCATCTATTGGATATTTTAATTCCACATGCTTTAATACTCCAAGACTACTAAAAGCAACGTAGCCTTAGATTTCAAGGTGTCCGCAACTTGAGGGCACCACCTTACCATCATCTTTATTGTGCTAGCCAATAAATAACTGCTAGAACTATCAAAATTTCCCAACCGCTCATTATCTCTCCTTTTTTTGATTCGTTATATTTATATCGTACTATAATCTGAGCAGATTAATATTCAATAAAATTTGCTTAGATTAAACCGATAAAAGCTTAACTAAATGACTAAGAGAGTGGAATTCAAAACAACACATTGTGATATAAAGATACATGTCGTAGTTGTAGCAGCTTTTTTAGTTTTATACTTATTGTTTTGGTTTAAGTAGTTTATTTCTTTTCCATATACCATCTTCAACTCTTCCACTAGCATGTGTGAAGGTTCCTTGCCCGTGGCGTAAACCATTTTTCCATTCCCCAATATATTTATCTCCGTTGGCATATGTGTAAGTTCCGTGCCCGTCGTATTTAGCTTTTTTCCATTTCCCAATATATTTGTCTCCATTGGCATATGTGTAAGTTCCTTTTCCGTGTTTTTTGTGATTTTTATATTGCCCAACATATTTTCTTCCATCTATTCCGGTAAAAGTTCCCTGCCCGTGAAATTTTCCTTTATAAAATTCACCAACATATTTTGCACCTTTTGGACTGATCGTAGTTCCATGACAATTTGTACGGAAAATGATGAGATTTTTTCATCGTTTCCTTCACATTTAGGTAACAAACTTTCTCCCTGTGCCAAGTTACTGAACAACAAACCCAGAACCAAGATCCCTAGAAATTTTTTCATAGTTAATGCTACTATCATTTCCATTGCTCATGAACCAATTTGTGATCATTTTTGCGATCAAAACCGATCACACTCTGATCACACTTAAAAACAATTACTGTAGTTTCGTGGTTAAATAAGTGTTGGTAGCACGCCGCAAAGTTCTCGGCACACGCTTGGAAAGCTTGTGTACTGTCAAAGGTACCGTGGGTTCGAATCCCACTCTCTCCGCCATTAATTTAACGTTTTGAAGATTTTTTAGGTTGCGAAAAGAGGTTTGGTCACACTGTGGTCACACTCGGAGATGAATTAATTTAAAACTTTCTTTTTTGCTTGTTTAAATTCTTCTTCGTTTAAAACTCCAGATTGATATAGTTCGTTTAAGGTTTTTAATTCATTGGTTAAACTTTCTTCACTTCTTTTAGAATCTTCACCACCAATTGCAGTTGTTTCAACCACAAGTGAACCAACATTTTTGCAATTCTTTTGTCTCATAATATTAAATAGATGGACCTTTCGAGTGTTTGCCGCTGCTATTGCTTCGTTTGCATTACTATATGATTGAATTATAGCTGGCCAAAACAACAAACCTCTCGCCCAATTATCTCCTGTGCCACCTTTAACACTTTCTGCATCTCTAATAAATCTTTGTGCTTCGGCAACAGAATTCTTTAACTGTCCACAATTTAATTCTTCGTCACCAGGCATAATTGAATCCACTACTGTTGGCTTGGCACAAGAATTTAAAAAAACGAAACCTGTTAATAAGATCACTAAAAGTTTTTTCATAGTTAAATCCTACTACATTTTGTGACAAGATTTGAGTCCAGAATCTGATCGCAAATGAACTCAATTATTGTAGTTTTGTGCTAAATAAGTGTTGGTATTATTGTTCGTGGTTTAAGGCGCAGGCTTGGAAAGCTTGTATACTGTTAAAGGTATCGTGGGTTCGAATCCCACTCTACTTTTTGATTTTCAGCTACTTGCAAAATATTTTTTGAGTACACTCGGAAAGATTTTATTGGCTTAAAACTTTCTTTTTGGCCTTTTCAAATTCTTCTTTGGTCAGCACACCTTCTTTATAAAGGTCGCTAAGTTCTTTTAATTCTTTGGCTATACCTGAGCTTGTACTTGAAATTGTAGTTTTAGTTTCTTCAATTATTTCACCAACTCCATATTCACTTAAATCTAACTTATGTTTTTCTTTAGCTTTTATTGCTTTTTCAAACGCTTTATGTCTTTGCGCCGAAAGTTTAATGAACTCCTCCATAAACTTTTTCTTATCTGGGAATTTGTTTATATTTTGAGGATGATATTCGCTAGACTCTTCAGAAGTGTATTCAGTTTTAGATGCGCCATTTGTTTCTGGATTTATACAATACTCCAAACCCAAGACAGTTTCAGTAATTGATGAAGCATAAAAATATGTTTCAGCACAAAGTACTATCCGAGGTAATTCCACACCATATTTTTTAATCGCATATTTTAGATGTACAGTAGTTACTTCTGGATCGTCGGGTGCATATAGTAATTTTTGTATGTCGTGGTGCCTAACTATAAAACAATTAAAGAAACTCCCTATTTTATTCAGTTTCATAACAGTATATTCTGATCTTGGGTAACATCCGTCATATTTGTTTCTAAAAAAAACTTCTTCATAAATTATTTTGAGATATGCGATGTATGTACCTGAGCCTACTCTATCGAGAGATAATGATTGGTGAAATAAATTTCCTTTTGTGCTTACCAACCATTTACCAGCAGTCTCAATGCCCCAAGACGCCCAATTGCTTGAAAGCATTAATGTAAATTGTCCAGGAGGTAGTTTTATTTTAGCGTTTTTTACCCAGGTAATTTCATTTTCATATATTTGTCCTCTTACCCATCTCGTTTGTTTGGCTTCTGCTGATTGGTAAAACAAAATTACTCCCAGAACCAAGATCCCTAGAAACTTTTTCATTTATATTTATTCCTCGTTTCTTCGTTTATGCTGATGAAGCCTTAATAGGTTTGAAATCTCGCCCATGTTTGTATTCTGGTCGAGCAAATTTGGTTTGAGCATTA
>JYMV01032661.1_pt1 | contig 11102 bp, 8 predicted proteins | sample 338911 | NCBI WGS metagenome assembly JYMV01 (sample SAMN03354496, study PRJNA234377) | hydrothermal vent metagenome | biome: Deep sea; feature: Hydrothermal plumes at the Eastern Lau Spreading Center, Western Pacific Ocean; material: Seawater | place: Tonga | collected 2009 | depth 2000 m m
GCTTCTTCGAGGAAGTGGTCGGTCAGGAGGCGGTCTCCGAAGCGCTCCAGCAGGCGATCGTCCAGGAGCGTCTCGGTCACGCCTACCTCTTCTGTGGACCGCGCGGGGTCGGCAAGACATCGATGGCGAGGATTTTCGCCAGGGCCCTCCAGTGCCCCGAGGCCAAGGCTGGTGTTCCCTGCGACAGTTGTAGCACCTGCGAGCGAATCTTCCGCGGCGAGGATGCGGACGTCCTGGAGCTGGACGGCGCCTCCCACCGTGGCATCGATGACATCCGGGAACTGGTCCAGCACGTCAAGTACGCCCCGAGCTCCGGGCCCTACAGGATCTTCATCATCGACGAGGTCCACATGTTGACGCGAGAGGCGTTCAACTCCCTCCTCAAGACCCTCGAGGAGCCTCCAGCCCACGTCAAGTTCGTCTTCGCCACGACCGAACCTGAAAAGGTGCTGCCGACGGTGATGTCCCGCTGCCAGCGCTGCGATTTCGCCTCAATAGCGCCCTCTGACATCGTCAAGCGCCTCGCTCAGATCTGCGAACTGGAGGGTGCTTCCCCCGAGGATGGCGTTCTCGTGCGGATTGCAGACCTCGCACGCGGCGGCATGCGCGACTCCCAGTCGCTCCTCGACCAGCTGCTCTCCTTCTCTGGAGAGGGGCCGACCCTGGAGGATCTCGACCGGATCACCGGCCGCATCTCCCAGGCTCGCCTGAGAGAACTGGTCGGCGTCGCCGAGGAGGGGCGAACCGGGGAGTTGATCCCGCTTCTGGGCGAAGTTCTCTCTCGCGGCACCGATCCCTCGGTGCTCCTGGAACAGGTGGTCGAGTACCTCAGGGAGCAGCTTCACCAGGGGGTTGGCAGCGACTGGGGCGATGTCGAAATCGAGCGCAACCTGCTCGCCCAGGAGATTCTCCAGGAAGCGAGGCAGCGGATGCGCCGAATCGATCGAGCGGACATCGTTCTCGAACTGGCGCTGATGCGCATCGGTACCCTCTCTGACCTGGTTCCCCTGGCAGAACTCCGGCGCTCTCTGGCAAGCGCCGGGGGAGGGGCGGAGGGAACACTCCCTTCGGGAGGTCCGGGGGCGCCCCGCAGGAGCGCGGCGGTGCCCTCGAGAAGTGAGGAAACCCAGCGGCCTGTTTCGGTCGAGAAGCCTGCGGGCTCCTCCTCAGCACCTCGAGTCGAGACCCCTGGCGCTCGTTTGAGGAGAGGATTTGAGGAGAAGGCGGAGGCCAGGGTGGTGGTCGGGAAGCCCGCGACGGTGGTTCCTGGCGAGGATTCCGCCGATCCGAAGGCACGCCTCTTCGAGGAAGTTTCAGGGTATTCGCCGATCGTGGCAAGGAGACTGCGCCAGGAGTGTCAACTCCTCGAGGAGGGCGGAAAACTGCGTCTCTCCCTGTCGCCAGCGGCCCACAAGATCCTCACCACCGAGGGCCAGTTCGCTCTCGGGAGATGGAAAAAATCCTGCCAACAGGAAGTGGAGGTGATCGTCGACTCCCGACTTTCCACGGAGAGCGTCGAGACCGTTTCGATCGCTTCGGACGAGGACAGTGAGCCGCCGGAAATTGTCTCCCGCGCTGCCGAGATCTTCCGCGGCGATTTGATCGATGGGGGCCAGCGCTCACCGCGTCGTCAGAAAGCAACAGAAGCTCGGCCAGAGGTGCTGGAAGGAGAGAGAGAATGATCGGTGGAGACCTCGGAGGGCTCTTCAACCAGGCACAGAAGATGCAGAAGGAACTCCGGGACCTCCAGGATGAGCTGAAGGATCGCGTCGTGGTTGGGGAATCCGGCGGGGGAATGGTGAAGGTCTATGCCAACGGCATTCAGGAGGTGGTGAAGGTCGAGATCGACGCTGCTGCCGTCGATCCCGATGACACCGAGATGCTCGAGGACCTGGTCCAGGTCGCCACCCAGGCGGCGCTGGAAAAATCACGGCAACTCCAGCAGGAAGAGACGAACCGGATCACCGGTGGGATCTCCCTGCCGGGAATGATGTAGGGGGATCACTTGTCGGAAGGAGACGGGGTCCTCAAGCAACTGGTCGAGCAGTTCGCCCGTTTGCCTGGCATCGGGATGAAGAGCGCGGAACGTCTCGCCTACCATCTGCTGAAGGTACCCGGCGAGGAAGCCCTCACCCTCGCCGAGGCGATCCGGCGGGTGGCCGAGGACCTGCGACGCTGCGACAATTGCTTCAACATCTCCGAGGAGATCCTCTGTGACATCTGCAGCGATGACTCCCGCGATCGCAGCGTCGTCTGTGTCGTCGAACAACCGAAGGACCTCCAGGCTCTCGAATCGAGCGGTGTTTTCAGAGGCCTCTACCACGTGCTCGGCGGCAGTTTCTCGCCGCTGGAGGAGCGCGGCCCCGATTCCCTCGCCCTCGATCGACTTCGAGAGCGGGTCGAGAAGGAGGGGGTCGTCGAGGTAATCCTGGCGACCAACCCCGACTTCGAAGGTGATGGCACGGCACTTCTCGTCCAGGAAAGACTGGCGACCACCGATGCGATCGTCTCGAGGCTCGCCCGCGGGATTCCCAGCGGCGGGCAGATCGAGTACATGAACCAAAGCATCCTACGCGATGCCCTCGAGGGGCGGAGTTCTCTGAAAGGGGACACTGCCGATGATGCGAGGAGGGCGCCGTGAGCCGTTCGGCCCTCCTTCTGCTCATCGCCATCCTGGTCTCTGGAGGACTCGACGCCCAGCAGACCTTTCGGGGGGTTTCTTCTCAGGCATCGGCGGGGATGGGCGAGATCGAACTGGCTGGCTGTACCGTGGATCTCAGAGTTCCATTCAGCCCGAGCGCAGCGCACCCTTTTTTTCCGGTGATGGTGAGATTCGCAAACAAAGGTGCCAATACCAGGACGGTCACTTTCACCATCGAGTCGGGTGACCAGTGGGGCTCTATTGGACGGGAAGTCATTCCCTACCGGGTGAGACGTGAACTGACCCTTTCCCCAGGTGCGGAGCAGTTGCAGTGGGTGCCGATGCCGACTCCCGCGGTCGGAAGATATTTCGGAAATTACCAGTTGAACGCCCGGCTGACTGTGGAGGGCGAAATTCTTCCACGGGAGTCGAGGATCTGGCTCGATATTCGGACAGTGGGCGACTCAAGCAACGTCGCTCGGGCGCGGAGCGTGAGGCGTGGGAGTACCGCGTCCATCAGTGTTCCCGCTCCGGCAGTGCTCATCGTCAAGGGAAAGGAGATGGAGACCTCGATACTCCTCGACAGTGGTTTCGATCAACTCCTTCAGTTTCGATCGCAAACTGGACCTCTTCGGTGGGACAGGTCGAAGACCCAGCGGCAGGAGGTTTCTCCCCTCGAGATGCCACTCGAGAGTGCGACCCTCGCACGAGTCGATCACCTGCTCCTGGTTGGGGTCTCTCCCGATGATCTCAATCCCGCTCAGAGAAAAGCGGTGAGGAGGGCGGTGAGGGAGGGGATGATCGCCTGGATCATCCCCGATGAGTCTGGGACTGGAAACCGCTGGGTGCTCGATGAAGCGCAGGCCTCCTCCGCCCCTCGTGTTGTCGGTGGCGAGGAAGAAGAGAGGATCTACTTTCTCCCACAGACGGACAGGGGGATTCCCCTCGGCGGGGACACGGTCGAGAGTCCTCCAGAGATGGTCCTCTACAGCGATGGACTGGGGGAGTGGCGCCGTTTTACATCTGTGGATCCGATTCAGATCCCGGTGGAACTGCAGTCCCGTCCGAGCACCTTGTGGGCTCGGGTAGTCCCTGCAATGCTCGTCGCCGATAGCCCCGATTTTTCCCTCTATGGGACCAATCAATATGGAACTGGTGCGATGCTCGCCGTTCAGGCCATCGACAGAGGACTGCGCCGGATGATCGGTCCGAGGACGGTTCTCTCCTTCACTGCCATCTACCTGCTGGTCATCGGGCCGGGCCTGTTCTTCTTCCTCAAGAGGATTCGACGGGGGGTCTGGCAGCTGTGGCTGCAGCCCCTGGTCGTCGTCGCCTTTCTGCTCGCCACCTGGATTCTCGGGGCGAGCAATTATGGCCTTGTCAGCCGCGACCACGACACCATTTTCGTCTACCAGAAGGCCGGCGAGACCGAAGCCCTGGTGGTCAGGATCCACAGCCACTATTCCCCCATCGGCGGCCTCTACGAGATGCCCACCGGTGGTGGGCCAGTGCTGCCGATCAAGCTCGGGGGTGGCAAGACCCGGATCGAGAAGTCGGAGGATCTCCCACCGGTCAGAAAGGTGCGGACATGGAGCCTGGCCCACTCCCTCACCTACGAGGTCGTCGATCTTGGCGGGACGGCTCACGTCGAGAGGATGACCCAGGGTTGGCGCTACAGGAACAATCTCCCCTATCCACTCCTCGACACGGTGGGCGATTTTATCACTTCAGGGAGATCCACCGTCGTCGGGGTAGGTGACATCAGTGCCGGGGCAACGATGGAATGGGCCGGGCCTCCTCGACCTTCATCCGCTCGCGATTCTCGGCGCGCTCTCGGAGTGGCAGTGGAGGAGCCGGTCCGGTTCAATCTCTTCTGGAGGAAATCGAGTGGTTTGCCGGCAGAAATCCAGCTGGTCGGGATGATTCCCGAAGAGGAATTGAAGAGGACCGTCGGTCGCGAGGCGACCAGTGACTGGTCACTCGATGGCGGTGAACGGGCCTTCCACATCGTTCTGACGGACCTCGAGCAATGAGCCCCACGACGGCAGAACCGATCGTCCAGGTCTGCAATCTGACGATGCGATTTGGCAAGAAGGAAGCCGTCAAGAGGATCAATTTCTCCGTTTCTCGAGGGGCGGTTCACGGCTTCATCGGCCCCAACGGCGCCGGCAAGACGACAACGATCCGGATCCTGGCGACCCTTCAGCTTCCGACCGAGGGCTGTTTCTGGATCGCCGGTGAAAATGGCCTGGTCGAACCCCGGAAGGCGCGTCAAAAGATCGGCTACATGCCTGACTTCGTCGGTGTTTACAACGGCCTGACGGTGGCGGAATACCTCGATTTCTTCGCCCTCGCCTACAGGATTCACGGGCCACGCCGGAAAACACTTCTCGACAGCGTCGTCGAACTCACAGACCTCGGCGATCTCCTCGAGGTGGAGGTCCAGGTTCTCTCGAAGGGGATGAGGCAGCGCCTCTGCCTCGCCCAGACGCTGCTCCACGACCCCGAGATTCTGATCCTCGACGAGCCCGCGTCCGGACTTGACCCGAGAGCTCGGATCGAGTTCAGGGCTCTCCTGCGAGAGTTGCAACAGATGGGGAAGACGGTTTTTCTCTCCAGTCACATCCTGACCGAACTCTCCTCCATCTGTGATTCGGTGAGCATCATCGAACAGGGCGAGATCGTTGCCGATGGCAGAATCGACGACATCATGGCCCGGCTCGCTGGAAGCGGGATCTCCTTCCAGGTGCGGGTTTCTTCCCGACCGGAGGATGCCCTCGCAATTTTCGATGCGGCCCCGGATGTCTCACGAACCCGTGTCGATGGCAACGTCGTGAAATTCCGGTTCTCAGGAGATGAGCAGCGACTTCACGAGTTGTGGGCACCGATCTCTTCGGCCGGAATATCCATCGTTACCATTCGCCGCGAAGAGGAAGATCTCGAGCACATCTTCATGAAGTTGACGCGAGGGGAGGTGAGTTGATGGCGACTCCCATCCCATGGTACGCACGCATGCCGCTGGTGGGGAACTTCGGTTTTCCGCTCACCCAGAAGGAACTTTTCGCCCAGGTGCGCAGGCCGCGCTGGTTCTGGACCCAGATCGGATATCTTCTGGTCCTGGCTGTCACGATGGCGATCACGATCCTTTCCCTGGCAGATCGCGATTTTGTCGATCGGGTTCCGCAGGTTGTTCCCGCCATCTTCATGACCTTCCAGTGCGGGCTCATCTTGCTGATCTTCCCGCTGCTCGGGGCCATCTCGATCACCAGCGAGAAATCGCAGAAAGCGTTCGACCTGCTGTTGATTTCCGATCTCACACCGACAGAACTGGTCCTCGGAAAGGTCTCTGCCCTCGCCGGAATCAGCCTGTATTTTCTTCTGACCACGATGCCGCTCCTGGGGACGACGATCCTCTTCGGCGGGATTTCCCTCGCCGCGATCCTGTTCGATTACCTTCTCCTCTTCCTCCTTTCGCTCCTTGTCAGCGCCCTTGGTGTCTTCTGCTCCAGTTTTAGCAGGTCGACCGTTCAAGCTCTGCTCGTCACCTATCTCCTCACAATTCCGTGGGGTCTCTCTCTGGTGGTGGGATCGTCTGTCCTCAGGTTTACACAATCGTGGAGTCCCCTCGATGTGTTGCTGTCGCTACCGCCAGGATTACGTCCCGTCCTGGTTCTCTGGTTTGTTAGCATTTATCTTCTTCTTCTCCTGGGTTTCATCTGCGGCGCGGTCTTCATGCTCTCGCCGAAGGAAGGGTTGCGAGGCCTGATCCCGCGCTTCTATCTCATCGCCGTTGTCCCGATCGCCTATTACTTCTTCGCCCAATTTGGCAGCGAGATGCTCGGAATAGCTAGGGTGCAAGGGATTGGCGTCATGACGGGTTCCGCTTGGGTTTTCGAGGGATTCCTTTACACCACCTGCACCCTTTTCAGCATTCTGAACCTGATTCCACTCCTCATCTCCTCGACCGCGCTGGAAACTCCCCTCAGCGTCGTTCTCGGGGGGATTCGGGGCCGCTGGTGGGTGAAGGGGCTCTACCCTCTCCTCGGCGGCGGCATTCGCGGTCTGCTGACGGGGGTCCTGCTCTGGGGCACTCTCCTGCTCCTCTTCCTCGCTGTCGTTCTGCCGGTGCTGCCGTGGAGCCAGGAGATACACCTGCGCACCCTCGGGGCGTTCTTCCAGCTGACCTTCGCCTGGGGACTGGCGTCACTCGCCCTGTCGTGGGTGTTCGCCATCCTGGGAGTTCGCGGATTGCTCAACGTGCTTCTCGTCGAGGGGATCTGGGGATTGCTCGCGATCTGGTACCTGGTTCAGGCGTTCTCCAGCGAAGAACTTTCCGATGGAAACATGTACTGGTTACTCGTCGCGGTGGTCGGGGAAAGATTCTCCACTCTCTCGGAAACTGAAGTGCTTCTTTTCCTGGGAGCGAGGGATATCTACCTGGGGGCCGCCGTTGTTCTCGTCCTCATCGGGGTGGGACTGTGCAGGATGAGAAAGTTGCCCATCTTCCGCCTCGAACGACCCGACTGGCCAGCGGAGATCTTCGAACGTCCGGAAACCGAATCCCAGGCTGTGTCCGAAGAGTCAGGTGTCGCTGACGGAAGTGTGGATCCGGAGGTGCTGACTGTCGAGGAGGAGAGACAGTGAAGACCCGAAGGTGGTTTGCAACTCCATTGCTCCTGATCTCACTCTTTTCCCTCCTGCTGCCAGGGAGAGGCCTCGCCGATGTCATCGTCTACAACGATGGTCGACGTCTCGAGGGAAAGATTCTCGAGACCACCGAGAAGCGCATCCTGATGGAGGTGGTTCTCGGCGGGGTGAGCGCCGAGTTGTGGGTCTCCCGCAAGGATATTTCCAGGATAGAGAAGGGAGCAACACCGCAGGAGGAATTTGCGAAGCGCCTCGAGGCCCTCGACAACGCCGATCTCGAGGGGCATCGAGTTCTGATCGCCTGGTGCCGCGAAAAGGGACTCTCCACCGAGGCCAAACTCCTCTCCGCGCGTCTCCCTGCGGTCGAGATCGCTGCCCGTAAGGTCACCCATCCTGCCCGCTGGTGCCGGGGGTGCGATGCGCTCGGCATGGCGTTATGCGAAAAATGCCAGGGGAAGGGAGAAATCGGCGAGGAGTGCGCCAGGTGCTCGGGGTCGGGGGCAGCGTTGTGCAAGACCTGCGTCGGCAAGGAGGGCAGCCTTCTCTCCTGCAGGCGTTGTGCAGGCACAGGAAGTTACGAGAAATTCGACCCTCGGCGGGGGCGCAAGGTAAAGGTCTCCTGCAACGACTGTCGCGGCAAGGGGAAGATCATCTGCCCCACCTGCGGCGGAAAGAAAAGCCGGTCCTGCACGCACTGTTCCGGCAAGGGCAGCCTGGCGCTGCCCTGTGACGGCTGTCTGGGGAAGAAGCGACTCCCCTGCGAACGCTGCTCGGGGACGGGTCTGCAGGAGAAGCCCCTGAGCGCAGAGGAACTCGCCCGCGAAAAACTCGAGAAGGAAAAGGCTGCCAAGGAGGGGGAGGGGGCGAAAGAGGTCGAGAAGAAGGGAGAAGAGAAGAAGAAAAAGCCGGTGATCAAGATCGATCCCTTTGGCTAGTTCCCCTCGATGATGGCGAGTACATCTCCCGCCCGGACGGTGGCTCCTTCGGCGACCTCGATTTTTTCCACCCGACCATCGATCGGCGCCTCGATTTCGTTCTCCATTTTCATCGCCTCCAGAAGCATCAGCGGTTGCCCCTCGACCACTTCCTCGCCAGCACCGACCATCACCGATCGAACGATCCCCGGCATCACGCTGACCACCTCGATGAGCCCCGTTTCCTTGCGGTCACTATCGACCGATCGGGTGATGAGGTCGACGGTGTCGAGAACGGTGAGTTCGGTGTGACGGCCATCGAGCAGAAAGCGGAGCGGTGTCCCAGGCCGGTTTTCTGGGAGCACGGTGATGGTGTGAGCGGTGTCGCCGATGATCATCCGGATCAGCGTTCCATCCTCGACCGGGCGGACCCTGAATTGCCAGTTCCTGCCGTCGGAGGCCTCGACCTTCCAGTCGTGGCCGAGGGAGTCGGTGACCACCTCGAGGTCGACCCCGTCTTCTCGCCATTCGACGCGATATTTCACGGCATCTCCCCGCCGGTTCCCTCGAGGCGTGCAGCGCGTCCCCAGGCTCCCCCCGATGGGTCCGTGGGGGAGAGGATCCGGCGATGGCGTTCGAGGCTGCGGCGGGTGACCACGGCAGCGAGGATGGCGAGTTCCTCCGGAGCCTGTGCGCCGTCATCTCGATCCTTGAGCCATGTCTCGAGGGTGCTGGTGTCGAACTCACCATCCTTGAACCATTGCTCCTGGCAGATTTCGATGCCGAGGGGAATGTTGGTGTGGATGCCTCCGATCCGGGTCCGGCTGAGAAGCGCCTCCAGGCGTTTGCGGGCGATCTCGCGCTCTTCTCCCCAGGCGATCGCCTTGGCGAGCATCGGGTCGTAGTAGGGGGTAATCTCGAGCCCCTCGCGGATGGCTCCGTCGATCCGGGTGAAGGGTGCGTGGGGAACGCGAAGAGCCCGGATCTCACCGGTGGATGGCCGGAAATCCCGGTAGGGGTCCTCGGCGTAGATGCGGAATTCCATCGCCCAGCCTCGCCGGGGGATTTCCGGATCGTTTTCGAGGCGCTTTCCCTCGGCGATGTCGATCTGGGCCGAGACCAGGTCGACTCCGGTGACCATCTCGGTCACCGGGTGTTCTACTTGCAGGCGGGTATTCATCTCGAGGAAGAAAAAATTCCTGGACCTGTCCTCGTAGAGGAACTCGATCGTCCCCGCCCCGCGGTAATTGATCGAGGATGCCCCCGAGACCGCCGCCTCGCGCAGACGCTGGCGAACCTCATCATCGATCGCCGAGGATGGACTCTCCTCCAGCACCTTCTGGTGGTTTCTCTGCAGGGAGCACTCCCTCTCGCCGAGAAACCAGACGGAACCGTGGCCATCCCCGAGGACCTGGACCTCGATGTGGCGAGCGGAGTGGATGAGCCGCTCGAGGTAGATTCGATCGTCACCAAAAGCTGCGCTTGCTTCAGATCGGGTTCTCTGCCACGCCTGGGTGAGGCCCCTGGATGAGTCGACACGACGAATCCCCTTGCCGCCGCCACCTCCCGCCGCCTTGAGGAGGAGCGGGTATCCGATCTTCTTTGCCTCCCGGCGAAGCTGCTTCTCATCGGAGATGGGGGTTTCCGTTCCAGGGATCACCGGTACCCCTGCGGCTACCATCAACTCACGAGCTCTGATCTTGTCACCCATCGTCTCGATCTGATCGGGGGTGGGACCGATGAAGATGAGGTCTGCTTCCTCGACCGCAGCGGCGAAGGCGGCGTTTTCCGAGAGAAAACCGTAGCCGGGGTGGATCGCATCGGTGCCGGTGCTGGTTGCAGCCTCGATGATGCGGTCGATCCTGAGGTAGGAGTCAGCAGCAGCAGATGCCCCGATCAGCACCGCTTCATCGGCTGCGAATCGGTGAGGGGCGTCACGATCGGCCTCGGAGTAGACGGCGACGGTGTCGATGCCACGCTCCCGGCAAGCCTGGAAGACGCGGATGGCGATCTCGCCGCGGTTGGCGACGAGAACACGCCTGATGGGGCTCGTACCATCGACGCTCACAGTGGGATGTTTCCGTGCTTTCTGGGAGGATTCAAGTCTCGCTTGCCGGCAAGGAGGTGGAGCCCCTCGATGAGGCGTCTTCGTGTTTCCGCCTCCTCGATCACCGCATCGATGTAACCCCTCTCTGCGGCGATGAAGGGATTTGCGAACAGTTCCTCGTAGGACCGGGTTCGTTCCTCGGCAATCAACTCGCCGTCGGCTGCGGCCGCGATCTCCCGGCGGAAGATGATCTCGACAGCGCCCTTTGCGCCCATCACCGCAATCTCTGCTGAAGGCCACGCGAGGTTGATGTCTCCACGGATGTGCTTCGACGACATCACATCGTAAGCACCGCCGTAAGCCTTGCGGGTGATCACGGTGAGCTTGGGGACCGTGGCCTCGCAGTAGGCATAGAGGAGCTTGGCGCCGTGGCGGATGATGCCGTTCCATTCCTGGTCGGTTCCAGGGAGGAATCCCGGAACATCGACGAAGGTGATGATCGGGATGTTGAAGGAATCGAGGAAACGGACGAATCGTGCTGCCTTGGTGCTTGCCAGGATATCGAGACAGCCGGCGAGAACCGAGGGCTGGTTGGCGACAATGCCGACGCTACGCCCTCCAAGGCGGGCAAAGGCGGTGATGATGTTGCGGGCGTGGTGCTGCTGGACTTCGAGGATGGAATCGCGGTCGGCGACCAGGGTGAGGACCTCTTTCATGTCATAGGGCTTCTCGCGATTCTCGGGAACGATCTCGCTGAGGGCGGCGTCGGCACGGTCGAAGGGATCATCGGAGTCGATAGCGGGGGGGGCCTCACGGTTGTTGAGAGGCAAGTAGGAGAGAAGTTCGCGGACCT
>JYMV01045753.1_pt1 | contig 11101 bp, 17 predicted proteins | sample 338911 | NCBI WGS metagenome assembly JYMV01 (sample SAMN03354496, study PRJNA234377) | hydrothermal vent metagenome | biome: Deep sea; feature: Hydrothermal plumes at the Eastern Lau Spreading Center, Western Pacific Ocean; material: Seawater | place: Tonga | collected 2009 | depth 2000 m m
TGATTATAGAAGATAGGTGAGGGGGGTTGGGGCCCCCGCGAAGCATATATTCGTCACTCACACAAAAAAAACGATAAAAAAAATCTCCAGGAAGGCTGGTTAGGCCCTCCTGAAGACTCGTATACTAGACCGATTACAGGCCACGGGTTACCCGCTCCTGCATGTATTATCCCGGATACTTCCCAGCCCACGGTCTTATATTGGAAGACTGATCGTACCCTTCGACCTGCAGGCTAACCAACCTACAGGATTTCGCTTGTTACTTCGCCTTACGCTTGGCCTTCTTCTTCACCTTGCGCTTGGTCGGCTTCTCGTCTTCGTCGTCGAAGTCTTCGTCGTCGTCTCCAGGTCGAATGAACCTTGCGGTACCGGAGATGAGCCCTCCGATCGCTCCGAGCATGGCTGCAGTACCTGCACGGATTCCTCCAACAATGTTGGTGCCCTCCGCGGCCTGCCTTCCCTGCCTAAAGGCGCCTTCAGTCTGTTTCGCGACCTTCACGAGCAAGCCGTCTTTGTTTCTTCGTCCGCGTGACATACAGTCCTCTTTTCTCTTGTTCTTCGATGGTATTGTACTTATCAATCCACCTGGCCATTTTGTTTGTCAGAACATTGAATACAACTACACATATCACTATGCATACTAATATCCAGAATGCTGCGGGCGTGAACAGCGAGTGCCAACCAATGTCCTGGTCGGACCAACTGTACATGTATCCGCCGGTCACTCTTTGAACCAATCCTTCGGAGGATAGTCCGGAACCGGATCAGTCTTATCTCCGAAAGGCATAGCCTCTATCATGCTCTCCAACATGGGCTTGAGACTCTGCACGAACTTGCTGTATTCATTCATGGCATGGTTCACACCGTCTGCCATGATTACAGCACCGAGTCCCATGAGCAACAAGCCCATACCTGCTACAACAGCTGCAAATGTCAACATGGTATCCCTCTCTGGCGAGACTGGGGGCCCCGCGTTATCCACAAACAAAAAAAGCAAAAAAATGAGATCCTCCTCGACCACCGCCGTGGCCAAGGAAGATCTCCAGGAAGGCACCGTGAGGACCCGACTAGTCGTCGTAGTCGTCGTCCTCTTCGTCTTCGAAGTCGTCGTCATCGTCGTCGTCGGCCTCATACTCGCCGTTGAACTCCTGACGCGCCTCTTCGAACTCCTCGAGCATTTCGTCGACCAGATCGTCTCGGCCATTCGAGAAGGCTCTGAGCACCTTCGACATCGGGTCAATGTTGTTCAGGTTCGACCAATCCTCGTCGACTACCTGACCCATGCACCACGACGGTCTCCGGCCAATGAACTCCTCACCGCGTCTGTTCTCAGCAGTCCAGCCTTCGCACAGGAGCATGGTTGCACCGTCGTTGTTCCTCGCTATCACCCGCTTGATCGAGATCTCCTTGGATCCCTTGAACTTCTTCGAACGCCGAGACTTCTTCCGACCTGGCTTCTTGACCAGACGCAAGTTTCCTCGACGACTCTTCGTACGACTCTTCTTCGCAGTCTTGCGTTTCGGCTCGGACTTGACGCCCTTGCGCGCACCGCGAGACCCCTGCTTCGTGGCAGTTGCCATAAAACTTTCTCCTTTCAAAGAGAAACGGGAGCACCAAACTCCCTGTCCTATCCACCTCGTGGCGAAGCCCCCCACAGGTACACACCCGTGAGGAGACTCCCTGTCCTATCCACCTCGTTATACCTCGTTGCACCTCGTCTGCGTTGATGACTGTGTGCGACCTATACCAAGGGGGACCCCGCGTTATCCCCCCAAAAGGGGGTATAACAAAGGGGGGAACCCCAAACGCACAAGTTCTAACTAAGGTTAGGGTATGAGTAAGTATTCATATAGCGCCCTTACCCTTGGCGCTGGCCGACTACTCGGGATCCTTCTCCTCCTTCTCTGCCTTCTTGATCGCTGACATGAGTGCCATCGGAAGGATATTCTTGTCCCAGCACTCTCGGACCTTGTCCAGATCCTTCTGATCCTCTTCGCTCAGACCTGAATCGTTGGGCGGGTAGTGCACCTGCCTTTTTGGTCCGATCAGGACATAGTACCTGCCGCTAGTTTTTGTACGGCATACGGGGTACAGCTTGCCCTGAAATTCCCAGACTTCTAGTATGGGATTTTTTGCCATGACTACTCCTTTCAAGGAGTAAGAGAATGCCCCCGCACAGACCATCCATGCGGGGGCTCCTCTTTGTCGTGTCGTCTAGCGTCTACTCGAGGTGCTTCTTGCCCTTACGCTTCGAAGTCTTCTTCTTGGACTTGGACTTCTTGGAAGCCTTGCGCTTCGGAGGGAAGTCCTCATCCTCGTCATCGTCGTCATTGTCGTCACCGTCGTCGTCGTCACTGTCGAAGTCGTCGTCGTCGATGTCAAACTCCTGAGGCTCTGTGCCCCAGAAGCTGTCAAGATCATCGTTCATCTCATCGTAGACCTCGCGCCAGATCTTCATGATCTTGGCGTAGATCTCACACTCTTCGGCCGTGACAGGTCTCCAGAAGCTATCGAAGGGCTGCTTGGCTCCCTCGGTCTCCAGCTGGATATCGGGATTCCCGATGAAGAGCTCACCGGTCTTCCCGTTCTCACGGATCCATCCCGAAACGACCAGGTAGTTGACCCTGGACCCTCTTCTCGAACGTTTCCGTGTCGAGCGTTTCCTGCCCGACTCCTTCCGACGTTCCTTGCCGAATGGGAGGTCATTGAGGAGTCCGAAGACTCGGAAAAGTACGTGCCCGTTGGCACGCTTCTGGTTGCGCTTACGGTTCATGGTAAGCCTTCCTTTACACCAATTGAATGTTGAAAAAAACGAAGCCCCCACACAGGATGGTGCAGAACCTGTGCAGGGGCTATCCCGAACTACTACTCTGGCAAGTGATCGATCAACATGTCGACCAGCTCTTGCTTGAGCAGTTTGCCTGGCTTGATACCCAGGCTCTTACAGAGGGCCTTCAGCTCTCTGACATTCATATCCTCGATCGTTTCCTCCGACGGGAATAAGACCTCAGTCAACTTGTCAATCTCGTTCATGAGACCTAAGTCAACTGATTCAGGTTCCCCGGGGAGGAATCCCTCAAGATATCCAAGTGCATAGCCAAATACCGTTTGGTACCTGGTTTCTGCAAACTTGGAGCAGAAGCGAAACAGCGCCATGTCATACACAGCGTCAGCGCTCTCCTCTTGCTCGTCAATGACATACCGATAGGCGTACATCACTGTATGACAAGCTTCCTCAGGAGTCATCACATCAAGCTTCTTGAGCAGCTTATGAATGTGTTTATCCTGAATATCCCTGCTGTCTCCGTCGATGAGATCAATCAGGTCATTGATGACTTTACAGCAAGCAGAATCCTCGCTGTACATAGAACAAGACTCCTCGGTCCCCATCTTTCCAAGGACGGGGTGATCGAAGAGCGTAGTTGTATCTCTCATGAATGCAGTGTTACCTGCCGGAATGAGAGAATCCAACACAGGCCTCACTTCTGCAATGGCGTCCTGCCTACGCACCGTGAGATGCGTATGGCCACCATTGATGAGGCGAATCTTGCTTTTCGCGATTAACCGCTTTTTGGATTCAAGCGGCATGTCTCCCAGAATTTTGAGCATCATGGCGTGGTCAACTTCGCAACCTTTGCCCATGACACTCTCCTGGAATTCGTCGCAGAGATCAGCAAGGTGGGTGATGTCCTCAGTAGAGATACCACCACCCTGTGTCGCATCGATCAGACCTTCGCCTGGAGGGAATACGACGTCGTTTTGTATACCATTTTGCCACGCAATAACGTAGCAGTTGTATGGCATACCCGGGTTGGGCTTCACGCTGACCTTTTCGTCAGACGCAGCGCACAGCTTCTTCAGCTTCTGAGCAGTGTCGATGATACCCGGCCCTTCTGGAGGGGTACTCGGGAATTCCATCTCTTCTACCTCATCGGCTTCGAAGACGGCGGTGAAGTCCATGTGCTCAAGCTCTTCTTCAGTCCATGCATTCTTTACATGCATTGGCTTGAAGCTCACGCATTCTGGTGACAGAAACACGAACTCGTTAGATGCCGTTGGATGTCTCCATACGACAACGTAGAGTACGTCTCCTACCCAGACTAGTGCGAGTTGGAAGCGATCACCATCGTAATCGTGGCCTCCCAGTTTACCCCGGTACTTGGTGAGAAATCCCACACCAAACACAAGGCGCTTGAGCGTCCGTGAATAGAACAGACAGTCCGGGGAGTAGATATCACCTTCGAAGTCTGTCTTCTTGGTGATCTTCTCCAGCTCATTCTCAATCTGACGCTTCAGACTGAACGGCCTGCCGAACTTTGCCCTGTAGAACGTATCCAGGGCAAGAATAATGTCGAATGGGAGGCCGATAGCTGTGTTCGAGTGTGGTGCAAGCACAGTGGTATCCTGCGCCGCCACGTTCAAACCAGCTTCTCCTGGAAACTCCAATGGAATCCAGTTTTCGTCCTCATCATCGTCGTTCTCATCATCGTACGGAGGGACATCCAATGCATGTTTCCAGTACTCGATGAACGACCTCAACGACATTGCACACGTCGACGATATCATGGGACTGATCCCGTAGAGCATCATCGCTGTGAACAACTCATCCCTGATGAGGAGTATGTTCCCACGATCGTCATCATCGTGAGTTTCACGCTCAACCATCAGGGCCTCACACGCCTTGCCCGATTTCACGAAGTCATACAGCTGTTTGGCCGCACGATCAATCGTGTCTTCGACAGGTACATCCTCAAAGTCTCCACCAGGGTCCATCTGGGCGATAATACCCGGACTGAGACTGGCAGGCTTCGAAAATGCAGAGAAGGTCCATCCCGTGACATAGCTCTCACGTAGATAGATCTCACCCTTGACCATGGCACTCGGCACTATCACTACGATGTCGTCGAAATATTCGTTGACATCAATAATGAATTGCCCCTTGATGACACCATGGTCCTTATCCCAGACCTGAAGAAAGACCGGTTCGTTCCAACCGGCCTTAGTCAAGAATGGGAGCAGGAGCGAAAGTTTCTTAAATGGGCCAGCGAAGGAGCCGCACCCATCTGAATCATTCGCCAGTGTAGCAAGTTCAGTCATCTCTTCATCGATAATCAGAACCTCGTGAGGCCCCAATTTTCCGCCGTACTTTCTCGGCTTGAAGAGGTTTGGAAAATACTTCCAAGCTGATTTCTCTTGCTCGAACGAAAGGCCCATCCTGTCCAGGACCTCTTTCTTGGAAAACCCAGGAAGCATCTCGTGTATCCAAACGCCATTGCAAGTCGGGGTGATTAGCCACGACTGCGAATAAGCTTCAGACAACAAGCTGCTGATCTGTTTCTCTGTCCAGCCCGTAGACTCGACGAGAATAGATCCTCCACTGAGACCAAGGAATCCCGCCAACGGGTTGTCATCCTCGATTCCAGTCCTGAGTTTACCCCAGAATGACGAGATCCCGAGAACGCTATCCATGAAGTCACGGAAGCCATCCTCGGTAAACCCGCGGCTGGTCACTTTCAGGCGACCTTCCTCGAGTTTCAATCTCAGAGAAAGAGTGTTAATCATGACACTCTCCTTTCATTCTATTTCACCTCAAACCATGAAACGTAAGTGGTGGTGAATCACTCACGCGGGGGCCCCGGCGGCCCAAACGCTACTCTGTGCTTTCCTTTCAATTGCACAAAAATGAGGAGAGGACACACAGTGTGCCCTCTCCTCTGGTTTGTTAGTCGTTGTAGTCCTCGTCGTCGGTCTAGAGGAGGCGTCGTCTCGAGAACGGGCTCGGTCGTCTCGTCGTCGTTGTGGTCTCGCCTGAACACCGACTTCGTCAAGCACATCTGCGGCATCCATGCACCTCTCAAAGTACCTGTCTTCGACGCCCGTTCTGAGTGCGTGAGCAACTGCGAACTCCTCTTCCGTGAATTTCGATGCATGTGTAGCCCCCAAGAGACCGTTCCTCGCGTCGTCATAGATCGCATTGCTAACTTTATAGATGAGGAAGGGCTTCGTGGGCGCGGGGCCAAGCCCAGCCCATCCACCATTCTTGACCTCGGAGTCCACATCGGCAGCCATCAGAAACCTGACAGCAGCATCGATCCTCTTGTCAATCTCCATATCGAGGATCTCATCAAGGATCGCCTGCGACGGGCGAATCTTATTGTCAATGCAGAGGATTAGACACCAGGCCATGACGTAAGTCATGTATCGCATGTTATTGCTCCTTTCAAGAGCACAAAAATGAGGAGAGGACACACAGTGCGCCCCCTCCTCTGGTTACTACTTCTTTCCCTTGTTGTCCTGCTTGGTCTTCGGTCTTCCACGACTCTTGTCCCGAGACAAGGCATTTCTGTCTTGTTTCTTCTGCTTGGTGGCTCTCTTCTTCTTCTGGTTCTTCTTTCCCTTGGCCTTCTTCTCGGCCTTCTTCTTGGCCTCTTCTGGGGTCTCGATCAGCAATGCGATTGCTTCGCGCCTCTTCTCGACCTTCTCCATCGGAGTGGAAGGTTTCCGCTTCTTGGCCTGAGAAATCATTTCCTTGAGTGTACGAACCGTCGAGTTGCTCGCCAGGATCTCCTTGGCAAGGGCATCACTTTTCATACTGCGCAGTGTGTCGATGTGTAAGCAAGAGCCTGCTGTTTTGACATCCATGACATTCTGAGCCACGAACTCATTGAGCTCCTCAATATCGATGTGGCGCATTTTGCACCAGTGAAAAAGGGCGTTCACATCGCCCTTCTTATCTCGGCACTCCCCGTTCCACAACAACTGTGCGATGAAGCGCAGTGTGATGTAGGGGAGAGTGAACTCCTCCTTGAAGGAGGAGATTGTGTGAGTCCACTGTTCGGACATGTTACTGTCCTTTCTGTGTCGCACTATTAATGAAAAATCCCCACACAAGCAGTAGTGCGCACTACCTGCATGGGGGCCCCGTCGACGGAGCTGACAACTATCTATCTGATTGACTTGCTGTCAATTCCAGATATGTTTGAGTTTTAGCTCTATTCAGCGGCGGCCTCAGAATCAATATCCTGAGGTGCAGCATCCTCTTCTCCTCTCGCAAGAGCCACAATTACATCTGCCACTTCCTCACGTCCATTACAGACGTAGGTGGTGACACCATTTCCGACTATGGTGACTTCCACGTCACTCCTTTCTATTGTGCGGGGGACCCCGCGTTGTTCCCCGAAAAGGGGGTTTTATTTTTCCCAAAGGGTTGTTTCATGTCTATTGGGTTTAGTCAATCACGACGGAGGCACGATTCAGAACTAGCACACATTCGCAATCCCAGCTATTGAGGTTGAAGGGACGTGAGCTGTGCGTCGCGTGATTACCATTCTCTGTCAAATGCACAGCGTCAAACTTTTTCGCAACGTTCTCGAAATTAATGGTAGGCATGTGCATCTCTGCATGCACAGTTCCAAATGTAGAGTGTGCATACTCTAAGTCAGCATAGCTGTCGATAACCAGGATCCTTGCGCCAGAGTATAGCTGCAGTTTGAAATGAGACTCCAAATTTTCCAATCTCATTCGGTTCTCCTCACACCGGGCCTTCCAGTCCCATTTTGCTTCGACTGGGCATGTCCACAGTCCTCCGTTAGGTTTGAATGGGAATACAGTTTCAGTGAAGTAGTCTCCGTTGCTGATTGGTTCCATTAGGGCTGGGTCAAATTGAGAAGCTCCAAAATGGATGAGTTCCATAGTCATAGTATTTTCTTTCTATTGTGCGGGGGACCCCGCGTTATCCCCCAAAAAGGGGGTTTTGTTTTCCCCAAAAGAGCTGAGAAATGCCCCGCTCCATCCATTTACCCGGGCTTGCGACCGGCTAGTATCCACGTACTAGGCTGCGTTAGGGCTACCCCCACCCTCCGAAGAGGATGGGGGAAGGATATTACGCGTCATGCTATGCCTACATCTCTAGTATGTGGGCAAGAATGGTTGGCATGGTGCGTTATCGTTGGCGGCGAGAGCGACGATGTCCTTTTCTGTGAGACCTTCATCGCCACCACGGACGTAGAAGGACACGCCACAGTCCGGACAGTACACTTCCACTTGCGTGGCTCGCGTTTCACCGCTGCATGTGTTCCCCGATTGGAGAGTTGATACTTGCCTATTCGGCGCACATGCCATATTAACCTCCTTCCTAGTGCACAGGAGGAATCAAAAATGCCACCGGTAGGTGGGTGATAGCTAAAGACATTTGTTTCCTGCAGCCCTTATTTGGCATTAGCACGCAATGTGCTACGATGCCCATTTGGCCAGGATCAAATATCCCGTCACTACACCCACCTACTGATGGCTAGATAGCTACCCCTCTCTTTTAGAAGGGTAACTCCTGCTGTGTTGGACACGCACGCCTTCCCGTGTGCAGTCCAACGAGTTCATGACAAGTAAGGCAAAGTTCATTGCCATACTTGTCATAGTAAGCCCCTTGCGAGGCTTCAGGCATCTTGGCGGTGACTATGATCACCACTACCAAGATGAACAACAGCAACAGGGGGAGAAACATATCTCCTCCTTCCAGGATTGTTCCTGTTGCGGCGTACACCCCTTAATTAAAAGAACGCTTCTAGGCTTAAGTACCTGTTTAACGTCGCCCAGACGACGGAATAAAGAAAAGGAGGAGGCACCTTTCGATGCCCCCTCCTATGAGAAGATTATTGATTACATTTCACTGTGCCCACTGCACCTTATTGGTTCAGTGCAGACCACAGCTCACCGGGCTAATCAAACCCGAACCCGCCGAGAGATAAGACTAACCTACGAGGTCAGTCTTGATCTCTGCCAAGGGACTGTTTTCACTTTCAGCACGCCAAGCGCCTACAGCCGTCTGGGCCGCTTCGAGAATCATCTCGAAATCCTGCCCAAGCGGAGTAGGAGCACCTGATGCGTCGTTACGCTTCAGGTGCTTACTGATGTGAACCTGCAGATCCTCAACGGAATTTTCAGCCTTTGTGGCCAAACTCTGGAGGTCCCAGAGTCCGACAAGCTTCTTATTGAGCTTATCGATTTTGGCCAGGCGCCACTCGAACGGCTCAATGCCGTCCAAGAGGCTCTGAAAATTCCCGCCGTGAAGGTAGCGTAACGAGGCATCAACATAGTCGTGATGCGTAGTCAGTTCCTTCTCGACATCGGAGACGGCAATCTCATAGGTGTTGGTGGGCAATACGCGCACCGTCTCTACAAGATCTTCAATGATCGGCATGAAATCCGACGCATTGAATCCGCCCCAGAGCTGGGAAAAGTAGGTGTTCAAGTCCCCGACAGTAAGTCTCGCCGTCATGGCGATCCTTTCCGACAGGGATACAAGAACTTTCATGTACATGCCCCGTGCATGCACACTAATGACCTCCTCTTGATTAAGAGGCCACCCATGATTTTGCTTTAGCAGGGCTCATGGGAGCCTGGTCGTCAGTTTTCGACGCGGGGGCCCCGGCGGCCCACCTATCACCCCGCCAGCCCATTACTGGTCGAGGTCGTCGAAGTCGAGGTCGTCGAAGTCGAAGTCGAAGTCGTAGTCACAGCAGCCTTTACGGAAGAATTATCTTCCAATATCGGCTGTTTCATGTCACTCCTTTCTATCCCTGTTGTCACCAGTGCCGATTGGAGGACGAGGGAATACGTCTCCATCCATGTCACCCACATCCACGTCACCCACATCATCAGCCATTGCCTTCTTAGCGGCTTCGATGATGGCGTCGATTTTGCGCTCCTCCTCCTCAATCTTCTTGATCTTCTCGTTAAGGAGCGCTATGGCCCAGTGCAAGAGGTCAAGAGTCTTTTCTTTGATGAAGTACACCACCAAGATGATGACTGCACTCCACAGGATGATGTCTAACATAATGTGCTCCTTTCAAGAAGCGTGAAAGTTTCGAACTGTGCGGGGGACCCCGCGTTATTTCCCAAAAAGGGGGGAAGATAACGGGGGGTTAGTTGTAGCCCCAGTCTGCATTTTTCCCCGGGCTGCTGGCCGGGCTAGCATCACATGCTAGGCTGCATTAAGGCTATGGGGAGGAGAGCCTATGCTCTTCCCTCCCCCTGTGCGACTAGCACCCCCTTTCACAGTCAGGGCACAATCCCTGTTCACAGTGAGGGCCCTGCTCCTCCAGGCAGCCACACTCACACTCACACACCGGGTACTGGAGCCTCAAGGTGGCCTCCCTCCGCACCTTGCAACTCGTGCAAAGTGCGGGGAATTCCGACCTGGGGGGTGTGATTCTCGCACTGCTGAAGCGCCAGCGTTTATGCTGACACCTCCCACATGGCGCGAATGCCATATCGTGCTCCTTTCAAGAAGCTTCAGTTATGCACTACTATTAGCGAGACGACATGGGTGTAGTGCGTAACCCAAGTCGACGGGGGACCCCGCGTTATCCCCCGAAAAGGGGGGGGATGACGGGGGACCCCGCGTTATTGTCCAAAAAAGGGGGAAAAGAAAAAGGGGGGAAAGGGACGCGGTCGTGATGGCGTCAACGGTCGTCTAAGTCGAAGTTAAAATGGCAGTCTACTTCTCTTCGTTGGTAGAGGATTCTTTGTTATCCTCTGCCTTCTCTTCTTCTTTTTTGGGGTTCAGTGTTTTCTCTAACTGAACTAGCCAAAGAAGTTCTGCGAGCTCACGAGGAGTGGGACCTGGCATGTTTACCTCCCTTCTAGTGCACAAGAGAATTAAAAGCGTTGTTATTTGATACATTCATAAAGACGAGTAACATTACCAATCCAGTGCCTGTTTAGACCATCTGGATCATTGTCTGCCCCAATGGGACAGTACTTCTTGCCGAGGAATACAATGAAGGCCTCGACATCCTTCTTCTTTCCGCCTCCTTTCACATACCTATCCCAGTTCTTCTGGACAGTAGCGGCGCACCATCCAGCCTGAGCTCGGTATGAGACCATGGCCTTGGGATGAAGTACTCCGTACTCCTTACCTCGCTTACCATTCTCCGCATAGCGGATAGCGGCAACGATGGGAGCAAGAGCCTCTCTCATCTCAGGCCTGACATTGACGCGTATAGCGTCTAAAAACTCCTCACCACACTTCACACCATCTTTCTTAACGATGGCAGTGTGAGCAGAGGTAAAAGCCTTCCCCATACCTGGATCACCAGGTAAG
>JYMV01027718.1_pt1 | contig 11097 bp, 14 predicted proteins | sample 338911 | NCBI WGS metagenome assembly JYMV01 (sample SAMN03354496, study PRJNA234377) | hydrothermal vent metagenome | biome: Deep sea; feature: Hydrothermal plumes at the Eastern Lau Spreading Center, Western Pacific Ocean; material: Seawater | place: Tonga | collected 2009 | depth 2000 m m
GAACTTGAGAGTATGAAACGTTAAGAAAGTGTTTTCCTTCGTTTGTATTCTTGGAAACTTCATAATCAAGTGTTGTTCCAAACGAGCTTGAAGTTGTCAGTTCTGGTATTTGATGGACTTCAGAGCCAAGCGCTATAAAAGCAGAATCTGGATTTGTTATTGTAAATGATATATCCTGCTTATTTTCCCAACCATTATTTTCTAGATGTATAGAAACTGAAAATGTTCTGCCAATCATTACTGATTCAGGATAAGTAATTTGCAAATCCATACCGCCTTCAAATGTTTCTGTCACGTCTTCGGCATTGACCATAGGTATAGGAATACCAAAACTAGATAGAATCAAAACGAACACTGGTAGGAGTTTCAAAATGTTCATTACTCATTTTTGGTTATTTTGTAATAGAATGTTTCCATCATTTGATAGTATATGCAAATTTAAGTAAGCCTGCAGATGATTTTCAGTATGAGTTGCTCTGGTGAAGTTGTAGAAAAAGAACCAGAATTAATTCAAATTAGACCTTCTATCGTAAAACAACTCAAGAAGGCAAAGTATGGCGTAGCTGATCATTCCACCGTGGGATTATGCCATTGGACAAAAAAATCATTTAGAGGCGAAGGGACATGTTACAAACACAAGTTTTATGGAATTAGACGCATAGTTGTATGGAATTTTCTCCTGCTGGAATGTATTGCGAGAATAGATGTGTATACTGCTGGCGGCCAATGGAATTCTATGATTCCATGGAAATGAAGCCGCAAAATGTTGCTGAACCAGAAGATATTATGACCAAATTGATGGCAGAGAGAAAAAAATTGATTATGGGACACTACGGTGACCCTAATCAAGACAAAAAGAAATTGGATGAATCGTTACTTCCAAACCATTATGCGATTTCACTATCCGGGGAACCAACCATGTATCCAAAATTACCAGAACTTATCAAATATTTGAAATCCCTTGAAGCAACAAAATCAATTTTTTTGGTCACAAATGGCCAGGAACCAGATATGATACGGAAACTTGAAGATGAAAATGCTCTTCCAACTCAGCTTTATCTTTCAACCAATGCGGCAGATTACCAATCCTTTTTGAAAATCAACAGACCTAGATATGATGATTCTTGGGAAAGATGGAATAGAACACTAAAGATGTTATCAACTCTTGGCACTAGGACAGGACAGTTCTTCGAATTACTTTGATTAGAGGTTATAATGATGATGAAGAAATGATTCCGGCTTTTGCATCACTGTTACGACAATCAAATACACATTTTGTTGAGATAAAATCATACATGCATATTGGAAGATCAACAAATAGACTTGAACATTCAGACATGCTTGAAATGAGTGAGGTCAGAAGTTTCGCAAATAAATTAGCTCAAGAAAATAGCGCCTTTACAGTTATGGATGAAAGTGAAATATCAAGAATAGTAATTTTGCAAAACAAGAAACGATTTGTGGATCGTTTCATTCCTGCTTGTTGTTAAACCAACTGACAAATTTTTTCAAAGCCTCATACCTATGAGAGAATTTGTTTTTATCATCTAGTTCTGCATAAGTCTTGTTTTGTTTTTCTGGAATAAAGATTGGATCATAACCCCAACCTCCATCTTGAATACTTTTCGAAATTTTTCCTGCCACACTAGATTCAAACAATGTGGGTTCGTTACTAGAATCACAGAAAGCAATTATTGCTACAAATTGTGCATCTCTATTATCTCCTATCAGCTTTAAAATTCCATTATTTCCAGTGTTGAAAATATAGGATGAGTATGGACCTGGAAAACCAGATAATGAGTCAATGAAGAGTCCATCATCCTCAACTATAACTGGTTTTTTGCATTTGCCATATGCATCCAATGCTTTTTGTGATGCTATTTCTGATAAAGAATCGGATTGGATTTCCATCAAGTCTGTTTGGAAAAATTCCAATTTTATTCCAAATTCTGCTAAGATTTTTTCTGCCTCTTCGTATTTGTGCTTATTTGATGAAGCAAAAATAACGTTATACGACTTTGGCATACCTTCCACGACTTTCAATTACCATTACCTGATTTGTAACTTTTACAAAACGTTCCTTTCCAACTGACGATTTATATCCAGATAAGAAGTTAGACCACGCTTTTTCGAAAATTTCTGCGTGTGCGCTATTAAGAATCTCTTTGAATAATCTTAGATCAACCGCATGATCATCAAATTTGGAAGTTCTGCTTGCAAGACCAAAATCTATTATGAACATATCTTCCTTTGATATTATAAAATTAGATGTTGTCAAATCGCCATGCGCTATTCCGTTTTTATGCATGATTCCAACTGATTTACCAATATCCTTGCATATCCTTACAAGCTTGGAGTTTGGTAGATCTTGTACCAAAACACCATCAATCTTTTCCATTATTATGTTACAATTTTCTACATCTACAAAATAAACCAGCGGAGTATGAATTCTAAATTTTTTTACTTCGGACATAATTTCAGATTCACGTACAGTTCTTTGTTTTCTAAGTCTATAGTCAAGAGATGCATTTCTATAATCTTTCTTCTTTCTTGATTTTAAAACCGCCTTTTGATTAATCCAGTTTGTCAGAAAAAGATCTCCTTCTGCACCCTTTCTAATTAATTTCATTAACATTATAAGCCATAGTCAACTGATTAAAATCTAATCATGGATGCGGATGAAAAAAGAATTAGTCAGGAGGATTGCAATGAAGATACTATTGGGATCGGAATTTTAACCCTTACAAACAAGCGGGTAGCATTTGATAAAAAAGAGAGTAGAGTTATGGATTTTACAGCTAAAATAGGTGATACAGTGTTGAACGTACCACTAGAAAATGTTACAAAGGTTTGGAAAGAGGGTTTGTTGATGAAAAAGGTATGTTTTACTGCAAAAACAAAAGATGGTGAAAATACATACAAGTTTGGCGTGTTTAACAATGGTGGTTGGCTAAAAACATTTAAAAAAACTTTAGAAAACTTTCATGCCAAGAAAACTGACTAAAATTAAATCTAGTAGGAAATTTTTACTGTATCAAGCCTCCATGATTGCTTGACAAAAGTATTTTCCAAATCGGCCCCTTTTTTCACGGAAGCCTCAAGCAATCCAACCCAGGCAATTTGAGAGCCACAATCACCAGCAAATTTTTGTGGAACTACAAAAAACTTGCAGTTTTGCCTTTTGCATATGCTTTGTAGCATTGATGAAAGCCTTTTGTTTGCTGCAACACCGCCTACTATCATTAATTCCTTTTTTTTGGTAAAAGACAATGCACGCTCTGTTGCTTCACAAATCATCGCAAATGCAGTTTCTTGAAGTGAATAGCAAGCACTTTCCGTACCCTTATTCAAAATTGCTTTCGTGGCAGAAAGAAGTCCTGAAAATGAGACATCGTTTCCTTTCACTGAATAAGGTAATGATACATAGTTATGGTTTTTTTCAGCAAGTTTCTCAATCTTTTTCCCACAGGGAGATGCAAATCCAATTGATCTACCAAATTGGTCAAGCAATTGACCTAGGGTAATATCTAATGTCTCGCCAAAAACTCTCCATTTTTTACCCGAAAAAGCTAGCAACATTGTGTGTCCTCCTGATACTAACAAGACTAGAGGATTTTTTGCCCCTGTCAACATTTTTCCCAGCTCAATGTGACCAACAGCATGGTTCACAGGATAAATTGGAATTTTATAATAAGACGAAAGAGCTCTAGATACTACTGCACCAATGCGTAAACATGGTCCAAGTCCGGGACCAGCAGCATATGAGATTATATCAAGATCAGCTACAGATGTTTTGGCTTCTCGTAATGCTTGAACCAACACAGTACTACTGTTTTCAACATGATGCCTAGAAGCTTCTCTTGGGTGAATTCCTTCTCCATCAGGTGGACCGTATATCTTACGAACGTCTGAAAGAATTTTACCGCGTTTTCCTCTTTTGTCAATCACAGCACATGAGAATGTATGCGCCGTGCTTTCAATACCAAGACATTTCATGCTATCCCGTGCTTAAACTTGAGACAATTTTAATTACATCACCATTTTTTAGTTGGTGGTCAGCGCCGATTCTCTGTTTTGTTTTGACATCTACCGCATATAGGAATCCCTTTGCAATATCCTGATGTATTGTTTCTGCAAGGTTCTTTGCAGTAGCATTTTCAGATAATAGTTTGGCATCCGGAAGAACTTTACCATCTTTATTTGAGAGTCTTGTTTCGTCTTCTACCGGAAATACAACAATTAGCTTCAACACTCTAAATATTGCAGAATTTAGGGCTGTTTGAATCCCAGTCGAATTTAATTTTGACAAAACACTTTCTACAAGATTCAATGCTTCTTTTTGTGGAGTAGATATGTCTACATTTTTGTTAATTACAAACTTTTCATTTCCTGGGATGTAATCAATCAAGTTTGCCTTAGCAGCCTTTTTCAACAATAATTCAGTTTCCGCACTACAGTTCACGATATCACGATCCTTGTGTAATTCATTTGTTATATCCAAGTCTTTACACAAATCAGCCTTGTTTGCAGCGATTAGCATGGGCTTGGTCTTTTTTCTTAACATTTGAGCAAATTTAGTAAGAACAGAATCATTCCATTCGGTAGGTTTTTTGGTTAGCAAATCCAGATTTTGTAAAACTTCATGGACTTGATAGTCTTTAACTCCAAGACCACTAAAACGATCTGTAATACCACTCACTAGTTTTGTTGATTTTTTTTCTATTTCTTTTAAGAGTTTTGGCCATTCACGTTCAAGTATTTGTTTGAACCAAAAATCAAACTCATCTTCAACAAATTTTATGTCCTCTCTAGGATCATGTGTTCCAATATTTACAGGCTGACCTTGTATGTCAGTTGAACCTGAAATATCTACAATGTGAATTAATACTTCTGCTTGTCTGGCATCATCTAGAAATTGATTACCTAAACCTTTTCCTTCATGGGCTCCTGGAACAAGACCTGCAACATCAATAAGTTTAACAGGAATAAATCTCATGCCATATACACACAAAGGGTTTCTGTGTTCTATTTTGAAATGTTTGCAAGCACAGGTAGTATTAACATACGCAATTCCAACATTAGGCTGAACTGTTGTAAACGGAAAATTTCCGATCTGAACAGGGGTTTCAGTTGCTGCTGAAAAAAATGTTGACTTGCCAACATTGGCTTTGCCAAGAAGGCCAATTTGCATAACAAATAGTGATGGTTCTATACATATTAGTATTACAGAGATTTTTAATTTAGATAGTTTTCAGTATATCCATGTTAGTTTTAACTGGAACTCCTGGTGTAGGAAAACATACAGTGTCTGAAGAACTTGCCAAGACTTTAGATTATGAAATTGTTGATGTTAACAAGGAGGCGATAAAAGCAGGAATGTCAAAACGTGATGATTCGATTGACGTAGATGTTGAACAGATGCAAGAATTACTAAAAGGAATGCTTACTGAGAAATCGCTAATTGTTGGTCATCTAGCAGTCTACGTAATTTCAAAAACTCGAGTTTCCAAGGCAATAGTTCTTAGAAAAAATCCTTATGATCTAATACAGATTTATGAAAAAAGAAATTATACAGATGAAAAGAAAAATGACAACCTTGGAAGTGAGGTTTTAGGTACAATCACTTACGATTCAATTAAGAAATTTGGTAATGACAAAACGTTCCAAGTTAATACGACATCATTAACGACGGAGCAAACTGTAAAAAAAATAGTAGGTATTGTTTGTGATAATTCTGATGGGGATACGGTAGACTGGCTAACAGAAATATCCAAAAAAAATGATTTCAAAAAATTCTTTCCAGACTGATTTAATAATAGAAATGTTGGATTGATTATGAATTGTTTGAGATAATAAAAAGTGATTTAGCAGGCAGAATAGGTATTCTACATTCCAATCATGGTAAGATTGAAACTCCCGCTTATGTTCCAGTAATTCATCCTGTAAAACAGGCAATACCTCCCAAAAAGATTAAGGATATGGGTTTTGACCTTGTAATCACAAATGCCTACATTACAATGAAGAGGCATGGACAAAATGCAACTAAAAGAGGAATTCATGACATCATTGATTATGATGGCGCCGTAATGACAGATTCAGGAGGATATCAGGTATTAGAATATGGAGAAGTTGATGTAGTACCTGCTGACATGGCTGAATTTGAAAGGAAGATAATGACTGACTTTGCAATACCTCTTGACAAACCAACAGGCTATGGTTTGAGCAAAAAAATAGCAAAATCTTTTGTTGACCAAACTCTGAATGATGCAAAAAAAACACTGGCAAATAAAATAGATAATGGTCAGATATGGGTTGGTCCAATTCAGGGAGGAGAGCACCAGGAATTAGTAAAAAGATCTGCTAAATCTCTTGTAAATTATGGTTTTCCAATGCTGGCACTCGGCAGTCCTGTAGAATTTATGGAATCATACGAATACAAACTGCTAGCAGAGATGATAATAATGGCAAAAAAACAGATGCCAGATGCTGTTCCGCTGCATCTTTTTGGAGCCGGTCATCCTTTGACAATCCCTCTTGCTGTTGCACTTGGATGTGATACTTTTGACTCTGCATCATACATCCTTTATGCTAAACATGACAGATACATTGAGGAAGACAAAACAAGCCATCTTCCAGATATTAGATATTTTTCATGTATATGTGAAGTCTGCGCTAAATTCAGCCCAAAGGAAATACTCTCGTTAGAAAATGAAGAAAAGGTAAATCAAATTGCTCTTCATAATTTGTTTGCTATTAAAGCTGAAGTAGACAGAGTAAAAGAATCAATCCATGAAGGTAGGCTTTGGGAATATGTAATGAAGAAAATGCGAGCACATCCAAAGCTATTTGAAGCAATTGATGTTTTCACAAAAAATTCTGATTACTTTCTAAGTACCACGCCAAAATTTAAGAAAAAATCCATCTTTTTGTTTTCAAAAGAGGATCAATATAGACCGGAGGTATTAGCCTACCAAAACACTATCCAGAAATTCAAAACAAGGAAAAAAATTATGGTTCTAACTAAAAATACCATTACCAAACCAGCTTACTTGACAGCCGAATATTCCATACTGAAGGAGAGGTTCAATGATTCTGAATCGATCCAGTTTTGTTATTATAATCCGTTTCTTGGTATCATTCCGTTGGAGCTTTCAGATCTGTATCCAGCATCACATTACGAAATGCCAAGATTGAACTTCAGACCAGAGGATTTTCCCACATTTGCTCATACGTGGAAAGTTTTCTTTACCAATAATAAATTCGATGTTGTGCATACTCCAAAAAACGACGATTTTCTCAAATATTTTGTAAAGTTATTGCCAAAAAATATTAAGAAAAAATTTCTCTAAAAATAAAATAATAAAAAAAGATTAAGTGGTGTTATTATTTGGCTTTGGGTGCGTTATCTCCTATATCAGGAGCGTCTTCTGCCCATCCTTTAACGAATACACCATTCTTGTGAAGAGGTACAGGCTGTCCTGCTGTGTAATTCATTGGTCTCATCCAAAAGATTGACTTTGTTGGGCATACACCAATGCATGCACCATCAGAAATACATCTTTCTGGATAAAATACAAATGCTTTACCTCTCTTCCAACCTTCTACCGGTTTTACCCGGAGTACGTCTGGACCAAGAGTTGTACAGATTTCTACACATAGTGCACATCCAATACATCTCTGCTCATCAACGTCTGGTAAAATTGCTATTGGCATTTATTTCACTCATAACAAATCTTCCTCATTGTTATTTAAACGATGATTAAAAATCATAACAGGGTTATAAGAAAAATTGATCGGTTAGCTTAAACTAAATTTAATAAAATAAAAGAAAAACGTGAATCTCACGTATTATTTTCGCATTGCTTCGATTTGGCCGGATGTAACCCAATCAAGTAATTCGGCTGATGAAGGATTTAGTTCTGGCTTTTTAGCAACTAGATTGGCAACCCAAATCCAGTTTATTTGATTTAGAAGTGGTTTATTTGCTTCATCACCAGCGCGAGTTTTCGCTACTAATGCTTGATCTTGCGTTTTTATCCACTCGTCGTAAGTTCTTCCCATATTTGATCAGATCTTAGGTTACACTAATTAAAGCTTATGCAGATTTTCCCGATCGGAAGCTGATCGCATATATGGTAAGAAGGTTTTAAGACCATCCATCAGAATTTTGAGCGTGAAGATAAAAGTTTTGGGTGCAGCTGGTGAAGTTGGTAGATCTGGATTCATTGTGAATTGTGATGGTACCAATTTACTTTTAGATTATGGAGTTATGTTTGCAAAAAGACGTAATGATCCCCCTTCATATCCATTACATGTTCGACCAAAGGATGTAGATGCCGCAATTATTACTCATGCTCATTTAGACCACTCTGGATGTATTCCTTCTCTGTTCAATGGAGGAAATACTGATGTTTACTGCACATCGCCAACGCTTGATCTAAGTATATTGTTAATTGAGGATATGTTAAAGATTGAAAAAAACAAACATTCGTTTAATCATAGCCATGTAAACAGCATGATCAAAAATTCCAAAGAAATTGGATTTAGGGAGCCTGTAAACATTGGTAATGCCAAATTTGAGTTACGTTCTTCTGGTCATGTTATAGGTGGTAGTACAGTTCTAGTTGAAGCGCAAGGTAAACGACTGTTTTATACTGGAGATATCAATCTGCGCGGCTCCAGAATGCTACCAAAAGCTGATCTAGATATAGGAGATATCGATCTTTTGATCACCGAGAGTACATATTCTCAAACAAATCAAACACCACGAGAGAAATCAGAGCAAGGATTGATTGAATTTGCAAATGAAGTCATGGACAATAAGGGAATCTTGTTTATTCCGTCATTTTCTGTTGAAAGATCTCAAGAGATTGCATGCGTCCTAAAAAATGCAAACTTCCAGCATCAGGTGGTTATGGACGGTATGGCGTTAAAGGTAAATGATATAATGTTTCGTTATCCAGAATACTTGAAAAATATTAACATATTCTCTGATGCAATTAATGATGCATTTTTAGTCAGGGATCATAGTGATAGGAAAAGAGCAATCACAAAACCATGCGTTGTAATTTCGCCTGCTGGTATGTTAGTTGGAGGAAACGCCATATATTATATGCAAAAATTAGCCTTTAATGATAAAAATGGAATTGCTATGGTTTCATACCAAGGGGAAGGTACTCCTGGAAAAAAATTGCTAGAAACAGGAAAGATTCTTGCTGATGGAAAAGAGATGAAAGTAAAAGCTCCTGTAAAACAATTCCAGTTTTCAGGTCACGCAGATAGGGACTCGCTTTTTGATATGATTAAAAACATTAAGGGCAGCCCTAAAGTGTTAACCGTTCATGGTGACAATGAATCTTGCATAAAATTTGCTGAAGAGATCCAAGAAAAATTTGGTTTAGACGCATATTCGCCCAAACTTGGTGAAGAGATATCTGTGTGAAATGTTTGATTTTCACGCTAGTATAAACATCCATGACACAATTAATAGCGGTCAAATCTTCTTATGGGAGAATTATAAAAATACATGGTTTATTGTTAATGGACATAACATTATTGTGGTAAATCAAAAACAGTTTGAAAATGTAACATTAACAAAAGAAACAAAAAAATTTTTTAGAACTGATGACGATATTAAAAAAATTCTAAAAAACATAACACGGGATAAAATTGTAAAAAAAGCAGTAAAACACTATCCAGGACTTCGTATAACAAGACAGGATCCTTTTCAATGCTGTATTTCGTTTATTATTTCAGCAAATTCAAATATTCCAAATATCAGAACAAGTCTCCAGAAATTATGTAAAAAATTTGGAAGAAAGATTAGGTTTGAAAAAAAAGAATTTTTTATATTTCCAAGTCCTAAAACGCTTGGAAACGCTACACTGCATGATCTGCAAGAATGTGGTCTGGGATACAGATCAAAGTATGTTTTAGATACATCCCGTGCCATAATTTCTGGTGAAATCAATTTTGATGAACTGAAAAAATCAAATTATCAAGAATCTAGAGAATCTCTTTTAAAACTACCAGGAATTGGGGGTAAAGTAGCAGACTGCATCATGCTATTTTCTCTTGAAAAACTTGAGGCATTTCCTTTGGATACTTGGGTGACAAAAATTCTAGAAAAATACTACCCAAACAAATTTGGTATGGATAAAAAAACCATTTCGAAAAAAAGATATGAAAAAATTCATCAACAGATTTTAGATCATTTTGGAAACTTTGCTGGTTATTCTCAGCAGTTTCTTTTCAAGATGGAAAGGGACTTGAATGCAAAAAAATGGTTGTAAAACCCTTAATAAAGTAAAAATTTTTTGTTTCTTGGGCTCATAGCTCAGCTTGGATAGAGTGTTGGACTTCTAATCCAATGGTCAAGGGATCGAAGCCCTTTGGGCCCATTCATTCTTTCATAAAATTATTATTCCAATTAAATAATTCAACAACATGAAGTATATTGTACTAAAACTCGATGATAAGAACATAAAACCAAATTCTGAAATAAAGGGTCGTGTTACTGTAAATTATCCAGGTAAATATGATGGAATTGTAATTAACACTCTGATTGTTGGTTCAAACAAACTTATCGTTTACAAATCATACAATAATAAACAGATTTCCGATAACGTATCACGGCTTTTCGTTAGTAGGGATCTCATGCCAGATAACAAAGTAGAGTTTACTGCAACAATTGATTTTGAGCCTGAACAAACTCATGATGTAAAGTTTCGTGCATCAATTATAGAACAACATAAAGAAGTAGAAAGTGACCAATTGTTTGCAAAATTTTCAGCCTAAAATCTAGCCTGTGACACTACAACTTTTCCTGTCATCCAAGGATGTGGATCACAATGATATTCAATAGTTACTGGTATGTTTGGTGGTGCCTCTGTAAACAAAAAGTCGTATATCTCTCCCGGCTTAACGACACCGGTAGAACCAAAGTCTCCACTATAGCCATCAGTATAACGATGATCAGGCGTAACTGTGTGTGCAGTCTCATCTACATTTGTCCATATGACATGATTGTCAATGCTTAATTGTAAGTTGACCAGCTTTGGCACATAATTGTCCTGCTGATCAGCATTTGAGGATCCT
>JYMV01009214.1_pt1 | contig 11095 bp, 8 predicted proteins | sample 338911 | NCBI WGS metagenome assembly JYMV01 (sample SAMN03354496, study PRJNA234377) | hydrothermal vent metagenome | biome: Deep sea; feature: Hydrothermal plumes at the Eastern Lau Spreading Center, Western Pacific Ocean; material: Seawater | place: Tonga | collected 2009 | depth 2000 m m
AGCCAGTACCGGAATCGCACAGACGGTTAAAGAGGCATTCATTTTTTCGTGGTAACGCTGTACCTGACGGATATCAATCTTGTAAATGTGATCACTACCGAAAATAAATACATTGTCCGGCTCGTGAATCTCAATCAGACGCAGGTTTTGATAGATGGCGTCGGCTGTACCTTCGTACCAGCGTTTGCCCATGCGCATTTGTGCCGGAATTGCGTCGATAAAGTTGCCGGTTAAGCCGGTGATATGCCAGGCCTGTCTCAGGTGAATGTTCAAAGATTGCGATTTAAACTGGGTAAGCACGTATAACTTCAGAATATCTGAGTTGACAAAGTTATTGAGCACAAAGTCAATCAGTCGTAGTCCTCCAGCAAAGGGAACAGCTGGTTTAGTTCTGGTTTGAGTAAGTGGGAAAAGTCTGGTACCGGCACCGCCAGCCAGGATCATCGCAATATTTCGAGACATTATGGCTTCTTCCTTAGGATTTCATTAACAAAATCATAGCACCAAGATATGCACCGAGTTAGTGAGGAAAAGAAAATTCACAAAAATGACAAATAACTGTATAAAAATCAGTCGTCTTGAGGTTGTGAAGCAGAATTGTTCTTCTGCGCCTGGAGAGTCCTCTCTCGGTTTACACTGTCGATTTTCAACATCTCAGTTTGTTCTTCCGTCCATGCGGAAGAAAATATACATAAATCCTACGCTCTTTCGTTCTAAATTTGGACCGACCACTGCAAATTTTTTGGTGTTTTTTTTAAATATCGAAAAAACAGGCTCAACGGACACCTGAAAAGGTATCAACGATTGAGCCTGAGACACTACAAAACACAATAATGAGCTTCAGAATACAAATGTAAGCGTTTACATTTGTAGTTGCAACAACTTTTTTACATTTTTCTGAGCCCGAAGGCTCAGAAAGTTATTTAATGCAACGGTACAGGGTGAATTTAGTGGTTTGCGCCACAGTTTTGCAGTTGTTGAAACTGCGCTTTAACTGTTCGGCATAGGGTAAAAAGCGGTTTGCTACCAGCCAGAGTTCGCCACCTGGCTGTAATTTGCGTACGGCATCCTGAATAAATTTATCAGTAATCCCATAATCTGTTTCCAGACCTGTGTGAAATGGCGGGTTAGTGTAAATCGCCCGAAACTGACCCTCCACGTTATCCAGCCCGTTACTGGCAATCACCTGACTGCTGTTTTCTAAATGACTCATGGTCAATTCAGAACAGTGCAGTGCCAGGGCATTGATATCACTGAGGGTGACGGATGATTTCTCATTCTGTGCAGCCAGATAAGCGCCCACTACACCACATCCACAGGCAAAATCCAGTATGTTGCCGTCAGGGACTTTAGTTATGTTTTCCAGCAACAATTGTGTACCGGCATCCAGCTCACCGTGACTGAAAACGCCCGGTAGCGAATATACCTGAACCGCTGTGCTTCCCTTCTGACCTGAGATATTCAGAGTTTGTTTACTGATATAGCGCTCTAATTCAAAAGGCTGGCTTTGGGTAACGACTGAAGCCAGTACTGAACAGTGACGGGCATTCTCAATTTTATTGGCACGCTCGCCAACGGCTTCCAGTAATTTACCACTACTTTTAATGCCGCCTTTGTTTTCGCCCACCAGACACAAGAGACCATTGGGCTGTAGAAGAGTGGATAAATAAGCTAACAGCAAAACCGTGTGTTTTTTCGCTTTGGGCAGGTACAGTACTATGCCATCGAATTTTTCCGTGTCTTTCGGTAGCGTAATGCCAAAGCTGTGTCTGTTTGGCTGTTTGTTTACAGCGGCCTGATACTGATCAAAAAACTGATGAAAGCCCAATACCGTTTCTGGTAACTCTGCAAAAACAAAGGAATCCGTAGGATTGACTAATAACCAGCGTCCTTCTTGCAACATGTCTTTTTGACGCAGCAGACATTGACTAGGTGCAGACAACATTAGTTAACCTTCCTGAAAATGAGATCCCACACACCATGGCCTAAACGGTGCCCCCGTTGCTCGAACTTAGTCAGCGGACGAAAGTCTGGACGCGGCACGTAATCCTGCGTTTCTGAAGCATTTTCATATCCTTCCTGAGAGGACATTACTTGTAGCATGTGCTCGGCATAGTTTTCCCAGTCGGTGGCCATATGGAAAACCCCATCAACAGCCAGCTTCTGACGAATGAGTTGGGCAAATTCAGGCTGCACAATGCGGCGCTTATGGTGGCGCTTTTTATGCCAGGGATCAGGAAAGTACAGCTGTACCCGTGCCAGTGAACCATCTGGAATAGACTGTTTTAATACTTCTACCGCGTCGTATTCAAACAGGCGAACGTTTTGCAGTTGTCGGTCAGCAATATCTGCCAGACAGGCACCAACGCCTGGCGTGTGTACTTCTATACCGATAAAGTTTTTATCTGGTTCGGCTGCGGCCATTTCCACCAGGCTTTTACCCATGCCAAAACCAATTTCCAGAACGACAGGAGCAGAATTACCAAATACCTGTTGTAGTTGGTAATTTTCCGGCTGAAAATCCAGACCGAATTTATCCCAGTAGTTTTCTATGGCTAACGCCTGCCCCTTGGTTAAACGGCCTTCACGTTTTACGAAGCTTTGCACCTTACGTACAAATACGCCTGCGGCTTCTGCTTCTTCCTGAGATTTATACTTACTCAATGTCGTACTCTTTTGTTTTGATCTTGCAATTGCGGGTGGCGTATTATCCCGTCTCCCGCATGAAATACAAGCATAGGATAAATGACTCAAAACCCCAGTTTACCGGATATTACGCAGCGCATATTAGATTGGTTCGCACTACACGGCAGAAAACACCTTCCGTGGCAGCAGGATAAAACGCCTTATCGGGTGTGGATCTCTGAGATCATGTTGCAGCAAACCCAGGTAAGTACAGTAATACCTTACTATGAGCGCTTTATGGCCCGCTTCCCGAAAATAACTGATTTAGCTGCGGCCTCACAGGATGAAGTATTGCATTTGTGGACCGGGCTGGGTTATTACGCTCGTGCCAGGAATTTACACAATGCCGCGAAAAAAGTAGTAGATGAATTTAATGGCGAGTTTCCCACTGAGTTTGATGAAGTGGTTGCACTCCCCGGAATAGGGCGCTCAACGGCGGGGGCAATTTTATCTTTATCCTTAAATCAACCCCTGGCAATATTAGATGGCAATGTAAAACGGGTGTTGGCCCGATATTACGGCGTGGCTGGTTGGCCGGGTGAGAAGGCTACTGAGTCCTTGTTATGGCAATTCGCAGAGCAAAACACGCCAGACCTAAAGGTAGCTGATTATAATCAGGCCATGATGGATATGGGAGCCACCCTGTGCACACGTAGTAAACCAAATTGCGCAGAATGTCCCATTGCCGCGCAGTGTGTTGCAAATGAGCAGCAAAACTATGCTGCTTATCCAGGTAAAAAGCCTAAAAAGGCCATTCCGGTAAAAACCGCACAATTTGTGTTATTCAGAGAGAAGAATCAAATCTTAATGGAGCAGCGCCCTCCGGCGGGTATTTGGGGAGGCTTGTGGTGCTTTTTAGAAGCCAGCGAACAAACTCCGGAACAACTGGCACAGCAAAAAGGCTTTAGTATTATTAGTCAATCACAGCTTGAGCCATTTCGTCATACCTTTAGTCACTTTCATTTAGATATCAGTGCCACCCTTTGCGATGTGCAGTCTGGCAGTGCAGTAAACACTGCAAGCAATCAGGTACAGGAGAATAAGCAAATCTGGTTTGATTTAGCCAATCCCCCCAAGATTGGACTGGCTGCTGCTACCAAAAAATTGTTTGATCAATTAAGCTTGGTGACATCTTAAAAAAGGAAACTGTTATGAGCCGCACAGTATTTTGTCAACGCCTGCAAAAAGAAGCACCGGGGTTGGATTTTCAGTTATACCCGGGAGAACTGGGCAAAAAGATTTTCGACAACATCAGTAAAGAAGCCTTCACTGATTGGCAAAAGAAGCAAACTATGCTGATCAACGAACACAAACTCAATATGATGGATGCCAATGCCCGTTCGTTTTTGGAGCAGCAAATGCAAGCCTATTTATTTGAAGGTAAAGAACCCACAATAGAAGGCTACACACCCCCCTGAAAAGTAATAAATGCTGTAAAAGTGTACGTTTCGCTGCTTTTATCAGCACTCGGTCAACAAACTGAGTTTTTTTACAAAAAACAGTTGACTTGGGGGGCCGAAATCCGTTTAATACGCACCCGCAGCAAGTGACAGACATGTTACACGCTGGCAACTCAGAGAACGATTCATGTTCTCGATGGTGCACGCCCAGATAGCTCAGTCGGTAGAGCAGGGGATTGAAAATCCCCGTGTCGGTGGTTCGATTCCGCCTCTGGGCACCATTTCCCTTATCTCTTATTTCAAGCTTCTAGATTTTCCAATTTTCAAATTTAAGTATTACGCCCTGGATCCGTGTTGTTTTTGCACGAGATAAGGGAAATGGTGACCAGAACCTCTCACGGCTGCGCCGTTCGATTGTAAATTTCGTCTCTGAAATTTATCGCTTCGCGACCATCCTTCGGATGTCCAAGATTTGCTCCTGCAATCTTGTCCGCCTCTTTTGAAGTCATGTTGTGCTTGAGCGATAAGGGAAATGTTGACCAGAACCTCTCACGGCTGCGCCGTTCGATTGTAAATTTCGTCCCTGAAATTTATCGCTTTGCGACCATCCTTCGGATGTCCAAGATTTGCTCCTGCAATCTTATCCGCCTCTTTTGAAGTCATGTTGTACTTGAGCGATAAGGGAAATGGTGATCAGAACCTCTCACGGCTGCGCCGTTCGATTGTAAATTTCGTCCCTGAAATTTAACGCTTTACGACCATCCTTCGGATGTCCAAGGTTTGCTCCTACAATCTTGTCTGCCTCTTTTTAAATCATGTTGTATTTAAGCGAATGGGAAACCTATATAGTTTTAGGGTGAAATATTTGCCTGAAAATGGATTCACTTATAAAGTATGTAAAATAATATGCCATATTTCAGTTTGGTTTAAACCAATGACCTGTACTACTTTGAGTCTATGAGTAATGAATTCATCTAATTCAGGAGGAAACCGCAATAATCATGACTTAAATAAGGTATCAGGCTCACGTGTCAAAAACAAAATGGAGCAAAAAAAACTGGAGAAATACTTCCAGGTTCAGCAACGAAATGATCTGATGGTACAACAACATCAGCAATCTAAAAAAAAATCTTTACAAAGCCCTCAAGGCATTCAAAAGCAACGCAGTCCCAAACTTTATCAAACCTCTATGAAACAGATGATCGCAGGAAGATTTGGTCTAAATGCCGGAAACCAACTGCAACCAAATTTTAGTAAGAAGGACTTTGCTGACAAATGGCGAATGGGGCAACAGAATTCCGGATATGGCGGCCACGGGCAGGACGAACTGATATCCACTTCAACAGCCAAAAATCACTTTGTAAACAATGGCAATCAACTCACTTCTAATCAGTTTAATTCTCAACTATTTAAATCATCAATGGACAGGCAAGACACTGCAGCTTCGGTTTGGTACACCGGGTCTAAAAACTCTGATGGATCATGGGAAATGGGAGGGCATCCGGGGGCATTGCGAAATAAAACGCAAATACAAACCAAGAAAGGTACAACGAATATTGGACACAATTCACGTGATAAAGCACGTGCATATGCGGCCAATACAGAATCACAAGCAACTTTCTTTTCTTCGACACAACAACGTGCCAGAGTCAAAGTAGAAACTATCCGAACGATGACCACACCATTGCAAGAGTTTCAGGACAAAGGCATGAACAGTCAAGGGCTGACGCACGCAGTTGGTGGGGATATTAGTCAAAATAATAACTTTGGCCGCATGGCTGAATATGTTCATGAGAATAGAGAGCGTATGAAATGGGATGCAGCAGGGCAAATGATGAAAACCGGTTCAGGCGATCATGTTGATCCTCAGATGCGGCAGTACATCAAAAATGCAAACGGTGACCATACTCAGGCAATGTTAAGTTTTCATAACGATGCTAGTGAAAGCCTAAGAAATAACACGACTTTTCAACACAATACCGCGAAAACCTCCAGTGCAGGTCCATTGCTTCCAGATGAAACACTCGCCGGTACCGCAAATCAGGTACAGCAGGGAAGAAAACGTGCATTAAGTAGTGCTCGCATCATACCTGGCTTGATCAAAAAGTGAGTGAGTTGAATGGGGGGAAGGTATGCTGCAAGCTCCATTGATTTATCTAACAATATAGAGATTATAAGAAAGCCTTACTGTACCTTTCTTGAGTCGTATTCAGATGTAGAACCCTGCGCTGTGATTTGCGATTTTTGGCGAGGCGATTGCTACAACGTTGAATTGAGGGTTTACGAGCCATGACAGCTAGTTTTGTTTTTCAGGCTGAAGCTGCAGATCGTCCAGAGTCTTTGTATCGGCCTAAACAGTCGAACGAGTTTAAAAGGCGTTGTTTGTCTAATACCGATAAAAAGCATCCTGAAATTGCAGAGCTGATGGGTATCTCTGCTAAACATTTTTCAAGATTTATTTATTAATGGTCATGTAAGAGTGTCTATTGAGTTTGCTCGTAAGTTGGAATCAGTGACCAATATTAGCGCCGGTGCCTGGCTTCATTATCAAATGCAGTACGATTTATACGAGACAGCGGATGATGTACTACCCAAACGTTCAATGTTTGGGTAGTTTTCGCTGGGTGTAACCCGTAGCTTGCTTTTCAGTTAACCTGACACAATTAATTCACCGAACAATCTTTAGCAATAGAATTAGTGGCAAACTTTTTAGTGCTGAGTTTTTAAATACTTTGCCAGAAACTCCTGCATTTTTTTATACATTTCTTCCCTGTTATCCAAAATGTAAAACCCGTGACCCTCATTGGGTTTTATCAATGTTTCATAGGGCTTTTGGTGTTCATCAAGTGCCTTGGTTAGTGCTTCAAGGTGCTCAATTGGTGCACGCTCATCTTTTCCACCGTGTATTAAAAGAAGATCAGCGGATATATTTTTAACATTTGCAACGGGGGAGCGACGATTCAGCAATTCTTTATCCTCACCTAACACATTTTTCAAATAATTTAGCCCTGTTTTACGGTCCTGAATGTCTCCTTCTTCAAACATCAAATTCAGGTCATATACGCCAACAAACCCTATTGCACATTGATATAAATCGGGCTCAAGAATAACTCCCATCAGTGCCGCATATGCTCCATATGAGCTACCGTATATACAGATATTTCCGGCATCAGCTATACCATTTTCGATAGCCCAAAGTGTTGCATCGGTAATATCATTTTGCATGTCGGCGCCCCACTCGCCATTTCCGGCAGCGCCGAATTCTCTGCCATAGCCCGATGATCCACGAAAGTTCACTTGCAATACGCTATATCCAAGACTCGCTAACATTTGCACGTCTGGATCGTAGTACCAATAATCTCGTACACCATGTGGCCCACCATGAGGAAGAACAACTAGTGGTTTAGGCTTTTTATCTTGGCTCGCATTGCTCAGGTAGCCATGAATAACCAAACCATCTCTTGCCTTAAAGCTGATTGGATTCATCTCTGCCATATCAGGTTCATGTATCCAGGGGCTAGTTGATGTTATGAAACTGATAGCATTCTTGTTTTTATCGAATAAATAATATGCCCCAGGGTTTTGAGCCGAACTGATTTTAATAACTTGTCGTTTTTGATCAGCAGAGGTACTGGTAATCCTGACATCGTAGTCGGGAAACGTCGCTTTTAATCTTTTTATCCAGGTAGCCAATGGGTGCTCAAGAGGTGTTTCGATTAGCTCATAATCAGGTGAGACAACAACACCATATACTTCATTGTTGTTGTCTTTTAAGACCACATCAATATCCACTGAATCATGCTGATAAATGGCGTTTAACTTTGTGGGGGCATCAACATTAAATGAAACAAGTGCAGTTCTGTCAGATTCGAGACTAGAGAGTGCGAGAACGGTTTTATTGTCATCCTGGAAAGCGATAGGGACGAACATGCCTTGTGATGTAGTCAGTTTGTACAATAGGTCCCATTCGCTATCATCGGGTTTACGATGAAATATTTTAAATACGTTTTCATCACCTTCAGGCTCAATTCCCGAAACAAACCGTATTTGTTGGCTTTTATCTGACAAAAAATCACCATCTCTGATAGGCGAAGTTGCCAACGTTTGTTTGCGTCCTGAGTACACGTTTAATTTGTATGCCTTGTTGTACTTATTATTTGAGCTAGCGCCCTCATAAACGACTATATGATGTGGATCTTCTGGTATTAAATCTACGATTTCCATAGATGTAAGAGTGGGGTTAACCGCAATCCCTCGTTTATTCAGTTCGCCCCAGATTTTCTTCCTATTGGTGCCATCTATATCACTAGCGAAGTAGTCGCCATAGCTGACAGGATAATCCCGACTACCTTTGCTGTAGTACAACGGCATGCCTATTCGTTTTTCATTTAACCAGGTGATATCTCCGGGCACTTCATATTTCTTAAACTCAAGAGTAAAAACGACACTCAGATCATTTATATCGATGACTGCAACCAGTGGTTCACCATCTTCTTTTTGCAGTGAGGTCGCAAGATAATCACCGCCAGGTGAGATGATCAGCTGTTGATATTGAGAAAATCGAGCAAAGTCTCTTAAAGATGTGGATTGCGCGAAGACATTCAGGCTGACGAAGGCAATTAATAAGTACTTGATGTTAAACATTACTCTTCCTTGAATAGTAAGTGATTTGGGAGGACACGTAATTGCAGAGTGTGTTTGCAGATTATAATTAATTTCCAAGCACATTGAAATGAACCGGGGAAATGGGGGGAATTAAGGTGTTCCATTTTACCCTTTGATTCCTGAAGCTAAATTAAAAGGGTCAGAGTGGAAGTAAATGGATAAAATGGCTCTGACCTTTGCTTCTCCTGAACTTTGATTATTCAGCCTTAGCTGACTTCTTTAGCAAGCTCAAAGTTTTGGTTTGCCAATTTATCAGCCGCCAGATGAATGGCTTTTCTTATCCGGGTGTAAGTGCCGCAGCGACAGATATTGGTCATCTGCGTATCGATATCGGATTCACTGGGGTTGGGATTTTTCTGCAACAAAGACGCCGCCGCCATGATTTGTCCTGCCTGGCAGTAGCCACATTGAGGCACGTCTACCTGCATCCAGGCTTCTTGCACAGGGTGTAACTTATCCGCGTCAGCCAAACCTTCAATAGTGGTTACATTGGCACCATTCAGGTGTTCAATCTTCAACAAACATGAGCGGGTCGCCTCACCATTAAAATGCACAGTGCAGGCACCACATTGGCCAATACCACAGCCAAACTTAGTGCCTTTTAGTCCTGCGTTTTCTCTTATGAACCACAACAGCGGCATATCAGCCAGTTCTTCAGAGACAGAAATAGATTTGTTGTTAAGGGTAAATTGAATAGTCATCTTGTTCTCTTTTCCATCTGGTTACGCTAAACAGACATTTGTTCTGCAATGGGAAGCTTGCGAATGCGTTTGCCACTGGCAGCAAAGATGGCATTACACAATGCCGCCGCTGCGGGTGCTGTAGGCGGCTCGCCAACGCCGGTTGGCGGATAGTCATTGCTGATGATGCTCACGGGAATATCCCTGGGAGCGTGCAGCATCCGCATAAAAGGCAGGGTGTCGAAATTGTTATTCTGCACAGTGCCATTTACCACATTCACTTTGTTAAACAGTGTGGCGTTTAATCCGTCAATAAATCCACCTTCCATCTGATTGCGGATATGGTTGGGATTAATGGCAAAACCACAATCAATGGCTCCCCAGGCGTTAAGGATATTCAAATGGTTATCCATCACTTTTACTTCCACCACAAAGGCGGCGTAGCTACCAAAGGTAAAGTGACCCGCTACACCCAAGCCATGGCCTTTCGGTCGAGGTTTGTGCCACTGCGCTAGCCGTGCCGCTTCTTCATAACACTTAGCCATGCGTCCGGAATCTATCACGTCTCCTCCCCAGCCTTCATAGGCATATTCTTTGTGGGGTTTCAGCATTTCAAGGCGATACTGCAGCGGGTCCATTCCTGCATCCAGAGCGAGTTCATCTGTCATAGACTCGCATGCAAATGTCCATTGCATATGTGCCGGGCCACGCCAGGGACCGGTTGGGATCTTAGATAGTTGAGTAAAGTGTTCTGTCTGAAAATTGGGGACCAGGTGATTGGGAAAGCAGTCATCTCTGGCCCCGCCACGAGTCTGTGCTTGTCGATGCAACCAGGCTGTGGGCTTACCCTCTTTATTGTTGCCAGCCATAATGCGCATCACATAAGCAGGAGCAAAATAATCATGGTTGATTTCATCTTCCCGCGTCCAGGTAACTTTTACCGGGTGTTTCAGCGTTTTTGACAGGTAAATAGCTTCTCGCACAAAATCTCGTTCGAAGCGGCGTCCAAAACCGCCGCCCATGCGCTTGCTAATCACTTCAACTTTGAGTGCATCTATACCGGTATTTTGCTCAACTTCTTCGGCCACGATATTCGGAAATTGATGACCTACCACAATGGTGGCGTCGTGCTCTCTGATATCTGCGATACAGTTGAAGGGCTCCATGCAAGCATGAGCGAATAACGGGGTTTCATACACCTGGTCCAGATGCGGATTTTTGGCAAGCCAGGCTCGAGCATCACCGGATTTTTTGCGCTCTGTGGCCGCTTTATCACTGTTTACCAGTTCGTTGAACTGTTGTGATTGCAGCTCGGAATGCTGCCCCTGAAACTGCTCATTGACTTTCCATTGCACTTTTAAAGCATCCCTTGCTTTCATGGCAGACCATAAGTTATCGGCTATTACGGCAACGCCGTTGGCGACCTCTTGCTTATCTTCGTCGCCCCAGTATTTGCCCATCATTCTGGGGACTTCAATCACGGCTTTCACGCCGTGCACCTTAAGCGCAGCCTGTTTGTCGTAAGCTTTGATATCCGCACCGATTTGCGGTGCCCGTGCAATCACCGCCTGCAACGCGCCTGGGTAATCCATATCAATGCCAAACGTCGGTTCGCCGGTAACAATATCTTTTAAATCAATGGTGCGAGTCTCTTTACCCATTATG
>JYMV01042446.1_pt1 | contig 11095 bp, 2 predicted proteins | sample 338911 | NCBI WGS metagenome assembly JYMV01 (sample SAMN03354496, study PRJNA234377) | hydrothermal vent metagenome | biome: Deep sea; feature: Hydrothermal plumes at the Eastern Lau Spreading Center, Western Pacific Ocean; material: Seawater | place: Tonga | collected 2009 | depth 2000 m m
TCAGTTTGGTATGCCACAAGAGCTTGTAGGCAAGACAGAAATGAATGAATGGATGATTAATAAGGTGTATGACGATAACCTTAGAGATTGTTCTGACGAGCTAGTTTCAAAAGGGCATGTCAGAGACAAAGCAAATAAAGAATGCAAGCTGACTGCTGAAAAGAACAAAAAGGAAGCATACAAATTATTAAAGTCAGTTCAAAAAAGAAGAGGCTATTAAAAGTAAATACCCCTACGGACTAATAATCCATAGGGGTATTTTTTTATTTTGCAGTTGTATTTAAACGATTATCAATATTAGAAAGATACGGGTTCTCTCCAGTATTAAACTGATCATAGAAATCATTAGTAAAGATACTAGAGTTTTGTCCTCTTAACCTCTGACTTTCATCATCTGTTTGTTCAAGGCTAAACAAAGTTTTATCCTTAGTTTTTGCTTTAGCAATAGCACTCTCCACAGCTTTGATATCTAACTTAGTAGGACCATCCCAGAAAAACTGATGAATAAAGCGATCTCCAAATTCAAAATGCTTAAGTAACTTTTTATGAGCAGCGACAGATTTAGCTATATCATTCAACATAGCCCTGATACCTCTAATACTTCTTTTATCAAACTGACTATTATCACTTTCGACAAGCTTTTCTAAATCACGTTTAAACTGATCAATATAATGAAATTCATTATGTAGTCTAAAGAACTCTTGATTAAGGTGTTTAGAATAAGTCCTAGCATCCTTAGGAGTCATAAAGATCCCATCAAATACCTGTGCAGCAGAGCCTACCTTACTATTAGCTCTAGCCCTCATAATACCTTCTAACATATTGGTAGCATCAAGGTTATGGGTAATCAATACAGCAGCTTGTGTTGCAGCCTTAAGAATAGCGTCCTGCATATCTGCATCATTGATATGAGCTTTATAATAATTTGGATCAATTTGATATTGATTTCCATTAGGACGATTACCAACTCGGGCATCGGTATGAAATGTAGTATCAATAACATAAAGAGGTTCGTTATTAAAGTCAAGACGTTTTTTAACAATTGCAGCTTTAGCAATTGCAGTTTCAAGAAGCGCTCTCGCGTCACTTTGTATTCTATCCGGCATACCTTCATTAACAGTCTTATCGTAAGCTTTCTGCATTCTTGCAATAACTCTCTTAGCAACAACTAAATCTTCTTGAGAAGTTGTAATGGCTCGCGCTGATAGATACTGCAACCCAAAGATAATAACATTACCATTAGGCATTCGAAGAGAAGGAGTAATTCCTTGTTCAACTGCGGCACTAGCTAACTTAGAAAGCAAACGAGTAACCTGAGTAATTGCATCAAACTTGGTAGAAACCGCACTATTCACTTGAGTACCAACTTGATCAATCAACCATTCAAGAGCTACTTCTTTTTCTGATAATATTAAAGTACCATCGTCGAGATGCTTTTTAAATCCTTCTTCAAGATTAGTCCTTACAGCTTCGGAATCAAACAATTCTTCTAATCCTTCTCGCACTGACTTTTTAATAGTTAATTGACCTGCTCCATAAGCAAATATCATAACTGGTTTTTTCATAAAGTCACGACGAGTAGCTTTATCCATACCTAGTCGATCAAAAAGATCGATTAGAACAGGATCGCCATTCTGTTTAATTGTTTGTATTAAAGCTTCACCGGAGAGTTCATAAATATCTTCACCATCACGACCTTTCTTATGCTCAAACATCTCACTATTTAAAGCAATCATAGGATTGAGATTCGTAGCAGCAGCAGCTTCAAAAGAGCCTGCTTGCATAGCGTTATGAGCAGTACCATTAGCAACTCCATCTACTTCAGTAAAGAACTTAGATAAAATTACACCTCGGTTTGTCTTAGCAGATATGTTAGCTATATTAGAAACATCTGTATTATTATCACGGTTTCCATTAGAGTCAACACCATACAATTGCCATAAACGAGCTCCTTCTCTCATAGCAGACAAAGATAAAAACTTTTCATTATCATTTGCTATCTGTAAGATTTGGTCCGAATTAGCACTCCAATCTTGGGAAATTGAGCCTGCTGGATACATAAGACCATGCCATACTTTTGCATTACGATCAAAATGAGATGCAGCTTCTTCAACTCCCATAGTGGAATATTCACCACCAAACTTCTTCATTACACCAGCTTTCAACTCTAATATTTCTAAAGGTGATGAATAAGTAGCATCTTCATCAGCCATAATAGCGCCTCTAGAAGCTTTGCTAGATTGGAAGTTGCCAATATGCTGCTTCATATAAAATCTTCCGTTAAGTCCAAGGAACCAGTCTGTATAGAAAACTCCTCCAAACTTAACTTGACCACCTTGAGCATCACGTTTCCAATCACCGTTCTCATCTTTAGGAATAACCATAGACATTAACCGTTGAAAAGTCATGTCCTTCAGTTTATCACCATGATAAGCTTCTTGTACATTAGGACGGTTATATATAGGATCAGTAGAATTTGGATCATACACATGTTTCTGTGTTTCCCAATATTCTTTTGTTTCTGCTGCTGTTAAAGTGCCGTCCCTATGACCTGTCTTCAAAGTTTGATGCTTTATAGCAAGAGCTTGAATCTTTTTAATTACTTTACCCTCATTATCAGTAGCATCAACATAAGCATTTCTACCGCTATTAAAAGTACCTTTTGATACATTACCTTGAGCATCAGTATAGCCAACAATTTTAAGCACATCATTAAAACCATCGTTATCAATCAGCTGATCAAGATTCATTAACAAATCAGTATCCCAACGATAGCCCATATTGCTTAACTCAAATAAAGCATCTCGTTGCCAATCACCATCATGGTTTAGTTTATTGTACACATGTTCAAATACATCTTCCGGAGCGGCTCCTTTAATCTTAGACGCATTAACATAACGATTACGGCTATTCCACTCTGATTTAGTAATCTTACCTGAAACAAGCTTGCCATTCTTATCGACTTTATCTGAACGATAGTGGTCCTTATCCGCTTTAATTCCAAGTAAAGCTTGGCTTAAAGGAGCAAGATTATAACCAAAGACTCTACCTGAAGGTGTTAAGTTACTGTTTATACCAAAGCTTCCTTCACCTTTTTCATTCACTTGTAAAGCACCAGACACTGCTTTTGTAGCAATAACACCTAATGCAGAAGAAATTTCAGGAGAACTAATAGGAATACTAAGAAGCTTTTGTATCTTTTCACCTACGATTTGATTACGCCTAGTTTCATTAACTAAAGCCATCTCTTCATCTTTATCTAATAAAGCAGCATCACCAATGTGTTGATTATCAAGAGTGATCTCATGACCATATACTTCTAAAGCTTCTGAAAATACAGCTAATGTCATTGCATCAGCGACAACGCGATCCATTCCAGCTAAATCTTTAGAACCACTAAACTGCTGGGCTAAAGCAAATAACGTGTTAGTTACATTAACATTATCACCTATACTATTAACAACATGTTTAATACCTTCTTTATCTGCTACATTAGCCATCATACTCATTAAGAAATTATCAACAGCCGTTGCAGCAGCATTAAAATTAAACAAAGTAGAAGCTTTATTAATAGTAGAAATAATTGGCTTACCAGTTATACCTAATGAACCGCTAGCTACTTCTTGAGCGTACAATAAATCTTTAATTGCCAACATAGGATTAGTATCTGGATATAAAGCAAGCAATGATTTTACCGCCTTCTTTAAAATCTGTTCTCTAGAAGGATCTAATGAAGCTGTAAAGTTACTTTGCTTATAAGATTCATACAATTTCTGTAAAACCCCATGTAGCATTCTAGCATCATAATCTGCTCTATGAGCATTTTGCGATTCAGTATCCATGCCAGTAGTATCGACATTGACTTTTAAATCTCTACTTAGATCAGTTAACTTTAATGATTTTCTATTAGCTGTAAACTTATAGAAGCTTTCTTGTGCTAGAACTTGAGAATCAAATTCCTGCAACTTAGTTATATCTAAAGCTACGCTAGCCTCTTTAAAGTTATGCTTAATCTTGCCTATATCAAAGTCAACCTTATGAGCAACATAAGATGTAGCATCTGAAATAAAAGCGTTAAACGCTTCAAAAGCAGTTTTAGGGGAATCTCCATTAAGTACCATACTTTTAGAAATATGGTGGATATTATCAGCCTTAACAGAGCCGTCAGCATTAATTGCAGCTTTCTGATTAACAAATACATTAAAGTATTCAGTAGGTCTACCATCAGAATAATGCTTAGTAGCACCGATCTGTATGATCAAGGCTTTATCTTCTGTTCCTGTAGTCTCTGTATCAAAGATTACAACAGTACCATTCTCCCACTCATTTGTAAAGTCATCCATATCACTGAAAGCATACTCTTGTGTATCAGCAATAATATCTGGAATCCTTCTAATCTCAGCAGGAGTCATTGCACCTAAAGCTTCAGATAAATCTTTTAACTGTCTAATCGGACCAGCTCCATCTAAGAATGGTGTAGTTCCTTCTAAGGCTTCTTGGGCTTTAGAGTATTCGACAACCTTTGATAATGCTTGATTATCGGTAGCCCAATTAACAAAGGATTGTTTCATTCTAGGATTACCAGCTACTTGCAACATAGCTCGTTGGGTACGCTCCGCATCAGCAGGATCAACTCCTAAAGCTTTTTCAACAAAAATCTCAACTGGATTCCTGCCTGCTTTAATCTCTTGCCCTATTATTTCATTCGTAGCAGCTTGTGAATCTTCAACAATTGCAGGCTCTGCTATATCTTGCTGAGTCTGTCTATCAGCTTTTAAAGCTTCTTGAAACTGTCCAAGTTGATCCTCAACGTCAAACAATTCAACTGCAGTTGCCCCGTTTTCAATTAAAGTCTCTTTCCGCTTATTTAAAGTATTAATATAACTTTTATACTTAGTTTCAATAGCCTGCAATGCTGCAGCATTCATATCCTTAGCTCGAATATCAGAATGGTTAACGGTTATTTGTTCTGTTCCATCAAGAGGTTGAAGGACCGCTTTACCATTAGCAGCTTCACCATCATAATTAGCTTCACGTTCTTCCTTTGTAACTGGATCAGTAACAATAACTGTTTGTGCTTGTGAATAAGGGGCTACAGGAACATTAACTGGTCCTGAATCAAATTCACTACCACCGATTGCGTCCATCGGATCTTCTAGAACAGTAGAAAGAAGATCGTCTTGTGGTGACAATTGTTGAAGCAGTCTATCAAGAGCTGCTGTTCCTACACCACTCGAGGGTGTAGAAGTATTAGTGACACTACTAACATTAATAGCCATTTAATTTCTCCAATTAATAAGGGGGCTTCCCTGTATATCCACGCGTACCACCCAATATCGGGACCATACGTTTCCATTTGTATTCCGCCTTATCACCGTCACCTTCAAAAGTAGCAGCTAAAGCTCCGTATAAATCTTGTGTTGTAGAGGCTGTTGGACCTGCTGCAGACTTAAGACGGGATAAAACATCATTTTTAAACTTACTAAATGTATAACTACCTTTATTTGAATTGACTGGATAAACCGGCACAGCCCATTCAATAGGTCTATGCACCGAACCTAAGAGGCCAGATTGCATCACGCCTCGATAAGCCTTTCTCTCGTCTGACAAATAAGGATTCTCTTCACCGAATTTCCACAGGTCTTTTAATTCTTGTGCCATAAAAGCAACAAGTAACATATAAGCCATCATCTGCACAGTAGCAAATTGAATATCAGGATCTGAACTCTTTACATCTTTCCAAATTTTAGGTAAGGCTTGTGATTGAAATGCCATGATATAACTTGTGTATTGAGTTAATAACCTATACCTAGGATTTAAAGCCCACATAGGTTTAGTTGTTGTATCAGGACGAACAGTTGTCATTTCAACAAAAGACTGTCTAGCTAATGAAAGGGATGCTTCTAAACTGGCATGGTTTTGTTTAATATAATCAAACAAAGCTCCATCAATTTCAGATCGCTCTTTTTCTCCATATATATTCTGGAACTCGCCTTTGTTTTTGTGCATTTGAAAGATAGCAGCAACATCAGGGTTAGAAGCTAATCCTTTCCATTCATTTGCTGTTTTAACAGGATCAATACGTAAATCACGTAAACGATCATAAGCATCATTAACAAATTCAGTATTAGATCCATTCTCATTCCAATATAAAGCAACTATTTCAAGGTCTTGCACAATAGCATCATTTGCTAATGCCCATCTTGTAATACGCGAGAAGTCTGTAACATGCTTCAATAAAATCAAAGAAAAGAATACTTTCATTATACGAGCTTTAATCTTAGAAGCGGGTTCAACATCTAACTTAGCCATCACACCACCTTCATGAGAAGCTTGTCCAGATTCATAAAACGAAGCAACATTACGATGGTGTTCTTGTAAAGACATACCAGAGCCTGCTTTAAAATACTTAACAGTTTCTTGTACGTTGTTCTTAAACAAAGGAACAATGCCTTCTCTAACGGCTTTACGTATAACCTCAGCTGAATTACCTGTGCCTGCTGATCTAAAGAACGCAGTAACAAATTCAACTAAACTTGGAAAAGCAGCGCCTTCAAGTTGATTCAAACCATTAATCATAGTGATATTTTCTTGAGCATTAGCAATAGCATCGCTTTCAAGAGGCTTGTAATTACCATCCATAGCATCTAATAAACCAGTAATATGATGTAGAACTCTAGCATCATATACACCTTCTTTAGTAGCTTGTTTCTTATAAGCAGCTAATAACTTAGCTATAGTAATATCATCTTGTCCACGGTATTCAATATCAGTCGCGTATTTTGTAATACGATTGATCTTTTGCGCAGACTGTGCTTCTAAATCGGTATGCATAAATTCAGCCATCGAAGGATCGTTTATAAGTAACTCTATATCAGCTACAGCCCTCTCAGACACTCTACGCATTTCAAACGGAGTGTAGCGAGTTTCCCCTATACCTAACCGTTTACGAGTAGCATCATGAGTATTAGCTACAGCAAATGAAGCTTCATAAGCATTAGTCGCTAAAGTCTTAGAGCCTAATACATTAGTAGCTTTCTCAATAAAGCGTGCTTTGTTTTTAGCTACAAAATCAATATTAAATTCAGTTGGTTTCCAAAACCAGTCCTCATTAATTTCAACTTCTTTAGCTTGTGCTTTAGTATTAAATTCTCCATTGTCTAATTTATATTGAACTTTAGTTCTAAAGTCAGTTAAAAAGGAACCGATAGAATTCGAAATCTTTTTAGCTTCTTCAATATTCAATTCAGGAAACATCTTAGCAAGCTTAGCATCAGTTACGCCTTTGTTATAAGCTTCATGAAAAGCTTTCATTTCATTCAGAATACCTCTGAAATCATTCTTCCCTAAAGCATTAGGATACCTCTTTTCAAACAAAGAAATAATATTTTTATACACGACACCAGAACGAGTACCAATTTCATAATTAAAGCGTAAACGTTCTAAAGCTAAATGAGCGCCTGCAGCATAACTAGTACCTGTATTGACATAACCTAAAATAGCTTTTTCAATACTCTGTAAAATACTACTATGCCCTTGAAAATTATTCATTAATTTATGCTGAATAAAATCAGCACCAGCATCAACAGCTCTTCTTGGAAGCTCTTTAAGGAATTTAGCCCAACCTTTTACTTTAAGAGTATCAAGGTCTTTAGTAGCTTCCATTTCAGTATTAAGTCTGTCCCTATGAGGACCAGCACCCACCTTCTCTTTTTCTTGTTGAATTAAAGAGGTAACAGTATGCATTGTTGTCTTAGGTTGATCACCTAAAGCGGCTAACTCAAGCTCAGCAGTTTCTAAAGCTAATTCAGTAACTTCCCGATCTTCATCAGATAAGCTAGTTTTCTTTAGAGTAGCTTTATGACGTTTAATAGATTCTTTAAGAGGAGCAGCTTTTTCATTATATGTTTCAACACCTAACTTGGCATCATATGAAGCTTTTGATCCAGCATTAACCACCTTCTTAAAGTCACGGTAACCACCACCAGCCCCAGAAACAGTACCAAATCCACCACCTAAAGTAGCACCACCAATACCAGCATTAATTACAATCTCTTCGAATCTTGCAGGATCCCATTTGGCTTCTGAACCAAAAACAGAAGTAGCATAACCCAGTCCTTCTTGTGCAACTTCTGTTACACCTTCAGTAAGAGCACCTTTGCCTGTATTTTGTAAAGTGGATTGTAATAATTTAGATAAGCCTTCTCGGCCTAGAGCCACCTTAGCAAGTTTAGCTAATCCATCATAAGATGCAAGCGAGGTTCTTTTTAGAACTTCTTCGATATTAATCAACGCATCTTTTAATGAAACAGTAGGGTTCTCTTTAATATACTGCTTAGCAACCTTATTTTTACCATACTGCGTCATTAGATGACTAGGTTTAAACAACAATGAAACACCTAACACATCTAAGGCTGCCATAGCAACACCTGCTGATAAAGCCGCTCCAGCATTCTTACTGCCTGCAGGCCCTTCCATACTAGAATAAACTTCACCCGAATAAATCAATGAAGGAGCAATAGTACCTAACGCATACTTAGCGGCTTGAGTACCTCCTAAAACAGCACCTCCACCATAAGATGCAATAATACCTAACATATAAGGCAATGCAACACCTGCTTGACCAGAAATATAATCTAAAGTATCAGATACAGAATGAATATCCTTATAATTTTTAACATATTCAGGCGCTTTCATTTGCTCTTGTTCTATACGACTCATCTCAATCATACTAGATTGATAGAGCTCATCTGCATCAACTAAATCTCCAACTAAAGCTTTAGCACCATAGTAAGACTGTTGAATACCTAATAAGCCTTGTCTAACTCCACTCACAAAAGGAGAGTTAGCTTGGTTCTTTAGATCACGATCATAGCTACGAAAATGAACTCCACTATATAAGCCTGGAGACCCTTTAAATTCAACTTCGTTAACAGCAGTAAGCTTTGGCACAAAAGCATCAAAGTTCTGGCGTACGTCGTCAATAAACAAACGTTTCTTTGCCCAGTAAGGATCTACAGAATCTGGATCATTCTCTCTCCGTTCTCTACCTGCTAAATAAAGGTCTAAGTCCTCTTGAGAGGTATAAGCATTTGGTCTAACAATACCTTCGGCATAAAGCCTGCTTGACATTAACTCATCATTATCTTCATTATGAACAGCACCTAATGTTCTACCAAAAGTACCATATCCTTCAGAAGTTTGTTGAGTAAACCCTTTCTCTCGCATTGCATCAGCAACAACCATTGTTTGAGCATAACCAGTAACTGTACCAGGAGCTTTAATTGGCTGACCTTCAGCATGATATACTTCTTCAGTATCAAAACCTTGCGCACGAAAAGTCTCGCCTGTCTTTAAACTCTTCCAAGTATCTCCGTCCTCTAAATAATGTTCTTCACCATTTAATGTAACCGTACCATACCTATCGATATACTTTTGCTTATCGCCTGCCATAAAGCCCCTTTATTTATATAGTTACCAATGATGTGTTCTGTTTAATGTGCCTCGTAATACTGCTTCAACATACTCTGCAAAACGTCCCTTCCATGGGAACTCTTTGTTACCTTTATTTTTATCTTGCAACTGTACAAAAGCTTTATAATGCGCAGCAAGTTGAGAATCTACTTGCTTCTTAACATTATCACCTGTTGATTTACCAGCTATCTTAGCAACAACATAACCCATAGACGATCGATGAGCATCTCCATTGTCTTTATCATCAACACGAGTATATTGATTAGAAAGGACAATTGAGCCTGTGGTGTCTACCAATACTTGGTTCTCAAAGAAACTTCCAAGAACAGATTTAGAAGTATCATTTTGATGCCTCTCAACAGCGTCTAATAAATCAGCTTGATTTTGAGAGCTCATAGAATAACCTAATCGTCTTATCTCAGCAAGCGCTTTATTAATTTGACCCGCAAGATTTTTCACTTTAGGCTTTCCATAATCATCCAACTTAACTCGTTTCATTAAAGTCGTTTTAATATCGTCATAGCGCTTATTTTTTGCTTTACTTTTAGCTGCAGCACCTTTAACCCCAAGCTTCAGGAGTTCAATTTCCTTATCTTTTTCATGCTTACGATCCTCTTTTGCAATCTCAGCTGCTAATGTTTCTTTAGTTTCAATATCTTGGCCTACTGCTGCGAAACCTGTTCCAAATGCTGCCATAGGTTCTGCACCTAATAGTAAAGCTCCTGCTGCAATAGCTAAAGCTTTAAACAGATTAGGTCTATATGCTCCTAAGTAAGGTTCGGCATCTACTAACATCTCTTGTATAGTAGCCTCAGCATTTTGACCAGACTCAATACGCTTACGAGCTTCCTCAATTAATGCTTTAGTACCAACATTCTCATTAACCGCTGCAATAGCGTCTTTGGTTTCTTTCTTAGTAGTTATTTGCTGTGTAACTGGGTTCACTTCAGAAGGGTAGCCTTCTAAGTCATCGTCATACTCTTCGTATTCACCCGTAGGATTTTGGACAATACCAAGATTCTTATTTGCATAATCAATATCAGGCTTCCCTACCATTTCGCCATAAGTCTGCCCAGCTGTACCTCGCTTATACGCTTCAGAATTTCTAAAGTCGTCAAAGACAGAAGCTGGCACATCTTCCATACCAGAGGTTGCTTCAGTAACTGCTTGGTTGTATTTATCCATATTTTCTCGCTCAGCAGCTTTAGCAGCCTCTTGTTTAGCAAAGTAAGCATCACGAGCTTCGTCAGTCATCGGACCTTCAGGTTGTCCTTGCCAATCAAAAGTATTATTTAATGAATTTTGCTCAGCATCCCATTGCGCATTAAAAGCACTTTGTGAGGTATCTGCTTGTTGGAATGCCATTTCTGCCGCGACATCCTCTTGAGCTTCAGCAGCAGAGGTGAAATAACCATTTCTTTGATACAAAGCAGCCTCTTCAGGACCTTGTGCTACAACTGTAGCTCCACTAGGATGATACATAGTTACTGGAGTTGTATCTCTACCACCCCAAGGAGTACCACCAAAAGTGCTATTATCAGCATCGCCAGAGACTTCATCTCCATAATAATTACCAGCTAAGGAATCATTACCAGGAATATACGCACCACCTGCTTCTTTA
>JYMV01002713.1_pt1 | contig 11090 bp, 9 predicted proteins | sample 338911 | NCBI WGS metagenome assembly JYMV01 (sample SAMN03354496, study PRJNA234377) | hydrothermal vent metagenome | biome: Deep sea; feature: Hydrothermal plumes at the Eastern Lau Spreading Center, Western Pacific Ocean; material: Seawater | place: Tonga | collected 2009 | depth 2000 m m
AACGATTTGAGCACCCTTGAGAATACCGGACATCAGGGATGGAGAATAAGCATCACCCGAATGGACGAAGATCGAGTGTTCGGCTCCGGCTCTTTCCTGCTTGACCACGGTGGCCAGTTTGGCAAATCCGCCGCGTCCTTTTTTAGCAGGAAGGACGTAATGATCACCGGTAAGGATGATGCGAAGTGTTTCTGTTTCGTCTGCCATTGCCGCCATCGGCGCAAAAGCAATCAGACCTGTCAAGAGTCCGGCAATAATTATTTTCAGTCTCATTTCATTCCCTTCATTTTATTGATTAAGAAAAATTACACAGGATGTGGATCAATTACCAAACATGCGCGAAGTCGGCTCACCCCAGCGGGTGAGTCTTATTTTTGATGAAAAATAAATAATTTAATCTACAAAAACTTGAGAGTCTACCTTGCGTCGATGCAGTCTTTAGGCTACGATGTCGCATTGTAGAAACACAAAATATTTTTCAGCAAAAAAGATAGACCTAAATAGTTACTCCAATTTTTTATAAGTTACCACCTAAAAAATGTCTCAGTCTTCTTCCAGTAAAAAAAGTGTCAGAATTCTTCCGGAATCTTTAATCAATAAAATTGCCGCAGGCGAAGTTGTTGAGCGTCCTGCTTCGGTTGTAAAGGAACTTTTAGAGAACGCGATTGATGCCGGAGCAACCGATATTCAGGTCACAGTTAAAAACGGCGGAAAGGATTTGATTTCAATTCTCGATAATGGTTGCGGAATGAACGAAGCAGACGCTCAGCTTGCGGTGGAGAGACATGCAACGAGTAAAATTATTGATGAAGATGATTTGTTCCGTATTCAGACTTTAGGCTTTCGCGGTGAGGCGCTGGCTGCAATCGCGTCGGTTTCCCATTTTGAATTATTAACCTGTGATGATGAAAGTCAAGGGGCAACCAGAATTTTTATCAAAGGCGGCTACCTGGAGCAAGTCGGGAAAATTGGATTTCCGCAAGGAACAAGAATCACAGTTGAACGACTTTTTTACAATACACCGGCCCGTTTAAAATTTCTCAAAACTACTGCCACAGAACTTCAGCACATCCAGCAGCATCTGGTACAAAAGTCCCTCGCGCATCCGCACATTCATTTCCGTCTGACTCATAATCGACAGCTGCTGCTCAATCTGTCCGGTGGCCAGGAGTTGAATACACGCATCCGGCAACTTTTTGGTGAGGAGTTTAGGGATATTTTGATGACGGTACAACATAAGGAAACGTATTTGCGCTATTCCGGGTTTATCTCATTTCCTTCAAAACCACGCACGAGCCGGCGCTGGCAGTATATTTTTGTGAATGAGCGCAATGTTAAATCTCCGTCAATCAATCACGGAATTTATGATGGTTACGGAACTTTTTTGGGAAAAGGTCAGCATCCGGTTTTTTTTCTGAATTTGGTGATAGACCCTACTGAAATCGATGTCAATGTGCATCCGGCAAAGACTGAAATACGTTTCCGAAACAGTCAGTTGGTCCACACCATTTTAACAGATCAAATTTCAAGCGCATTAAAAGATGGGGCTAGCCGCCGGTTTTTTGGACGTGAACATGCACATTCAAACATGTCTCGTTCCGAATTATCCGGACAAATAGAGTTGCCGATGAACGATCCTTTACCGCTGGAAAGTCAGTTTTCCGGAATGACTTTTCCAGCAAGAAAAAAACGTAGAACAGAAGCAAGAGATTTGCCTCCGCGCGCTTCGTTGAGAGCAGAAAAATTAGCAAAAAAGTCCGTGTTTTCATCAGAAATCCGGATTGAGGAAACCAGAAATAAATCTGCAAAAGTACAGGATTCCGCCTCAACAATAAAACAAGCTAACCAGGATTCCGTTTCTGGTAATCTTCCGGTGAATGAAATACGCAATCTTCGATTGCTTTTGCCTCTTCCGACAGTTCCGAAAAAAATCAGGGTGCTGGGTCAATTCCGAAGGACCTACATCATTGCTGAGAATGACGCAGGATTGGTTATGATCGAACAGCGAGCGCTGCATGAACGGTTGCTTTACGAAATTTATGCGGAGGCACTACAAATAAAAGATGTTCCGGTTCAGACTTTTCAAGCGTCACTTTTGATTGAGCTCTCACCACAGGAATCAGTTTTGCTCGAACAATCTTTGGAGCCATTGGCTGTTTCCGGATTTGCCGTCAGTCCTTTCGGAGGAAGTACATTTGCGGTGAATACGATTCCGGAAATATTGAGTGCAGATCAAGTGGAAAAAGTGATCAGGGAAATCCTTGATCACTTGGCTCTCTTTGGAAAACGCGGTCATGGCGAAGAAATTTTGCAGGACATTTGTCAGGTAGTTGTCGCGCATGGATCCATGCCTGCAGAGCAGGAACTGGCTCTGTCTGAAATGGAATGTTTGCTCGCGCAGTGGGAAGAACTGGGAAGTCCACTGACCTCCCTTCAAGACGTGCCGGTTTTGGTGGAATTTTCTGTTCAGGAACTGGAAAGACGCCTGAAACGCTGAAAGTCATCTTCATTTTTCTTCAGTTAAAAAGTTATATCGGAAATTGTATCCGGAGCAATCGATGAATGAGATGATTAATGAATTGACTTGATCCTGCTATGCTTTTGAATGGTAGAATATGAAGGTCTATGATTTCAAAAAATCATCATTAAATAAATAAAATGTCAGCAAAAGCACAGCATCACAAACTAATAATTTTAGGTTCCGGTCCCGCGGGATTGACTGCAGCAATCTACGCTGCGAGAGCTATTTTAAAACCTGTTGTCGTCTCAGGACGAGAGGCAGGCGGACAATTGATGATCACCACAGATGTGGAAAATTATCCGGGTTTTCCCGGAGGAATACAGGGTCCGGAAATGATGGATCTGCTCAAGGCACAGGCCGCACGATTTGGTACCGAATTTTACAGCGGCGATGTGGTTGATGTCGATTTGTCGCAGCGTCCATTTAAACTGTTTTTGGAAAACAAGGACTCCCTTACATGCGACTCGCTGATAATTTCAACAGGTGCTTCCGCACGTTGGCTGGGAATGGAATCTGAAAAAAAATACAGCGGCAGGGGAGTTTCTGCCTGCGCGACCTGTGATGGTTTTTTCTTCCGTGATCAGGATGTAGCCGTGGTTGGCGGAGGTGATACTGCCCTGGAAGAAGCTCTGTATTTGGCAAATATCTGTAAAAGTGTCACACTGATTCATCGACGTGATGAATTCCGGGGTAGTAAAATTATGCAGATACGTGCTGTTGATAACAAAAAAATCTCAATTTTTTGGGATTCTGTTGTGGAAGAAGTTATGGGTAATCCTACGGACGGAATGACGTCACTCAAAGTGAGAAACGTTAAAACTGAAAAGGTTACAGAGCATCCTCTCACAGGATTGTTCGTTGCGATTGGACACACACCAAATACGGGTTTGTTCAAGGACAAGTTGGATTTGAACGAAAACGGTTATGTGCAAGTCACACTGGGGTCAACATATACCTCGGTCGAAGGGGTTTTTGCTTCAGGTGATGTTCAGGACCATGTTTATCGTCAAGCTGTGACTGCGGCAGGCACCGGATGTATGGCGGCAATTGACGCAGAACGTTGGCTGGCTGAACAAACCGGCTAAACATTTTTTACCGCTGCGGGGAAACTCATACAAACCGGCCCGCGCTGGATTACATTAAAAAACAAATGAAAAAATTAACAAAACATGAACAACAAAATTTTACTCGCAATCATTGCGGCTCAAACAACTGCGATGCTGGGACTGCTCTATTTTCTCTGGGAACAAAAATCGAATGAATTTATTGTTAATGAAAACACCGTCCTTTTTTTAGCAGCATTTTCTGTTGTGGCATTGGTGCTTGGTTTAGCTCTTCAAACCAAAAAATCCAATGCTTATGAAGAAGGTGTTCGGCGTGATGGGACTGTCAAATGGTTTAACCCAAACAAGGGTTTTGGTTTTATAGCACAGGACATGGGGGATGACCTTTTTGTCCATCAATCAGAAATAAGGCAGGCCGGATTTCGTTATCTCAACCTTGGAGATCGAGTTGAGTTTGAAGTCGGTTCAGGCAAAAAAGGCCCCGTTGCACTCAAAGTGATCCGGACTAAACCCGCAGACCCGGAGAATATTCCCAATCTTTACGATGACCCTGAAGAATCTCCGCTTAATCAAGTCACCGAAACACAATTAAATTAAAAATGAAAAAAGAAAAACTCGTTTTAGCATATTCCGGTGGTCTGGATACTTCAGTTCTGGTACATTGGCTCGATCAACAGGGATATGAAGTTATCGCGCTATGTCTTGATTTAGGTCAGAAAGTTGAAGATATTGAAGCCATTCTCGAAAAAGGGGAAAAAGCCGGTGCAGCAAAAGTCCTGATAGAAAATGTTGAAGAAGAATTTGTACAGGATTATGTGCTGCCGTCCATTCATTGGAATGCGCTTTATGAAGGAACTTATTTGCTGGGAACTTCTTTAGCGCGACCTTTGATTTCCAGGAAACAGATTGAAGTCGCAGAGCGGGAAGGCGCAGTTGCAGTGGCTCATGGCGCCACAGGCAAAGGGAATGACCAGGTTCGTTTTGAGTTAAGTTATTATGCGCTTAAACCGGATATACGTGTTGTGGCTCCCTGGAAAATTCCGGAATTTTACCAAAAATATCCGGGACGCACTGAGTTGCTGGCCTATGCGGAAAAGTATGATATTCCGGTAAAAGCGTCTAAAGAACAACCCTGGAGTTCGGATGAAAACTTGATGCACATTAGTTTTGAATCTGGTATGTTGGAAGATCCATGGCAGGCGCCGTTGCCGGAAATGTTTGAATTATCAAAGTCACCGCAAAATGCAGCGGATGAGCCGCAAGATGTCCTGATTGAATTTGAAAAAGGCAGTCCGGTTGCGATTGACGGCCGGAAGTATTCTCCTGCAAAACTGCTTACGCACCTCAATGAACTGGGCGGGCAACATGGAATCGGCCGGATCGATATGGTGGAATCCCGTTTTGTCGGTATGAAAAACAGGGGAGTTTATGAAACGCCAGGAGGGACGATTTTACACATTGCCCATCGCGCGATGGAGTCAATCACTTTAAACCGCGGCGTGATCAATCTCAAAGATTCCCTGATGCCGCGCTTTGCGCAATTGACATACGATGGTTTTTGGTTTTCACCTGAAATGGAAATATTACTCGATATGGTTCGGAAAACACAAGGACCGGTAAACGGCACAGTTCGCCTGGAACTTTACAAGGGTAACTGCATGGTGACAGGACGCAAGTCGCCAAACAGTCTTTATGATGAAGACATGGCGACAATGGAGGCTGACCATGGAGCTTATGATCCAAGAGACGCCATTGGTTTTATAAAACTGCATGCGCTGCCTTTACGTATTCAAGCAGGTTTAAAAGCAAAATCTAAATAACAGGACCTGGCTTCAATCTACATAAATTTCTTTACCATTAAGAAAAATGAAGTTGCAAAAATTGTATCCTCTGCTTACTGGTGTATTATTTATTGCCACCTGTGTTCTGCTTTATCTCCAGTATTTTTCGATACCCAAAATATCTCCAATTACGCAAACTGCTGAAATTGAGGTGGAAGTTGTGTCTGTTCCCCAAGAAATTTCTGCAGAAAAACCGCAAATTTCGCAAGAAGAAATCCAACGCTTGCTTGATCTTGAAAATGAGCAAAAAGAACTAATTTTGCTCTTTGAGAGAGTTTCTGCAGATCTGAAAGACGCAAGTAATTCCAAACAGATTTTGGCTCAACTCACGTTGGGCCGCTTCACTTTACGTGATTTTGGAAAGCGATTTTTGAACTACAAGCTATTCCGTAAATCAGGTGGTTTTTTGCGTTATATGCGTCAAAAAACAAAAGCCTATTTGAGCGATGGGCAACTTGGTGTTAATCCATCCGGAATCAAGAAAAAAGACCTGGCAAAGTTCCGCAAGGAAATCACCGGCTGGCTCATGTTACGCAGCAACGAAGAAATTGAAGCAGTAGCAAGGTTTTTGAGTTTTTTCTTTGCAGAAACGCTTTACGATATTCCTATGACTATGCTCTCCTCCAGGATGACTCCTGAACTGGAGGAGATAAATTTTGGTACACCGGTGCTTCTGGAAAATGTTCTGACAACTCCAAGCAGAGATGGAAATGGAGAAATGAATGAAAAAAAGCCGACAATTGTTTCAAAATATTCGATGGCACAACAGTTCTTTTTTCGCAGGGGACCTAAAATTTCTGAAAAGGCCGTTGTCTTTTTAAAAGCTTACCTCAGTTACACCGATCTTTAGTCTCTTAACGGCTGTTAGAGAAGAGCACAGTTTTCTTAGCTCACTTCAACGTCGGAAGATTAAAAGATTAAAACTTGTTCTAAATCCCAAAATCTCTGCAAAAAAACAAATTAACGTTCTCCGTTGTGATGATGTTCTGCAGGCATCGCTTTTATAAACGGGGAGAGTGAGAATCTCGCTACAATTGCCACCAGATAAAAAATGTCCGGACTACCCAAAACTGCTGATGTTGTGATTCTCGGCGGTGGGGTTATGGGTGCCAGTACGGCTTACCATTTGGCGATCCGCGGAATCAAAAATATATTGCTGCTTGAGCGGGCGCCTTTTTTCGGTACAGGAGCAACCGGACGTTGCGCCGGTGGCATTCGTCACCAGTTCAAGACTGAAGTCAACATCCGGCTTTCCAAAAAAAGCCTTTCCATGATTGATGCTCTTGAGGAAGAAACCGGTCACTCTGCGCATGTGCGGAAATGCGGTTATTTGTTTGTGTTGACTGCTGAAAAAGACGTTTCTGTGTTCCAAAAAACACTTGAACTCCAGCACTCACTTGGAGTAAAAACTGAATGGCTTTCCGGAGACGAAGTACGCCGACTGGCCGCACCTTGTGTTTTTCCGGATGCACTCGCGGGTACTTTTAATACGGAGGATGGACTAGCGGATCCTAACAGTATTGTGATGGCCTACATCAACACGGCCCGACGTTACGGAGCCGTTTGCCTTACCGACTGTTCCGCAATCGGCATTGAACTGGAAAAAAACCACGTCCGGAAAGTTTGCACCTCTCTCGGAACTGTTGCAACCGAAACGGTTGTCAATGCCTGCGGTCCGTGGAGCGCTTTTCTGGGAAATGAAATTGGTCTCAAAATTCCTGTCTATCCGCTGCGCCGCCAGTGGTTTGTAACAGAAACAATTCCGGAACTTACTTCCGAATTTCCATTTGTGATTGATTTTGCGCAGAGTCTCTATTTTCACCGCGAAGGTTCCGGGCTGCTCAGCGGAATGTCGAACCGCAATGAGAAAATTGGTGAGGATCAAAGCATCGATCCGAAGTGGGAAATGCAGCACATTGAAGCAGCAGTTAAACGTATGCCTTTACTGGAAAACTCAGGAATTAAGGCAAGGCAGGCCGGACTTTATGAATTGACTCCGGATGCGCACCCTATCATCGGTTCCACGCCGGTTGAAGGATTTCATTTGCTGACAGGATTTTCCGGACATGGATTCATGCAGGGTCCTATTTGCGGAAAACTGATGGCCGAAATTTTCATTGACGGAGAAGCAACCACTGTTGATATCAGCATGTTGGATTATGACCGCTTCGCTGAAAAGCGTTTGATTCCGGAATACAATGTTGTTTGACTAGTTTCCGGATTGCGCCCCTTCTCTTTTTGCCGTATGCTGAAATGATTAATTATTGTCTCTTTTTAAAAAATCTCCCTAAACACCTTTTTTGAGAAACACTATGCTTGCTGAAAATATTGTTGCAAAAATTTTTGATTCCGGACTCCAACAGGGTGCAGACTTTACTGAGGTGTTTGTAGAGGACTCGGTTTCTTCTTCAATCAATTTGCTGGATCAGAAAATAGACGAAATTAATTCATCAAATTCATTCGGAATCGGCATACGGCTGCTTTATGGAAACGAAGCTTATTACGGTTACAGCAGTGATCCTGATGAAGCAAATCTGTTGAAACTGACGAAAAATTTGGGACAGTCCCGAAAAGCTGTTCCGAGCGGCGGAGTTCAGCCGTTCGAACAGCAGGCTGTGCAGGACATTCATCATGTAGCCATTAATCCGGAAACGGTGAGTAAGTCTGAACGTGTTGATCTGCTCCGTAAACTTGACGAGCTTACGCGGCGTCATGGAACCGCAGTCAGCCAGGTGAATGCAAATATGGCGGAGAAAAAACGTACGGTACTGATCGCAAACAGCGAAGGTTTGTGGACAGAGGATGCACGAAGCTATTCCAGGATGCGCCTGTCTGCGGTTGCCGAAAAAGGTGACGGGCCTCAAACCGCATCTGAAAGTCCAGGAGTTTTGGGTGGTTATGAATTTTTCCAGAATCTGGATTTGGACGAGTTGGCAGAAAATGCGGCACAGTCTGCGTTGCGCATGGCAAGCGCGGGATATATCGATGGTGGTACAATGCCGGTGATATTGGGTAACGGATTCGGCGGAGTGATTTTTCATGAAGCATGCGGACATCCTTTGGAAACAGAAGCGATCCGTAAAAATGCTTCACCATTTTGTGACAAAATAGGTGAGCACGTCGGCCGGTCGATTCTTAATGCGATTGACGATGGAACCATTGCCAACAAATGGGGTTCTTGTAATGTGGATGACGAAGGAACACCGACGCAAAAAACAGTGCTGATTGAAAACGGTATTCTCAAAAATTACCTCAGTGACCGAATAGGCGCGTGTCAAGTCGGTATTCCCAGGAGTGGTTCCGCAAGGCGCGAATCCTACAAGTTTGCTCCCGTTTCACGCATGCGTAATACCTATATTGCTCCTGGACAGGACAGTTTTGAAGAAATGCTGCGCTCAATTAAATTTGGTTTATACGCAAAAAAAATGGGTGGCGGTTCGGTCAATCCAGGGACAGGTGAATTTAATTTTGCAGTTCAGGAAGGTTATGCCATCCGTAATGGAAAAATAGCTGAGCCCGTACGAGGCGCAACTCTCATCGGCAAAGGTTTTGATGTCTTGTCGCAAATATCGATGATTGCCGATGATCTGGAATTAGCCGCCGGAATGTGCGGAGCGGCCAGCGGCTGGGTACCAACAACTGTTGGACAACCTACTCTGAAAATTGACTCGATTCTTGTCGGCGGACGCTAATTCAGAATTTTTTTAAATTCATTGATCAACCGACAGTTAAGAAACATTAAATGATATTTTTCGATCAATCCGTGGAAACTATGCCACGTAAGGCACTGGAGTCACTGCAAATTGAAAAATTGCGTTCAATGTTGAAAAAAATTTATGGGCGCAATCGTTTTTATACGGACAAGTTTGATACAGCGGGAATTCATCCGGAATCCATTCGGACGCTTGATGCTTTGGCGAGTTTGCCTCTGACTACCAAAGCGGAATTGGTGCAGGCACAAAGTGATGCTTCGCCTTTCGGAACGAATACCACTTTCTCTGAATCAGACTATTCCCGATTTCATCAAACTTCCGGAACCACTGGAACACCGTTGCGCGTTTTGGACACACCGGAAAGTTGGGATTGGTGGGGACATTGCTGGGGCTATGTTTTGGCGGGAGCCGGATTGACTGAAAATGATCGTTTGTTTGTGCCGTTTTCTTTTGGACCATTCATCGGATTTTGGGCTGCTGTCGAAGGCGCAAAAAAGATTAAAGCCCTGATGATTCCGGGCGGAGGGCGAGACTCATTGCAGCGGTTGCATTTGATGAGGGAACTCGGAGCAACTGCCATCTGCTGTACTCCGACTTATGCTTTGCGTTTGGCGGAGGTGGCACAGGAATCCGGATTTGATTTAAGCGTTATTCCCTTGCAAAAGCTGATTCACGCCGGAGAGCCGGGTGCAAATGTACCCTCCACCAAAGCACGCATCGAGTCTATTTGGAACGCAAAATGTTTCGATCACGCCGGTGCTTCGGAAATTGGAGCGCACAGTTTTGAATGCGAAATTCAACCGAACGGAACGCATGTCAACGAAAGCGAATTTATTGTAGAAGTGCTTGATCCGCAAACTCTGGAACCGGTTCCGGAGGGAGAACAAGGTGAGTTGATCATTACAAATTTAGGCCGCATCGGCTATCCTGCAATCCGTTACCGTTCCGGAGATTTGGTGCGCCTGAATCCTGAACCTTGCCCATGTGGACGAACCTTCGTCCGTTTCGAAGGCGGTGTTTTGGGACGTGCGGATGACATGGTGGTGGTACGCGGGATCAATGTTTTTCCGAGTGCGGTTGAAAATTTGATACGTCAATGTGAGTCAGTTGTAGAATTCCGTATCACGGTTTCAACTAAACGCGAAATGGCGCATTTGGCAATCGAATTGGAACTCAGTAAAAACGCGAATCCGGACAGCGAGCCCGACAACGCCAGAAAGGCTGTGTGTCAAGCAATACAGCACGAATTGAGTTTACGCCCGGAAATAATGGTTGTACCTTCCGGAACTCTTCCACGCTTTGAAATGAAGGCCAAACGCTTTCATGTGAAAAAATAGCAGGACAAAAATGAAACAACTCATAACCCTCACAGTCAACGGCGAATCCCACGAAGTTTGGACTTCAACGCACAAAACCCTGCTGGAAGTATTGCGTGAAGATTTGCAGCTTACTGGAACCAAACACGGTTGCGAACTGGGCGAGTGCGGAACGTGCTCCGTACTGATTGACGGAGAACCGATACTTTCCTGTCTCGTTTTGCCGGTTGAAGTGCAGAAACGTGATATTCAAACAATTGAAGGTTTAGCAAAAAATGGGGTTCCGCATCCACTGCAAACCGCTTTTGCAGAACAAGGCGCATCGCAGTGCGGTTACTGTTCTCCGGCAATGTTGATGACCGCCAAAGCCCTGCTCGATAAAAATTCAAATCCGGATTCACAAACCATTCGGGAAGCCCTGTCCGGAACTTTGTGTCGCTGTACCGGGTACTCAAAAATCATAGAAGCCGTAGAGCAAGCTGCTGGAGAATTAGCAGTGATGCGGCAAAATTCCTAAATGTTCGAAGTAGAGTCACTATGAAGATTAAAATGCGTTTTTTCAGAATCATAACAGGTATTGGGATCACACTTTTAGTGTCTTCCTGTTCGGTTAGCACTTTCGGAAAATTTCAGGC
>JYMV01044645.1_pt1 | contig 11088 bp, 11 predicted proteins | sample 338911 | NCBI WGS metagenome assembly JYMV01 (sample SAMN03354496, study PRJNA234377) | hydrothermal vent metagenome | biome: Deep sea; feature: Hydrothermal plumes at the Eastern Lau Spreading Center, Western Pacific Ocean; material: Seawater | place: Tonga | collected 2009 | depth 2000 m m
TCTTTAGCCCTGTAATTGAAACAAAAAAGATAAAAAGTTGTACAGGATAGTTTTGCTTAAGCCGCAAACACCATCTGAAAATTAATTCCTCTATGAATGGTATTATGAGCACACCATAAGCGATGAGAAACCACCAAGGAGACCTTTCTTCTATTTTATCAAGTCTATGATTTGGCATATCTACAAGTCCCGCCTCTTCAATACCGTAAAAGATTGCAGAAAGTATTCCAATTAGCAGGATGTCTATAGCCAGGATCGAAAAAAGTCTCTTGCTCTTGAGCGATATTTTCTGTATGGAATCCTGTTGGTCAACAGGTCTTTTTAGAAAGGCTAATAGGTCTAAGTAAGTTTCCTTAATTGATTTTATCATTTTGCTTTATTTTAATGGCACCTAACGTAGGGATAAAGGAACATGTTCCTTTATCTACTCTATGTGTTGTCATTCAAAGATATGAAATCCAGAGGATTAATTATGTCCCTGTAACGATTAATGGCAACATGGGTATAGATCTCTGTAGTTTTGCTGCTGCTATGACCAAGAAGCGTCTGAATATAACGTATGTCTGTGCCATTTTCCAGTAAGTGGGTTGCAAAACTATGCCTTAGCATATGTGGCGAAACTGCCCTCTTGATTCCCGCTTTAAGTGCACACCGTTTAATAATTTGACCAACGCTTCTTTCGCTGTACCTGCCTCCTTTGGCTCCTTCAAACAAGTAATCCTTTGGCTTGTATTCCATCCAGTATTTTCGTAAATCAGAGAGGGCCGTTTTGCTTAGTAAGGTATACCGATCTTTATTGCCTTTCGCATCCTCAACCCGGATGAGCATCCTATTGCTATCAATGCTGTATAACTTTAAATTGAGCAATTCACTTCTCCGCAATCCTGAAGAATATAATAAGCTCACGATGCACTTATGCTTAAGGTTATTGGTTTGCTCAATAAGTTGCTTCACCATTTCCTGGCTTATCACCTGAGGCAACCTGTATTCTTTTCTGGGCCTTTCAATGGAGTAAAACCTGTTGGGCATCTCCATCACAATTTCATAATAAAACTTAATGGAATTAATTGCCTGGTTAATATATGAATTGGACTTTTGTCCCTGTACCAGAGTTTGTAAATAATGCCGGATGTCATTTTCATCCAAACTCATCAGGTCTACATCTTTATAGTAGTTTAAAAATGCTTCAAAACAGCTCACATAGGTTTTAATCGTATTTGCTGCATATTTCTTTAATTCCAGCTTCATCAAATAGGATTCAGGGCAGGGCCGATAATCAGGGGCGTGATTTCTTTTTCTGTACCAATCAGCACTTACTGGGTTATTAGACATGCTGACAGGCCTGTTGATGAAAAAATGTGAGCAATTTATCCATACGATCCCACGGAACTTTTTAAATATTGCATCCAGGTTATGTTTGGTATTCGGGAGGTAGTACATGCTGTACTGATCGTTCCATTGTATTCCCGGGAGCTCTTTTATCAACGCAACAGTAATCCTGTCTGTATAAAATTGCATACCTATCTGCTTTTTAAAGTTAATCAGCAGGTGCTTTAGGGTAATAGATTTCTTTTGATTCATTTGTTTTTTGTGCAAAAATCAGCATGCTTGTTGTTCTATGCAAATTTAAAAGTATCTTTAGACGAAAAACTAACGTATAATATACGGATAAATAGTAAAACATGAAACAATGCCTGTATTGTAAGACCCCAATGGAGGGCAGGATAGATAAGCTGTATTGCAATCCCAATTGTAAATCTTTATATCATTACCAGAAATCCAGGGAGCAGGGGGGGAGCCTTTATAACCAGATAGATGCTCAGCTGAAATTGAATCGTCGGACATTAAAAAATTATAACAGGGGCGGAAAAGTGACAGTGCGCAAGGAAGAGCTGGAAAAGGAGGGTTTTAACCCCAATTACTTCACCCATTATTGGAAGGCTGCCAATGGTAATATCTACCTTTTCTGCTATGAATATGGTTTTATGGAACGCTTGGAAAATGGAAGAGCTAAATATGTATTGGTACAGTGGCAGGAATACATGAAAAAGTAATGGTTGCAAATAAATCTATTGATTCAATTGCTGTTAATCTTGCTTACCATCTCCTTGATCTTCTGCTCATCTTCTTTCTTGCAAACAAGAAGGGTGTTGTTGGACTCAACAACAATATAATCGTCCAGCCCCTGAAGTATTACTAGCTTGTCGTCAGGAATATTTACAACGCAATTACTGGAATCATACAAAAAGACCTGCTTTCCAATCACAGCATTATCGTTACCATTCTTCGAAAGGTTATCGTAAAGTGAGCCCCAGGTGCCTAGGTCAGACCATCCAAAATCAGATAAAACAACGAAAACATTGTCTGCCTTCTCCATAATACCGTAATCAATAGAGATGTTCTTACATTGCTGGTATGCTTTTTCAATAAAACCATTTTCCTCAGGTGTGTTGTATTTGTCAATCCCTTCCTTAAAAAGGCTGCTGACTTCTGGCAGCAAGGTGTCCATTGCAGCTAAAATGCTCTTTAAGCTCCATATGAAAATGCCGGAATTCCAGTAGAAATCTCCGCTGGCCAGAAATTCTCTGGCAAGCTTATGGTCTGGCTTTTCGGTAAAGGTCTTAACCTTTTTTATAAGCGGACTTTCTTCTTTTGCTGCCTCCATGAATTGAATATATCCATAACCTGTATCTGGTCTGCTTGGTTTTATTCCTAAAGTGATCAGACAGTCCTCCGCACTTGATTTCTCAAATGCGAGATTGATAATATCCCGAAAGGCATCTTCTTTTAATATTAAATGGTCGGAAGGGGCAACAACCAGATTTGCATCTGGATTTAACTGTGCAATTTTATAGCTTGCATAGGCAATGCAGGGTGCAGTGTTCCTCCTTTGTGGTTCAGCGATTATTTGCTCATCCGAAATCTGAAGCTGCTCGCTAACCAGCCCATGGTATTGTTGGTTGGTAACGATAAAGATGTTTTCCTTTGGACAAATGGTGGCAAAGCGTTCATAGGTTTGCTGTAACAGGGTTTTGCCAACCCCCAGTATATCAAGAAACTGTTTTGGTTTTTCTGCCGTGCTCATAGGCCAAAACCTGCTCCCGATACCACCGGCCATTATGATACAGTAATTATTTTTCATGTTCTTCTGTCAACTTGATTAAGTAATTATTCTAAATCTATGAGAGCTTTGTAATTGCATTTTGCAAACTGTCGAAAAAGCTTTCCAGTTCTTGCATGGCTGTAGTGCCAACTGACAAACGGTACCATCTGGAACTTTCATCTGTGCCAAAAGCATAAAAAGGCACTAGGGCAATTTTCGCCTCATCCAACAAGTAACGGGTAATATCTGCAGTGTTTTCCAGCACTTTCCCTTCTTTTGTCCTCAACCCTTGTATGTCTATCTTAACAGTCAAATAAAGTGCTGCCTGGGGTGCGATAGCATCAACATTATGTCCAAGTGACTTTAGCGTTTTGAAGCCTTTGTAAAATGCTGACAGCCTTTGCTCAATGCGATGTTTAAAATCTTCTAAGAAAGAATCGACAACCTCATCTTTTTTTAGAAAATTTGCTGCAGCAACCTGTTCAGCTTTTGGTGCCCAGGCACCCAGGTGTCCAATTATGGCTCTCATTTTATTGATCACCTTTTCTGGGCCAAAGCCCCAGCCCACACGTACTCCGGTGGCTGCATATGCCTTTGACATTCCATCCACAAAAATTGTATAATTCCGCATTTCCGGTCTAAGATTAACAGGATTGTAATGCACTGTATCTCCAAAGGTAAGCTGCCAATAAATTTGGTCATACAAGAGATATACAGGCTTCTTATTTCCATCTCTTTGCTTGTTCTCATTAACAATCAGGTCACAAATCCCCTCTAATCCTTCTTTAGAGAAAGTAGTACCAGTAGGGTTCAAAGGTGAACACAATGAAATAAGGCTGGTTTTCTCAATATGAGGTTGAATGTCTTCAGCAGTAAGCATGAAATTTGTTTCAGCACATGTATGGATTGGTAATGGTACGGCACCACACAGATGACAATAGTGGTTGTTATTCCATGAAGGTACGGGGAAAATCACAGTATCTCCTGGATCGAGGAGCGCCTGATAAATTGCGTATATCAACGGCCTGCCTCCACCAGCAATAAGGATTTCATTTTCACCATATTCCAATCCACCATGGGTAAACAACAAATCAGTGACAGCTCTTCTCAGCTCTATAATTCCATTGGCAGCAGGGTAATTGGTTTTGCCATTTTCATAGGCCAGCTTAATTTCATTCTTAAAGTCCTCGGGTATTGGAAATATTTCAGGGTTAAAGTCTCCTATTGTTAAATTGTAGATCTTCTCACCACTTCTAACCTTCTCATTTATCTCATTAGCAAGCTTTATGATCTCAGAGCCCACCAAGCCTTCAGCCATTTCTGATATATATGGGGTAATCTTTTTTGTGGTAGTACTTGATTCCATATAAATAAATAATAGTTGGGATTAGTGACCTGTTTGATCGGCTGCAAATATAAAAAAATTAAGATAAGAATTTCTTTACAGCCAGATTTGATTTTCCTATTTTAGGAATCTAAATGGACTGTTGCTATGGGGCTGAATAGGTATATCTTGCCATTATTCAGGTCAGTGCATTTTATTCTTTTTTTTACTTTCCCCCCTTTTGTAAACCTTCTTCCACCTTTTATATGAAATACAGTATTTTCTGGAATCTCATCAAGGATTAGTTCGCCTATTTGTGCTTTATCATATTTCTTCAGAGCTAAGGCCAGCTTTATATCTGAATTGCTAGATGCTTTTGGATTGATCATATATCTTCGAATCTCAATCATTAGGTCTTGAGGAAAAATTTCATTTTCCAGGAACCAACAAATCAGGAGTTTAAATTCATTTTTCCATTCCAGGCCATGCGGCTTAACCCTGAACCCAAAATTTTCACGAACTTTTAAGTGGGCCAATTCATGGATCAGGGTTAATAAAAACGAATATTTATTTAGATTCTCATTCACAGAGATTGCATGGATACCTTCCTTACTAAGTTTTCGATAGTCGCCAAGCTTAGTAGATCTCTCGCCAGCTATAGTTAGGCGCACATTATTGCCTGCCAGTAGCCTTTCCGTTTTTGACACTGCTTTTTTAGGAATATATTCTTTGATTGTATGGATCGAACTAATATGGTTCAACATAATAAACAACTTCTTGTTAATTAGAAGGTTTTAAAAAGGAAAATCAAAATATTTTTAATATTATTGTTTAATAAAACAAACTTAGAATTATTTTAAATATCTCATTATGTTATCAATAAAAATTGAAAGTGCCTTGAATAAACAAATTGCCCAGGAAGCCTTTGCTTCATATTATTATTTGTCAATGGCTTCATGGTGCCAGAATAAGGGCCTGGATGGAGCTGCAACCTTTTTGTATAAACAATCTGAAGAAGAGCGTGCCCACATGTTAAAACTCTTTGCCTATATTAATGAAACTGGAGGACATGCATTGGCGCCTGAGGTAAAGAAAAGCCCAGATAATTTTAAGTCAGTTGTGGATATCTTTAAATTGGCCTTGAAGCAAGAGCAGCAAAATACAAAATCAATAAACACCTTGGTTGAGCTCTGCTTGAAAGAGAAAGATTACTCAACGTTTAATTTCTTGCAATGGTATGTTGCAGAACAGCATGAGGAAGAAATGGTATTTAAAAATATTTTGGATAAGGTAGATATAATTGGAATTGAAGGCAAAGGTTTATATCTCATCGATAAGGCTATTGCGAAGCTTAGTTTACAAGTAGAAGGATAAATGATGATTCTTCTAAATCAGCATGTTTGGGCTGGTAATGAGTTTTGATACTATATTGCCTACCCATTTCCACTTTGCTCCACTTAGGGCAGTCAAGACATTTGTTTTTTTTTCTGAAAATAGCACAACCATTAAGCAATAAGCAGCAAAATAAAATAGATGATGCAAATCCCATTAATTTATAACTTTTTGCTGCTTTCATTCGTAAAGGGATGTTTTGGTTGCTGTCTTTATTATTAATAAGGCATAAACCCTGATAAACAAAGATATAATATATCATTAATTATTAGTGAATATTTGAGATGAACTTGTTTAGCCATGTAGGCAGATATTCAATGTTACTGGGTCAGGTATTTAAACGGCCTGAGAAGGGATCTATATATTTCCGGCAGACAATAAAGGAAATTGAGTCGCTGGGAATAAACTCTTTGCCGATTGTGGCTATTTTATCTGTGTTTATGGGTGCAGTGATTACGATCCAGACTGTTTTTGGCATTGAATCGTCATGGATTCCACTATATGTGGTAGGCTTTACTGCTCGGGAATCCATCATATTGGAGTTTTCACCTACCATACTAAGCTTGATACTGGCAGGAAAAGTTGGGTCCCATATTGCTTCCGAGATTGGTACCATGAGGGTAACTGAGCAGATAGATGCCTTGGAGATTATGGGCGTAAATTCTGCAGGATACCTGATATTGCCGAAAGTTATTGGGGCCGTTTTCATCTTTCCGTTTCTTGTTATATTAAGCATGGGAATAGCCATGTTTGGAGGGTGGTTTGTTGGAACTTTTACAGGAATTGTCAATTCCCATGATTTCTTTTATGGGCTTCATTATGATTTTAAGCCTTTTAATGTCGCTTATGCATTAATAAAGACAGAGTTCTTTGCTTTTATCATTATAACGGTCTCTGCCTACTGTGGTTATTATACGAAAGGTGGAGCTCTGGAAGTAGGCAAGGCCAGCACTCAGGCCGTAGTTTATAGTACGATAATGGTATTGCTTTTTAATTATCTGTTAACGCAGCTTTTATTGGGATGATAGAGGCTCAAAACATATCAAAGTCATTTGGAGAGACTAAGGTTTTCAAAGATGTTTCCATCACCTTTGAAGAGGGAAAGACCAATCTAGTTATAGGGCAAAGTGGGTCTGGAAAAACCGTTTTGATGAAATGCATGGTTGGGCTTCATGAGATAGATAGTGGAAAGATCATATACGATGATCGTATATTTTCTAATCCTAATAGAAATGGGTCTGCTAAGGGCAATGAAAGAAAGAGTATTCGAAAAGATATTGGAATGATGTTTCAAGGTGGAGCACTTTTTGATTCTCTTACCGTGGAAGAAAATGTAATCTTCCCTCTTTCCATGTTTACTCAGATGAGCCAGGAGGAAATGGTAGATCGGGCAAATGTTTGCCTGAATAGGGTTGACCTCATTAATGCCAATAAACTATATCCGGCTGAGCTTAGTGGGGGCATGCAGAAAAGAGTTGCCATTGCCAGGGCCATGTCCATGAGTCCTAAGTATTTACTATGTGATGAGCCAAACTCAGGCCTGGACCCCAAAACAGCAATCATTATTGATAACCTGATCCATGAGATTACCCATGAATATAAGATAACGACCATCATTAATACCCACGACATGAATTCTGTAATGGAAATTGGTGATAAGATCATATTCATTCATAATGGTGAAAAATGGTGGGAGGGCAGTAATCAAGAGATCTTGAAAGAGCAGAATATCGAGCTCAATGACTTTATCTTTGCTGCAAAATACCTTCAAAAGCTGAAAGAATAGGGGGCTGCGCTCAATTAGAAAGGCACCTTAAATAAAAAACCCCGATTCCATTTGGAGCCGGGGTTTTTACATCTGTTAAAAGGTATGTATTTATTCAAATACAACCTGCTTTATAACTTGTTTTCCTCCAGAAGTAACTTTGATGAAGTATGCACCTCTTGCAAGGCCATTACCATCAATAGTCATCTCTCCGCCAGAAACATCTGTATAGCTTCTCACAAACTTTCCATTGATATCAATCATCTGAACGTCCATGTCACTTTTTGAGGAGCCGTTTTTAATCACGAAGTAGTCTGAACTTGGGTTTGGGTATACAGAGAATTTAACATCCTCGTCTCTTTCCCCAACACTGGAAAAATAAGGTACAAAGAAATTATCTACATATATTGTACTCCCAATAAGTGGTAACGGTGATCCGAAAAGACTGCCTGAACTTGACGCACAAATAATTTGCAAGGTATCAGGAGTAGCTGCACCGAATGAAAAGTCCCAAATTGGAATTGTCACTGAATTCCAAGCACCATTATTAGTCGTTATTTGGCTGAGCTGTTGCCCAAAGGCGTCGAGAAAAACGGCGCCAGAGTCATAAACCAAAAGCATTCCTTGGGCAAACGTATTCTGAGCGGTATCATAAACGCTTAGCGATACTAAGATTAGTGCTGTATCGCCAGATACTACTTCGCCCTTGAACATAAAGCTCATAGAGTCAGGTGTAGTTGTACAGGGTAAACCTATTGCTCCTGTTATTGGTCCTCCCAATGTTAAGAATCCACTAACAGTATCAGATGATGCTCCTAAACTAGTTGCTCCAAGCCAGTACTCAGTAGATATTTTAGCTGAGCTCAAACCCTCGCCTGGGTCTGTAGTTTCCTCAAATACTGTTTGGGGCGCACCAAATGCCATATATGAGTTGAGGGTTCCCCACCCACTGCATTCATTTCCTGCCCAGGTTTCCAGGTTTAGGTTGTGTAGGTTTGATTGTGCTATGGCTCCAGTTGCAAGAAAGGCTCCTGTAGCAAATGTAAATAGTAGTTTTTTCATCATATTCAAATTTAATTAAGGTTAATGGATTTAGATTATTTAAAAATTATTTTTGTGGTTGCTTGTCCATGATCAGTAGTGATCTGGGCAAAATACATTCCTGGAATTATTCTAGTATTGCTAAGCATAAACATCTTAGCGCCTATGTCTGTTTTTTCATAGATTAGTCTTCCGGAAATATCATAAAGTGCTATTGTTCTGAGCAAGTCCTCTGCTGATATTTTTATAATGTCAGCAGAAGGATTTGGATAAATAGTTACCTTGGAAGGGCCTTCAGCCCCATATATATCGACATAGCAAACACCATCAATATAAGTACCGAAGAGCACTTTATACATCCTGGGGAGTAGGTAACCTACTATTGTATCGGCATAGTACTTTGCTTTGTATTCTGACATGTTTGGGTTGCTTAATAAGGCGTGACAATTTTCAAGATCCCCATCTTTCCCTATATTGGTAGCAGTTGCTATATAGGCTGCTTCATCCCACCAATCCCATGGGCTGCCTTGTTCCGTTTCACCAGCCCCATCACTACAGGTAGTGCTTCCTGGAGGTGGGGTTTGGAATGGGAATAGCCCTTTTATACCATCATTTATCAAATCTGCGCGCTCACTAAAACAATCCGTATAAGTTTCAGTCGCAAATGCATCGTTATTGCCTAAGTTATTGGCATTCCATACAACAGAGTGGCCACCACTGGCATTGAGCACAAAGCCTCCTGTAGTTGGTACGATCACAGCACCGTAATGGTATGGAGCATTAGGATCATTGATGCAATGAAATGAGATTATAGGCAGATCACCTGCAGCCATCCACGAGGAATCTCCCATGGCACCACCGATATTAAAGATCATATTTGCATTGTTGCTATAGCCAACGTGACTCGGTGTATTCATTGGCCGTGTCCATTCGCCATTAAAGTCTCCCGAAAGTGCTGTGTCAATGTAAGGGACTGGGTTAAAAGGATCTGTAAAGTCCATGAACTTTAAGAACTGTAATTCTGCATAATCATCAAATGCATCAAACCCCAGGCTTACATATCCTCCGGTTCCTATTCCTCCAATCACAAACTTGGAAGTATCAATGCCAAAGGTGTTCCCATTAAGCGTGACATCCATTCTCAAATACCTGACACAGGTATGGGCATCCTGTACAGCCCTATAAGCAGCATTCATAATCGACCCTGTTCTAATTGCTTCTACTGTATTCAGAGGATCCCATCCTAGTCTGTATGACATTGCAATGGCAACATATCCTCTCCTGGCAAACTGTTCACACAGCTCAACAACAGCATTATCTGTTTTTGTCCCTGTGGGACTGCCATTGTATACAGCAGGCAGAAAATTACCGGTGTGCATCACAATCACGACGGGCCGGTTCGTCTCAGTATCTCCACTTGGTTCATAAACATCCATTTTGAGATTATAAGGGTTGGGAGTCCCTGAAAGCACGGATAAGTTGGTTCCATAAACCACATCAGAGCTTACTATTGTACCAGTAAACAGATTGTCTAAATACCGAGTTTGGGCCAGTAATTTGTCGCTTAAAAAGACAGTTTGAAGGATCAAGAGGAATATTAGTTTTTTCATCATTGTGTAGTTTTTAAAGGAATACCCAAATATACAAAAACCCTGTTTGGGAGGAAACTTAAAACCTAACCCCCATCACCAATATATCATCCACCTGCTCGGTATCGCCTTTCCACTCGGCCATGGTGGTTTCTAAGATGGTCTTTTGCTCGTTCATGGTTTTGTCTTGTATGGACAAGAGCAGTTTTTTGAAGTTCTTCATCATGAATTTCTTGTCCTTTTTCCCTCCAAACTGATCAGGGTAGCCATCGGAGAACAGGTACACCGTATCTCCCTTTTCTAATTTCATCTCGTGGTGGGTAAAGGGTTTTTGCTCTCCTGTATGGAAGCCTACAGGCTGACGGTCTGGCTTGAGCTCCTGGATCTCTCCTTTCCTAATAATAAGCACAGGGCTATAGGCAGCGGCCACCTGCAGATTAGATTTCTTGTCCCAGGCGATAAGCACCGCGTCCATACCATCTTTCTGGGTTTCGCCTGTTTGTTTTAAAGCGTTGATAAAGCCCTTTCTCACCTCAAAGAATATCTCGTTGGGTTGGGTGATGCCTTTCTCTACTACCGCCTCATCTAAGAGCGAAGAACCTATCATGCTCATAAAGGCCCCGGGAACGCCATGGCCCGTGCAATCGCAGGCAGCAAAATAGACCTTGTCGTTGTGGTGCTGCATCCAGTAAAAGTCGCCACTCACAATGTCTTTGGGTTGAAAGAGGATAAAGCCATCTGGCAAGGCATCCTTTAGATTTTCAATGGTGGGAAGCAGAGCTCTTTGTATGTTCTCTGCATAGCGTATGCTGTCGGTGATGTCTTTCTTTTGTTCTTCTACCTTTTGCTTCTGCTCTTCCACCACTTGTTTCTG
>JYMV01002971.1_pt1 | contig 11085 bp, 10 predicted proteins | sample 338911 | NCBI WGS metagenome assembly JYMV01 (sample SAMN03354496, study PRJNA234377) | hydrothermal vent metagenome | biome: Deep sea; feature: Hydrothermal plumes at the Eastern Lau Spreading Center, Western Pacific Ocean; material: Seawater | place: Tonga | collected 2009 | depth 2000 m m
AACTGGATGTGGACCTCTCAGAGATTGAAGTTATCAATACTCGGTCTGAGGCGATCCAGGGCAAACAAGGTGGTGGGTGGCGAGGGTTAATATCACGAAATGCGAGCACATCATCGTCACTGTACACGACATCCGCTGGAATATCTCCAGTGACAATCTTACAGAATAGGCACTCCTTAGCGACCATAGAGTGAACTTCCGAATAGAGGATCTAGCAGGCTCGGCGCTCTGACCAACCGATCTTGTCGATGGTTGGAACCATGCGCAATGGAGAAACCCATCCCCTTGTCTACCGGACTTTCTATACGGACAAGCACTGCTTCGGAAGAACTACTTTTCCATCATAGGTGTGTGCCGTTCGAGCACACCCCGACTACACATCTGTACGAGCATATGCACTAAAACCGAAACCGTGTCATCGGTCGCTGGGGTACGAATTCCAAGTTCCGGCTACCGAAGTTCTGGATGCTTCATCCGCCCGTGAATGCCTCCTTCACCCGGGACCAGAACCCCTTATGTGATCGGCGACGGATGTGCTCGGGTGCGGGTGCTTCCACACTGCGCAAGGTCTCTAGAGCCTGTTCCTGTTGGTCGGTAAGGTCATCCGGTGTCCACACTACCACCCTAACGACTTGATCTCCACGGACATGACCACTGAGTTCGGGAAGGCCAAGTCCCCGAAGGTTAAGATGGTCGCCACTCTGTATGCCGGCCGGAATCGTGACTCGCGCAGTACCCTCGATCGTGGGTACCCGAACCTCGTCCCCTAGCGCAGCCTGGCTGAAGGTAATCGGCAGCTCATGGAAGAGATCTGATCCATTGCGGGAAAACCGTGGGTCGTCCTGGATCTCAAGAAGTACCTCGAGATCTCCTCGGGGTCCTCCCCGGGGTCCAACGCTCCCACGTCCTCTGAGTGTCAGGAAATTCTCGGAAGTCACTCCAGCGGGGACCTCTATTTCTACTTCCGTGTCGCTGCGAGTTCTTCCTTCCCCTCGGCAAATGTCACACAGCTCCGCAATGATTCTGCCCTCACCCCGACAATTTTGACAGGGCTGCACACTCACGAACTGTCCGAAGACTGAACGTTGCACATGGCGCTGTTCTCCCGACCCCCCACAACCGGGACAAACCACCGGCTTCGTCCCAGATCTCGCTCCCGACCCCCCACACGGATCACAGACGCCCAAGAGTGAAACGCGTAGGGTTTTCTTTACCCCGTACGCGACCTCAGAAAGCGTAAGGGATACACCTACCCGTACGGTCTTTCCTTTTCGAGATGTAGTTCGTTGTGCACGCGCCCCGCTCGCTCCAAGAAAATCCTCGAGTCCCGAGAAACCACCAAAGTCCCTCATGAAGATCTCGATGGCATCAGAGAAATCGAAACCTCCCATCCCACCTGGACCAGTGGAGCCCTTAAGCCCCTGCTCACCATAGCGGTCATACACCGAACGTTTTTCAGGATCACGAAGGACTTCATAAGCCTCGGTGACCTGCTTGAAAAGTTCCTCAGCTTCTTTAGAGCCTTCGTTCCGATCAGGATGATACTTGAACGCAAGCTTCCGGTACCCCTTCTTGATCTCCTCGAGGTCCGCATCACGTGACAAGCCAAGTAGTTCGTAGTAATCAACCATCAGAAAACTGTTAGAGACTTACAGTGCGGTAGCAGATTTGGATCAGCTTTGGAGCATCTGGGTGACGAGCGTCGAAGTGTAGTCAACGATCGTCACCACCTTCTCGTACGGCATACGCGTGGGTCCAATGACCCCTATTACTCCCTTGAGGCTACCTGACCGGTATTCAGAAGTCACCAGCGTGAAGTCGGCTAGTTCATTCCTATCATTCTCACCACCGATCGTGATCATCACCCGGCCTCTGTGCTCGCGTTTACCCATCGTCTCTGCGAGAAGGTCCCGTCTCTCAGTGAGTTCGATCAGGCTGGTTAACTGGTCACGTTCCTCAAACTCCGGCTGTGATGCGAGGACACTCGTATGACCCAAGAGGATACTCGTTCGGTCAAGCTCTTGCAGATCAAAAAGTTTCGCCCCCGACTGAACAAAGATGTTCATGAACTCAGTTGCTCCCAGCTCTCCAGAGTGAGAGTCTCGCATCCTCTCTGGAAGTGTCCGACGGATCTCTTGGAGAGTGAGCCCCGCCAGACGCTCATTCATCGCAACTGTCACTGTCACAAGGGTTTCCTGGGGCACTTCTATCGGAAGGTCCACATAAACCGTATGCACCACTCCACCCCGGATAGTTGCCACGAAAAGTACTCGGCTGGAGGAGACTTGAATTAGCTCGACCTTCTCCAGGACCGCGTCTTCCAAGCGAGGGGCAATTGCTACACCGAGTTCGTTCGACACAAAGCTGAGTGCGCGGGTGGCTTTCATTACGAGACGCTCGACGACAGACGTACCAATACTGTCGAGTTGGCGTTGAAGATTCGTTCGTTCGGCGCCGGTAAGTCTTTGAGGCGCCATGAGCCTGTCTACGAAAAACCGATAAGCAAGGTCAGTTGGTACACGTCCCGCAGAGGTATGAGGGTGGAAGAGATACCCTTTATCCTCAAGATGGCCCATGGTTTTTCGGACCGTGGCAGGTGAGATGCCGAAATCGAAGCTTTGAGAGACCGTTCTACTCCCGGTTGGTTCGGCGGTTTCCACATAGGTGCGCACCACCGCTTCCAGAACTTGCTGCTCACGTTCAGTGAGTTCCGCACCAATGAGCTCCGCTTTTTCCATAGCATCCATATTCGAAGATCGAGTGTGTTCGATTCCAGCGTCAACCCGCCCGAGCATTATCGAGCTCCAAGGTAAGACGGTCCAACACAAGCCAACCCTCCGCGGTAAGGCGCACTCTTTCATCCTCGAGCACACTCCAGCCTTCACGCGCCCAAGACTCGATGATTAACCGTTGCGGGTCATCTAGATCCCGTATCGGTAGCCCAAAAACGGTTCGCAAACCGAGCCATAATCGCTCCAAAGATCTAGAGGCCACATCAAGGTGCTCACCTTTTTCCCAAGTAACCCCCGTCTCTGTGGCCAAGGCACTATATGAAAGCCAATCTCTGACATTCCAGCGACGGTATGAATCGGAGTAACTGTGAGCGGCGTTGCCCAAACCTAGGTAGGGACGTCCATCCCAGTAAACGGAATTGTGTCTTGAGGAAAATCCTGGCTGGCTAAAGCTGGAGACCTCGTAATGTTGATATCCAGCATTTCCCAATAGCTCCACAGCGGCAAGATATTCGTCCCGATATTGCCCTTCATTAACCGGTACTTCACTGCCGTCTCTCACTGAACGTCCTAGTGGAGTGTCAGACTCTATGCTGAGTCCGTATAGGTTGATATGGGGGACGTCGAGTTCCAGCACTTTGTAGAGGTCAGTGCGCCAACACCGGTTTAGCCGGGAGGGCAGCCCGAAGATTAGATCAACGCTGAGATTGTGGACTCCCGCCTCCTTTATGGCCTTAACTGCTCGCACCGCACCGTCCGGCCCGTGCAGACGTCCCATCCATGTGAGCACCTGTGCATCGAAACTCTGCACACCCAGGCTCATCCGATTAACACCAGCCTTGCGCCAGCCTTCAACCAAATCATGCGTCACACTCTCGGGATTGGCTTCAGCAGTCCATTCGAGTTCAGGATCTTCGAGCCGGTTACGTCCAATTACTTCGGCAAGGCTTTTCATTGCCTCAGAACCAAGCAACGACGGCGTTCCACCTCCCACATATAGGGTTTTGAGCGCCTCCGATATCACGAAGACACCTTCTCGTTCGACTGCTCTCAGTTCACCTGAGAGTGCTTCTGTCCACGCGCCGAGATCACCAGAGGAATTCACTTCCACCGCAAAGTCGCAATAGAAGCAACGTCTCGAACAAAATGGCGCGTGTACGTAAACGGAGGAGACCGAAACCTTACTCAGGGTGTCCATGCCTGGCCGCCCCCGCCAATCGTCGATTCCTCAGAGGGACGACTCGCCTTCCAGAGTGCTGCCAAAAGCTCATCCAGCCCGCGTTTGGCGGACGACGAGACCCCGAAAACCGCCCAAGCGTCTTCCCCCTGAAACTCGGGAAGCTCAGCATCAGGAGGAAGAAGGTCAGTCTTTGTCAGTACTACACAGAACGGAGCTGCAGCGAGTTCCGGAGAATAGGCATCGAGTTCAGCCCTTAGGGCCTCGAATGTTTGCTGAATGTTCTCTGTGTCCACGGGAATCATCAGCGCGAGAGTTCGGGTCCGTTCGATATGGCGCAGAAACTGATGGCCCAAGCCCTTTCCCTCGTGTGCCCCCTCAATGATCCCAGGAATGTCAGCAATCACAAACGACTGGAAATCACGGAGTCTTACGACACCGAGATTCGGCTCCAGCGTCGTGAACGGGTACTCGGCGACTTTCGGCCTTGCGTCGGTGACTGTGGCCAAAAATGTGGATTTTCCCGCGTTCGGCTCACCGACAAGCCCCACGTCAGCAATCAGCTTAAGCTCTAGCCGCACCCGGCGTTCCTCACCCTCTTCACCAGGCTCCCAATACCGAGGAGCCTGGCGTGTCGGGGTCTTGAAATGTGTATTACCACGGCCTCCCCTCCCTCCATATGCGATTATCCGATGCTCACCGTCTTCTAAGAGTTCACCAAGGGAGTCCCCAGACTCAACGTCGAAGGCCACCGTCCCCTTCGGAACTCTCAGGATGAGATCTTCGCCGGACCGGCCCGTGCAATTTTTTCCTCCACCGTGCAGACCTCGACCTGCTTTGTAGTGCCGTTTGTATGAGTAATCGAGCAGTGTCGTAAGCTGCGCATCCACCTCTAGCAGAACGTCCCCACCCTTCCCGCCATCACCACCAGCAGGTCCGCCGCGCGGGACTCCCTTTTCCCTACGGAAAGCGTCGGATCCAGAGCCTCCGGTGCCCGCCTTCACTTCGATCACTGCATGATCAATGAACATCAGTCACCGACCTCCAGCATCACGCGATCGTACGGCTTCCCAAGTCTCCCAGCCGCGAGCAGCGGCAGCACCCTCAGTATACTCGAGTCCAATATCGAGCGCCTGTGTGACTTCCAACACATGAGCCCCAACATTGAGCGCCCCTCGAAGATGGGAGTAGAGTTGCCTTGGCACATCTAATACCGCTAGTAGCGCAACGATGCACAGTTCACGCTCCACCAGTGAGAGCCCAGAACGCCCTAGGACCTTACCGTATCCCTCCTCCACCATCCACTGTTCCAGGTCCGGGTGGAGCCTCCGGATATGCTCTCGGAGTTCGTCGTATTGACCAGCATAAACAGATCGGCAAATCTCCTCTCCACGGTCCACCCAGCAGTTGCGGTCCTCTATCAAGTTAACCGAGGGACTCGGTTCAACCCTTTCGCGCCATAGCGCCATCACGTTCAGCGCCATGGGATAACCAAGAAAGAGGTAGCTTTGCAGTATCACCTCTTCGACCCGGACAGCATCCGCCTGAGAGGCAACTAAATCAAGGTGCTCTGAGAGTTTATGGATCTGCCGACTGGCGATGACGGCGCTTAGACGTACCAGCATTTCGACTGATGGTTTAAGGTGCTGGCTCACGGAGCCGCAAACTCCAGATCGAAAGCCGGCCTGATCTCACCAACTGCTTCACCCCGAGTATTATACACTATCGGATTTCCGTGGTGGCAGATTGTGGAAGCCTCTGCTTCTGTGAGAACACCAAGGGCCTGAAGAACCCTCACGAGAGCGACCTCAACCGCTCGGCGTCCACCATCTTCGACTTTGATCGCAAAACCGAGTCCTTCTGCTGGAATCCCTCCAGTGTACGCACCCTCAGCTCCGAGTTTCACGAAGGCTCTCCCTGCCGTGACCTCCATAACTTGGGTGCACGCCCGTCCCGTTCCACCAACCATGAAAGGATGTGTGGTCATAGCCCGGACGATCTCCGCTGGCCCCTCATCATGAGCCGTTGCGACAGCAAACCGGGCGAATGACTTCGCAATTTGGTACAAAGGAGCAGCGAAACAGACTACACCACACCCGTCGACTCCCGTAGGCACTTGACCTTCACCAAGCCCGGTCCACCTGAGGATCTCCCGCAACATGCGATCCTGCACAGGATGACCAGGCAGATGGTAGTCCACTGGATCCCATCCCATGCCCACTGCCAGCGCCAGCATCCCTGCATGCTTACCCGAACAGTTGTTATGGATCGGCATAGCCTGTCCACCGAGCATCAATAGTGCCTGGCTAGCCTCAGTACCAAGCGGTAGATGAGGACCGCACCGAAGCAGCCCCTCATCCACACCGATCTTGGACAGGATCGACCGGGCCGTTGCAACGTGCTCAGGTTCTCCCTCATGTGACGCACAGCAAAGAGCAAGTTCCGGAAGAGAGATTCCGAATCTGCTTGTCACCCCCTCCTCCACGAGTGGAAGGGCCTGAAGAGGCTTTGCCGAAGATCTATAATAGGTTAATCCATCTATGTTGCCCGCCCTGGCAACCACTCTCCCATCAGCGTCGGCAACCGCAATGTGGACAGTATGTCGTGCTTCCACTACGTCGCCTCGCACGACTTCAACCACATTCATGCGTTAGTCAAGTAAGGGATAGTGGGATGAGGTAGTTGTCTCGGCCAAGAGAGAACGTGCCCTTAAGATCAGGGCTTCCGGCTTCGCTGGGCCTGCTCTACCGCCTCGATCAGATCACCTGGAGTCTTAACACCCCGCAGTAGGTCCAGCGCGGATGCTAGCCCTTCATCGTGTTTTCGAGATTGCTCGAACTCTCCTGCGTTACCCCACGCCTGAAGTGCGATCTCCCGCTCAAGGTGATACCGCACAAAACGGGCAGCCGTGATGAGAGCATCCCGATCCACTTCGGCAGTCCATTCTGGAAAAATCTCAAAGAACATGTCGAGGTCTTTGTCACTCAGGGTGTAACCAACCTTGAGGTCCGGATGATCACGGACATAGGATACAGCATAGTTAAAGAGGGCTATGTTGAAGGCACCCGCCCGACGGAATACTCGACCAACCGCATCCGTCTCCTGAGCCGACAAGGTCTGAGGTAAGACGACAAGATCGGGCGTGATCCCCCCACCCCCATAAAGCATACGCCCACCCATCGAAGAAAACTCCGGGCGGCCAGAAAGATCGCTCGGTATTACGAGCTCTCCGGAGATGGCAAGGCCTTGGTTGTCCCTGTCCACGGGTGTCTGAGGGTCACGATTGATAGAACGCCCTACTGGAGTATACCACCGCGCTGTGGTCAGGCGCAGCACGTCCCCACCGGTCAGGGGGTAAAGGGTTTGTACCGATCCCTTACCGAACGTTTGTTGGCCGACGATCGCTGCGCGATCGTGATCTTGTAGCGCTCCCGCAACGATCTCTGAGGCTGATGCACTTGCACGGTCGACAAGAACCACAATCGGAAGACCAGGATAAATGTTAGGCTTCTTAGCAGAGTACGTTGCGTTCTGACCAGAAGCACGTCCTCGAGTCTCTACGATCGTAAGATCCGCATCCAAGAAAAGATCTGAAACCGCTATACCCGCGTCCAGCAGCCCACCCGGATTGCCACGGAGATCGAGAATTAGAGAACGAGCACCCTCAACCTCTTGAAGCGAATCTAGAGCTGTGCTGATCTCCCGCTCAGATCCTTCACGGAACGTTTGTAGTGGGACATATCCTATTCCATCTTCGAGTATCACAGCGAATGGGACTGCTCTAAGTTGGATCTCCTCACGCTCAATCGTGAATGGGATCGGGTCCTCGACACCCGGCCGTCTCATCCTAACACTGACTTCCGTGCCGGGCCGGCCACGAAGCATTTCAACAGCCTGTTCGGTAACCATCGTATCCGCAGGCACCCCTTCAATCTCGAAAAACTGATCCCCGGCCCGGATGCCTGCACGTTCTCCAGGTGTGTTTGGGATCGGACTCACTACCGTTACCCATCCGTTCCGATCGACTACCTCAAGGCCAACACCACCATATTCACCCTCGGTCCTAATTCTGAAATTCTCGTAGGCGCTCTTCGGGATGAGTGATGAGTGAGGGTCTCCCAGGTCCCTCAACAGGCCATCGATCGCGGACTCATGCAGACGACCATAGTCCACTTCCTCGACAAAGCTGGACTCGACTTTGTCGATCACTTCTTGAAGCACCCGTATGCGTACGTATGCGTTGTCCGACCGATCCACGCCCTCTTGGAGCAGCCAGCCGCCCACCACAACTGCCGATACTACAACCGCAACTGGAGTAAGGATACTTCGCCTCACGTGTCATCCCCCATATCAGGTTAGACGGAAGGGCCTACACGATGGCCCTCAACTCACAAAGCTGAATCACCGAAGGTTTCGGGGAAGACCTCAATCAGAAGCTCACGAACCTTATCTTGCACCGCCTCTGGTGGGCCCGATCCGTTTAACACTCTCACACCGGACTCCGAATCTCCTAGTGCAAGATACCCTTGGCGCACTAAGCGAAGAAAGCCATCCCCCTCTCTCTCTATGCGATCAGGTTGGATACCACTCGATGCTTGGCGGGCCAAGCTCTCTTCAACAGGTAAATCCAGTAGGATGTACAAGTCTGGCTCCAACCCCCCGGTGGCAATCCGTAATCCATCGCGGACATCATCGAGCGGTAGGCCTCGACCGTAACCCTGGTACGCTAGCGTTGAGAGCGCGAACCGATCAGCGAGAACCACTTTCCCATCCGCCAACGCGGGTTTCACCACTTCACTAACAAAAGCCGCTCTGGATGCCAAGATCAGGAGTAACTCTGGCTCGGGTGGTATCTGAAGATCCATTTTCCCGAGGATTAGCTCCCGCACAGCCTCACCGAGTGGTGTTCCTCCCGGCTCTCGCGCGACTACATGTTCGATCCCTCTGGCGTTCATCCACCATGACAGGAGTGCCGTTTGAGTTGTCTTACCAACCCCGTCTGCCCCTTCAAGGACTATGAACTCGCCACTCACGAGACTAGTCGTAATACTCCACACCTAGGTGGGTCAGCATGTCCTCCTTCATCAACCAGCGGAGGGTGTTCTTGAGCTTCCAATGCTGGATGAAGATGTCGTGCTCTGGATAAAGGCCCGCCGCTGTCTGTGGGGACTTGAAGTAGAACGAGAGCCATTCCTGTATGCCGCCTAGGCCGGAGCGCATTGCCAGGTCAAGCAAGAGTACCAAGTCAAGCACGATCGGAGCAGCAAGTATCGAATCACGGCAGAGAAAGTTAATCTTTATCTGCATCGGATACCCCATCCATCCGAAGATGTCGATGTTGTCCCACCCCTCCTTGTTGTCTCCTCTGGGCGGGTAGTAGTTGATCCTTACCTTGTGGTACATATCCCCATATAGGCTCGGGTACATGTTGGGTTGAAGGATGTGCTCAAGGACGCTGAGCTTCGACTCCTCCTTAGTCTTAAAAGACTCCGGATCATCTAGAACTTCACCATCACGGTTTCCGAGAATATTCGTACTAAACCAGCCCGACAGCCCTAGCATTCTAGTCTTTAAACCGGGAGCTAAGATCGTCTTTATGAGTGTCTGACCCGTCTTGAAATCTTTCCCTACGATCGGGACTCCTCTTTCATTCGCCAGTTGTTCAAGTGCCGGGATATCTGCAGACAAGTTCGGAGCACCGTTTGCGTACGGTACCCCCTCCATGATTGCTGCATAGGCATAGAGCATGCTTGGTGCGATCGACTCGTCATCCTCATCCATCGCTTTCTGGAAAGATTCGAGTGTCTCGTGAACCGGGCCAGACCTCAGGAAAATCTCCGTGGAGCCACACCAAATCATCACCAGACGGTGACAACCACTCTCTTCCCTAAATTGTCTGATATCCTGGCGCAGCTCCTCAGCCTGCTCCCGCTTGCTTCCTCTCTTCTTATTAGGACCATCCAGCTTCTTCACGTATTGACTGCTGAAAGAAGCCTTCATCGGCTGAATCGAGGAAAGGAAGTCCTTGATAGGATCAAGGTGACTATCCTTGTGGAGGACACCCGCCTTGAGTGCACTCGTGTAGCCGTCGTCACAGATCGGATCCCAAGCTCCAAACACCAGATCTTCAAGCCCAGCAAGAGGCACAAAGTCCCGAATGAGTGGTGTCCTCTCATCAGTTCGCTTGCCCAAGCGGATTGTATTCAACTGGGTCAAACTCCCAAACGGCTCAGCCAGACCTCGTCTCACTGCCTCTACTCCTGCGACAAATGTGGTAGCCACGGCACCTAAGCCTGGAAGGAGGACCCCGAGCTTTCCCTCGGCTGGTCGAATCTGAGGAGGTTGCTTCAATTGAAACTCTCTTATTTGATTGCGTATTTTTCAGAGCTGTGTCCGCTAGCCTTCAGTTTCTCAGGATGGAAGGATGATACGGCTATCACCACCCTCATCAATCCCCTTCGTCACAGTCTCATTTACCTTGAATATAACTTTTTCGAAGTTAGCCTGAGCAGAGATCAGGCGCTGAAACCCTGGTTTCGTCTGAAGTTCTTCGGTTACCTCAGCATAAGCTTTCGTTATTTCCTCATCCGGCTCATGGCCTGCCTGCATTGATGTTTCGATCCCAGTCTCCAGTTCACGAATCCGGTTTCGCAGCTCTACCAACTCCCGGTCTTCATCCACAGCATCAATCGTCTGACAGAGGGTGCGATACTCGTTTATTCTTGCGAGCGCATTACCAAGTTCCTTTGCCTTCTCATATATTTCAGCCACATAAATCTCCAGTGTTCGTGGCTTCCTCATTAGGCCATGCCACCCAAGAAAACTCTAGTCAGTCATCGCTCGGTGAGCCAGCACGATGCGCTCCCGACCGGTAAGGTCCTGACGGACCCTCACTCCCACGAATTCGGCAGTGTCCTCCAAAAACTCCATGACGTAACCGGCCTGGCCAAGTCCTACCTCGAGCGCGAGTAAGCCTCCCGGCCTCAGATGTAGACCAGATCCCGTGGCGATTCTCCGTAACGCAGCAAGCCCGTCTGGCCCTGAGAAGAGAGCATCTCCCGGCTCCCAGTCCCGGATTTCCGGATCAAGGGCCTGGGCTTCCCCATCAGCAACGTAAGGCGGATTAGAAACGATCACCTCAAATATTTCATCAACCGTCAATGGGTTAAAATACTC
>JYMV01045845.1_pt1 | contig 11084 bp, 10 predicted proteins | sample 338911 | NCBI WGS metagenome assembly JYMV01 (sample SAMN03354496, study PRJNA234377) | hydrothermal vent metagenome | biome: Deep sea; feature: Hydrothermal plumes at the Eastern Lau Spreading Center, Western Pacific Ocean; material: Seawater | place: Tonga | collected 2009 | depth 2000 m m
TGATTTTACAATCAGCCGAAGAAAATAATTCAAAAATAATTTTTCTAAGCTATCCCAACAACCCTACGGGAAATTGTTTTTCCGACACCCAATTGCAGAAAGTCATTGAGAGTTTTCAAGGTATAGTTGTGATTGACGAAGCCTATCACGACTTCTCTAGAAAAAGCTTTGTCAATCAAATCAGAGAACACAACAACCTGGTTGTGCTAAGGAGTCTATCAAAAATTGGACTAGCTGCCCTGCGTGTGGGGTTTGGCGTGGCTGATCCTCTGGTCATCAGTGAAATCAACAAGGTTCGGTTACCCTATAATTCAAACACCATATCTCAAGCTTTTGCTGAACACTTAATAACAAACTTTGAAGCGGTCCAAACGCAGATTGATTCCATTCTTGATGAACGTCACCGCTTATTAGGCGAGCTTCATAAAATTGAATCAGTAACCCCATTCCCGTCTGACTCGAATTTTATTTTATTTAAAACAAAACAGCCCGCAGGAAGTATATTCGCATTCTTGGCCAAAAATGGAATCTTAGTACGCAACCTGAGTTCACACCCAAAACTGAACAACTGTCTACGAGTCACCGTGGGCACTAAAAGTGAAAACGACCGATTCCTTTCAAAATTAAAAGACTTTAAAAGCTAAGCAAATAACCAAGAATTAACTCAATCTGTTCATGAAGCGACAAATCAAACCTAACCTTTTACCTCTACTTGGAGGTTTAGTTTTATTGATCTGGATAATAGCAGGTTTTTTTTATTACCAGATATCACACCCCGCAGGAGAAAGCACACAGGCTATAGCCATAAGCATCCCACCGGGCGCCACTTTAAAACAAATCTCTAGCGAACTTGAAAGCCACAACCTTATCAGGAATGCCAGCGCATTTCGCTTGCTTGCTAATATCCGAAAAAAACAGATTCATATACAAGTAGGTGAATATGAACTAAATCAATCCATGCTTCCCATGGATATACTCAAGACCATCACCAGTGGTAAAACGGTCCTACATCCGGTCACCATTCCTGAAGGCTATCGTATTACAGAAATCGCGGAACTACTTGCCGGAAAAATTTCAATAAACAAAGAAGAGTTCATTAAAGAAACTAGGAACAAGGGTCTGATAAAAACGTTGAACATAACTTCTGACTCTTTAGAAGGTTACCTCTTTCCCGAGACTTACCACTTCAGCAAACATACCTCTGAGCAAAAGATTGTTCAGGCCATGCTAAACACATTTAAACAGCGGATAACAAACCGGAATATACTCGATCAAATCCAAAAATCAGATATGTCCTTGCACGAAGTTATCACTCTGGCCTCCTTGATTGAAAAGGAAACTGGAATGAATGATGAACGAAAGCATATCTCCTCGGTATTTCACAACCGCCTTCGCAGAAACATGCGCCTGCAAACAGACCCTACCGTCATTTACGCAATCGAAGAATTTGATGGGAATATACGGAAAAAGGACCTTGACATAGATTCGCCCTACAACACATATCGCTATAAAGGGCTTCCACCCGGACCCATTGCCAACCCTGGGATAAAATCGATAGTTGCCGCATTAAATCCAATCAGGTCAAACCATCTTTATTTTGTTTCTAGAAAGGATGGGAGTCATCATTTTTCTTCCAATCTCAGGGAACATAATCGCGCTGTACAAAAATACCAATTGAAAAAAGTCACACGGCATTAGCAAAAACCAACTTGCAACTGACCGAGGAACTTCTATAACATGATGAAAAGCGGCAACCTCTATCGGGATGTAAAGTAACCATAATGACAAACTCACGTCATTAATTGGGATACATAACTAAATAATACTTTCCAATATTTCGCATAAGTCAGGGTCGCTTCCTTGCTAACAATTCACACAAACAGATTAAGACTTTAAGGGCTTTCATACAGATCTTATAATCAACTATTTATCAGGAAAATAGAAAGGTGTCCATGAAAAGAAAACTTTGTTGGTCGGCGGCGATTTTTCTGTTTTGTTTGTTATATTTTATTCCGTCTAAAGTGGGGGCCAACACTGGAGTCGAGCTTTTAAGCAAGTGTACTAGTTTAAAAAATCAAGAGGCTGATAAATCGTGGAACAAGTTTAGAGCAGGTAAAGACAAGTTCAAAGCCAGTAGAAGAAGAAATTCCCTTAAGAACATTAAAAAAACTGATGAATTTAGCAGAGGCTACTGTTTAGGCTATATCACAGCCAGCGCTAACGCGCTCAGTATGTTTTCACCAGAAAGGTTTTGCCCACCAAAAAAAATGACCAAGGGAGAATTATCCGCAATAGTCATTGAATATATAAGCGAAAATTATTCGAACTCATTGAAACTTAGAGCAAATCAGCTTGTCACAAGAGCTTTGTTAAACAAGTTTGCCTGCCGCTAATAAAGAAAACAATAATCCAAACCTTAATCCAAACCTTGCCACTTAAGCTAATAAACTTAAAGAACTAAGGCTTAGACCTTTCCCTTGCTTCATATTCTCTAAAGAATGAATTTCGTTAGTTTTTGCGCTATTATATAGGTGCGCAGCCTGGTTGACACCAAAACCATAATCTGTCGATCAGGAAAACCTTTTTCTGGCAGGAGGTCCCATGACTCAAACAAAATATGAAGATCAAAAAGCCGATCACATGTCATGGATACAATGGATCAATATGAATTTGGATAACGCAAAAGAGTTTTACGATGAAGTGAAAATGAATTTACGAGAAATCACAAGCCAAATTATCTCTAGAGTAAGCAAAGAACTACGATTTTTTATATCAAAACTCACCACTGTAGATTTTTTTTGTGGGAGCATAATCCTTGGGATCATGGCCTTTACCTCACTATTTTTGGCTTTTGGATTGGGACTTGTAGGGTATCAGGTATTTCTCTGGATAAAAGATGGCGTATGGTCCGAGTTCGCCACAATGGAAGTATTCAACTTCCTTTTTGAGAACACACTTCTAGCCCAGTGGTTAGATAACCCCGAATCGTGGCTTGGACTCCAAAAAATAATAGAATGGCTTCTATACAATATCCCGGTCTCAGTTGCCCTGATCTTACCCTCAATCATGGTTCTTGTTGGGATGATGTGCGTGACTGTCGTGGCTCTTATTATTCGGTTTTATCAATTTAAATCCGAAGAAAACATTTAACCGAATTTAAATTTTTCTTTTAATTAAAAAGTGATTTTAAGCGGGTACTTTTTTACAAAAACTTTTTAAGAAGCTTAACCAACTGATCTGCTCCCACCCAGGGTACCCGTGCCTGAATGACTCCCTCGGAGTCAATAACCACTGTCGGCATATCCCTTTGGGAGTAATTCTTATGCACGGATTGATCTGGATCCAGAAGATAAGAAAATTTTACTTTTTCTGGAAACGCATTAAGGTAGTCCATAACTGATGCTTTTGAATCTCCGCTAGTATTTATTCCCAAAATAGTTAATTTTTCAGAAGAAAGCTGGTCTCGAACTTTATTAAATTCTAAAGCCTGTTTCATACACGGCACGCAAATATGAAACATGCCTACCAAGACAGTCTTCCCCTTTAAATCAGACAAGGATATTTTATTACCGGCGACTGAAGTCAATGAAAAGTTTGGTGCCGGATCACCTGCAATCGGAACCTTCGCATAAGAATTTTGAACCAGAAATATTATCGAAAAAAATGTCAAAACCAAAGTTTTATGCATCGCTAGACTCCTTATTGATACGAACCGGAATAAAATGAGTAATCAAAGGATCTGTTACTGTGAGATGTTGCGTCTGTTCTGATATTCTGATTATTTTAAACTGGACAAAATAAATTTGGAAGTCCAAAAAGAGATACGCCTTCTTGCTAGACAATAAGACGATCCTTGTCAAACCATTTGATTTAAAGTCTTTAAAGGCCATTTTTGTAATAGTAACTCGGCCTTGACTTGACTGTGTATATATATTACAACTGACGAAAAACATAGGGTTTGAGAGCTATCTTTTCATGCAAATTATACCATTCCTCATCATTGCTGTTCTTCTAATGCCTGAAACAGCTTTTTCTGGGTCTATACAGGGTGTCGCTATCTTTTCGGGCAAGACAGAGCAGTTAAAACCTTATAAAACTGGGAAGTATAAGAAGGCCTGCGGTTCAGGCATCCCAAATGAATCCATACTGATTGATAATAAAGGGGTTAAAAATTCCGTCATCTCACTCCATGGAAATAAATTGAAAAAGCGAGGCGGTGAGTACAAGTTGGATCAGAAGAAATGCAGATACGAACCTCATGTAATTGCCGTGCCCCTAGGCTCAGAGCTAAAAATACATACAAGTGATCCGATCAACCACAATATTCATACGTATTCTTTTGAAAACGACCCCATTAACATTATGTTTCTTCCGGGTCAGGATGCATACTCTCAAGAAATGGAGGAAGCTGAAATCATCAAGGTGGAGTGTGATCTACACGACTGGATGAGAGCTTGGATCGTCGTTACACCTAATGCATATTCAACCGTTTCGGGTACTGACGGATCTTTTGAGATCCCTGATGTCCCACCAGGGAAATATCAGTTAACTGCATGGCATGAAACGCTTGGAAGTCTGACTAAAAATATCACTGTTGGAAATGATGGGCTCAATGTCAATTTCGACTTTTTGGAAGTACCCCAGGAAGAAGCAAAGCGATAAAACACCGATAAATTAAATACCGTTATACCTCACACCAGGGAGACAGCACCGTCATGAACCTTAGATCTATCATTTTCATCACCACATTATTTTCATTCACCTCCCTAAGTGTAGAGAGCAATGCATACCAGGAAATGGAAGTTACTAATGGTGGTTCTATCCAAGGAAAAGTTGTTCTGACAGGGGAAATGCCCTATCCACGGGTTTACCACCTCATTCTCTTCCCCAATATTGATATGTGCTCAGAAGTCGATACTGATGATGAAATGAACCGCGTTCTCGATGATTTTAAAATTTCTGAGGATGGGGGCTTAAAAGACGTTGTTATTACATTGGAGCATGTTGAAGCAGGAAAACCCTTTAATAAAAAACCAATTTTAATCGACTCTAAAGATTGTAAATTCACTCCAGATGTTAACGCAGTTCGCCAGGGTGAAGCATTCAGGGTCAACAATTTAGATGCCGTAATGCACAATAGTCAGGTATATCAGGCTGAGCGCGGGAAAATCATTCAAAACCTTCCTGTCCCACCTGAAGGAGTGACCAATGGGAAAGTAACCTTTCAGAAAAAATTCAAAATATTTCAAATGATCTGTGGCATGCATGAATTCATGCAAACGTGGGGATACCGCGTTCAAAACCCCTATTACTTTGTCACAAAACTTGGAGGCGAGTTTAAAATAGATAATATTCCGCCAGGAGATTACGTTCTAAACGCATGGCATTATTTGATAAAACCGCAAAGCCAAAGAATCCATATCGCGAAAAATGGAACGATTGATGTCAATTTTGAATTTAATGCAGATAAAATAGTCCGACCTCTATACGAAACCATCAAATCTGGACGTATCAAAAAAGATGCCGTTTACCCCGGTTCCGCAAAAGGTAGAGAACTCGGAAGATAGTATTTACATGGCATCAAAAATAATTAAAGCAAAAACATACATATTTTTTGTCGCGGTTAGTCTTAACCTTTTAAGTCATATTCCCAATACTTTTGCTTTTAATAGCCCAAGTGAATCTGATATGCCATTGAGCATAGAAGTCAATGGCAAAAATATCTCTCTCCAAAACTTGATATCTCCAATCACGGAATCCAATCAAATATTAGTTGAAGGAGCAGATATATATATAAAAAATTGTGTTCTTTGCCATGGGGACTTACTCGACGGTAAAGGTTTATATAGCGAAAGCTTTTCCCCTCCACCGGCAAACTTCTTGCTTCCACAATCCATTTTAAGCAAACCTAAATCGTATGCTTATTGGCGCATAATGAAAGGCGGGCTCGGACTACCAAAAAAATATGAGCCTTGGAATTCAGCAATGCCTTCATGGGAAGATGTGCTAACGGAGGATCAAGTATGGAAAGTTATTCACTTTATTTACAAAAAATCCAAAGAACTATCCACAACTACAATTCAAAATATTTCAGAACCATCTATCGAAAATGGAAGAAAAGTCTATTCTAAAAACTGTTCTGTTTGTCATGGGGAAAAAGGCTCTGGTGATGGACCTGGCGCAAAAGTATCTAGCCCTTTTCCCAGAAATTTCATCAAGGGGCATATCAAACTTCGGTCAACACCTTTCGGGAAGATCCCAACAGATAAAGATCTGTTTGACGCAATCACAAACGGGTCAAAAGGGACAACCATGCCATCATGGGAACACCTCTCTGAGAAAGACCGACACAGTTTGGTTCTCTACCTAAAAACTCTATCGAAAAAATTCGCAAAGTTTGTCAAAAAAGGAAAGACACATAAGATTGTAGTAATACCCGATCCTCCAAAATTCACACTTGCCAGTCTAGAGCGGGGAAAAGACTTATTTATACAAAACTGCTCGGGCTGTCACGGAGTAAGAGGACGTAGTGATGGAGCTTCCACCAAAAAGATTGTCAATATAGCCACCGACGCCATTTGGCCTCGTAACCTAAGCAAACCCTGGAAGTTTCGTCGCAAATCTTCCAAACGCTACGCACCGGACTATCACTAACTGCCATGCCAAGGTTTTCCCCGAGAATTTTCAAGGACAAACAAATCTGGGATCTGGTCCACTACGTACAAACTTTATCTCCATCACAAAAACCAGAAACCCCACGATTTCTCAATGTCCAAAAAGTTGATGGACCGTTACCGGACAACCCAGATGATCCAGCCTGGAAGACGGTCAATTCGAATTTTTATCCATTAGGCGGGCAAATCATCCAATCAGAAAAAGCAATTTACCCTATCATCGACAATGTTGTTGTTAAAGCGTTGCATAACGGTAATGAGATCGCATTTTATCTCTACTGGGATGATCCTACGGTAGACCCTGTTCTCGAGAAATTAACCACAGTGGAAGAATCACCAGCCCCTCCCCTTCCGGCTCATCTACAAGTGGAAGAACCCGAAGAGGAACAATCAACTGAGGAACCTCAACTGCAGGAGTTCCCCGATTCGATCGCCATTCAATTCCCTATATCTGTTGATGATAACGGCGACAAACCCTATTTTCTAAATGGAGATTCGGAACACCCTGTCAACTTATGGAAATGGAACTCTTATCCAATGAAGGCAATGGAGATGAATGCAATCGGCGTGGATAAAATAAATGCACAGGGAAGTGATAGCCAAAGTCTTTCCTCTAAAGCTAGCTTCAAATATGGACGCTATTTTCTTGTCATTAAACGCCCGCTTACTACGGTAGATACGAAAAATGACATCCAATTTAGGTCAGGACAGACTATCCCCATCGCCTTCAACGCCTGGAACGGCTCCGCAGGAGAACATGGGAGCCAAAAAGTGATCTCTAGTTGGTTTAATCTAGAACTGGAATAATTCAAAAAATTTTATTCAATAGAAGAAGTAATGATAGGTAGGGTAAGAGTACCAAGATAGGCTAGTAAATCAGCTACTTCCTGAGTCTCAAGCAAATCCTTAAAGTTCCCGGGCATTGTGGAAACTTTCTGGGTCTTGAACTTTTTAATCCTATTTCTAGGTATATGTCGATCTTTCCCATTTTTATCCACTATATCAAAACCAGAGTCATCTTCATTTTTCTTGATCCCGGTGATAAACTTTCCTTCCTTAGTAAGGATCAAAATGGTCTTGTAGCCCGATGTGATAACCGCATCGGGATCCAGAATCGACTCTAGAAGAAACTCACGTGTTCGACTGGTACCTACGAAACTAAGTTCTGGACCGACGGAACCTCCCTGACCTTTGACAAGATGGCATTTAGAGCAGTTTGCTGTTCCTTCCGGGTCGTTATAAATTTTTTCTCCTCTTTTCGGATCACCTTTGGCGGACAAATATTGCTTCCAGTCTCCTGAAATTTTATTTTCAATCTCATCTTCTTCCTCGGGCTGAAATGAAACCAAAAATGCGGCAATAACGCGAGCTTCTTCCGGGCCAAGACCCAAGTTGGGCATTTTTGTGTCTGGGCGAAAAATCTGCGGATTAGAAATCCAGGCATAAATCCACTCTGGTTTATAATTTGTGGAAGCACGGTTCAGGTTCGGACCAATCCTTCCCCCTTCATCATTCAACTGATGACATCCCAGGCAACTTTTTTTATTCATAACTAGGAGCTTCCCCGTATCCACCTGCTTTTTTTCTTGGCCCTTTTCGGCAAACCATTTGGAAAAAGAAGCCATATCAGAGCGGGTCAAAGCAGGTCTTATGGGCCGTTTTGATTTAACACCCTCGGGAACAGTTACCATAACCCCATTTTTTCCAAGGTGTCTGATAAAAATAATCAACGACCAAATTTCCTGTTCAGACAATGTATGACCAAATACTGGCATCAAGTGTGATTTTTTAACACGCGCACCTCCTTCACTGATAACTCGGAATAGTTTATCGTTGGATCGTTTAGCAAGGAATTCCGGATTGGACAGTTTCGTAGGATCTTTATCAAGAAACTCCGCATTGAATCCATCACCATCACCATATTTGCCGTGGCAGTGCGCACAATAGTTCTGAAACAGACGTTTCCCTCTTTCTAATATAATTTGCGGATCTGTTGGCGTTGAGGGAGATCCGGAAATATCGCCGGCCCACACAAAGGCACCGGAAATCAAAGCAAAACAAAGCATCAGTAGAAACGATTTTAATGAGTTTGGCATAGGTAAAAATTAAAGTTCACTATGAAACAAGATATGGAGCAGAAATATTAACTTAAATCAAATAGATAATCATTAAAGAACTGTGAGACGTTTAAAGGATAAAACTAGACTTTGGTTTGACTAATGATCGGATTGTGTTCATTCGCGTTTCTTCATATTTTCAAGCATAAAAAAAAGCAGCACCAGAACAAAATTCCCGGTACTGCTTTCATTAAACCCTTAAAACTGGATTTACTTGGCTTGAAGTATGAAGTTGGCTTTAGCAGCGCCATCACCAACCGCAACTTCCTAACTTACCCCACCTGGTTTCCAAACGGTCACTATTTATCTGGCGGCGGGCTTGGCTTGAGTTTCTTTGCTTTAAGTGTAAAGTCGGCTTTGGCAGCGCCAGCACCAACAGTTACATCCTGAGATACCTCACCAACATAGGGTTGCCATGCGGTCACCTTGTACTTGCCAGCAGGAATACCATCAATTTTGAAAGCCCCATCGGCTCCGGTAATGGCATAGTAAGGATTCCAAACAATCCGAGCATCGGCTTCCATGAAGTTATGCTGATCGCACTGCAAGAAAAAGTGTGTGTCTTTTTTCTTTCCCTTCGCTTTAAACTTTTTTAAATTATTAGTGACTTGTGCAACGTCCCCTTGACTAGGCAGAGGCTTGTTGAATAGGGTCTTACGGCTTGCACCTACAACTGAATAGCCGTGCGGGTTGTGTAGAATGTCAGGGTCATTATTGGTCACTGTCAATAAAGCTCCGGTGCCCTCAAGTCCAGTCCAAGGTCAGCCTTTTTCTTTTCCTTATTGTATGCTTTCCAAGCTTTTTTCTCCTCATCTGAAGTCCTGCGGATAACCCCCATCTTCTGGTCAATATCACAGTTTCTGAAATCGAAATTCATTTTACCCGCTTTATCACCCCAGGGTTTTCCTGTTGCAATGCTTTCTATAAACACAACCGCATCTTTCAGCTTTCCACCAGCTGCAGTTACCTTTACACGGGGGCGGATATTGCCTTTAGCGTCCGGGTGTTTTATACAAAATTCAACGTTTTTCCCTTTACTAAGATCTTCCATTATGGGTGCTGGCGCCTTACCTTTCAATGAAACAACGCCGGTTATGGAGCCTTTACCAGCAGTCCCTTCCGTGTAATACCCCTTTTTTTCGGCGTTTTTATAAGAATATGATGCAGCAAAACTTGTCCCCGCAAAAGCAATGTAAACAGTCAGCACCATTAATGCTACCAAAACTTTTTTCATCTCCTAGTTCCCTCCTAAAGTTTAACAATTACAAAAAAAATCAACTCCCCAAACTAATACAAAAATGGGTGCCTCACATCAAACGATTTCATGCTGTAATAAAATGCTACGTAGTCTATCACAACTTACAAAAAAATGAAAAACAGGGGAACCCTAAATGAGGGGTCCCCCTGTAACGCTGCAATGTAAATGTTATCAATGATTATTGCTGGTTCATTGATAACACATCGTCTCCAGCTTCTTTAGAAGCTGTCTTTCCAGCTTTTGGCGCAGCTCCACCCAATGGAAGAATTGAGCGGTCTCCCCCAGGCAGGACCTTGAAATAACCCCACTGGCCGGCCTGCTGGTAAGGTGTACGCGCATTCAACCAGAGGTAAGTACCTGGGTTGCTATAGGTACCACCAGCGTTGATGAACGCTTGGATATATTCACCTGCACCAAACTGTTCTACGTCAATCATATCAGAGCCTTTTTGATTGAGATGTCGACGCCACTGGTGACCATCCAGATTAAACATCTGGTTCTGCTCGTTATGAGCACCAAAAATATTAATCATTGTGCTTTCAGTATTGGAGTCGCAGGATCACTATCGGCAGCAACGCAAGCTGTGAACATATTACCAAATTCACAACCCTCGTCTTCGCGATAGGTCCACGGTTCGAGCCGGTAGTTCACGCCTGTAAGTCCCGCAACGTTCTGCAGGTAAGGCATAAATGACGTGCCCAGGATATTATCCTCATCCTGAAAATACAGTGCGAAATCCCGGTAGTTTTCCAGGTTCCGGTTTTCCGGGTAGGATTTGTCAATAATCACATCTGCCTTCCAGGAGTTCCCCATGGTGATATCTTTGCCAGTTTCCGGATCGCGATACACAGATCCTTTAGGGCCGATGATGATACCACCGTACATGCCGCTTCGGATGTTTGAAGTAGCATTTCCGAAATCCCAGAGCAGAGCACCGTTGATATTAAAATCCGGATGTGCGTAGAAAGTGTACACCTTGGATTTGCCAGGCTTAACCGTTTGGTCACCAGGGTTATTACCCACGTTGATTCCCTG
>JYMV01049088.1_pt1 | contig 11084 bp, 12 predicted proteins | sample 338911 | NCBI WGS metagenome assembly JYMV01 (sample SAMN03354496, study PRJNA234377) | hydrothermal vent metagenome | biome: Deep sea; feature: Hydrothermal plumes at the Eastern Lau Spreading Center, Western Pacific Ocean; material: Seawater | place: Tonga | collected 2009 | depth 2000 m m
TTAGAGAAATAGCTTCTGATTTTTTAAAATTTATAAAAAATTCTCCTATTGTTGCACATAATGGCCTGCTTTTTGACGTACCCTTTTTAAATTATGAATTAAAATCTAATAAATTTAATATTTTAAAAAATCCAATTGTTGATACTTTAATTCTTGCTAAAGAAAAATTTCCCGGTGCACTAGCGAATTTAGACGCATTATGTAGAAGATTTGATATTGATTTATCAGTAAGAAAAACACATAACGCCTTAATAGATGCAAAGTTATTAGCAAAAGTTTATTTAGAATTAAAAGGGGGGCAACAACCTAATTTAATTTTAAATTCAAAAGATGAAGAAAAAAAAAAGGATGAAGTAAAAATTTTTAAAAAAAAAATATTAAAAGATAGAAAATTTGTTTTATCAAATGAAGATGAAAAAAAACATAAAGATTTTTTAAAAAAAATAAAAAATCCTATATGGAATCAATATAAATAAATTAATAACTTGGAGGTGGTTCAATTGTCTATATATCCAGGGCTATCTTATTTTTTTTTTAAATATTAAATAAAAATTATAGTTTATTGTTTAAATAATATTGATAGAATTTTTTATAAATTATAATGTTAGATTATCTTTCAAAATTTTTAAGTTTAGTAAATTTAGTATCTTTATTTAAAGTTTTAATTACAGCTTTAGTAATTGTTGTAGCTGCGGAAGTAGCAAAAAGATCATCATTATTAGCCGGTTTAATTGTTTCAATGCCACTTATTACTGTATTAACGTTAATATGGCTTTATTGGGATACAAAAGATATTAAACAAGTATCAGATTTAACAAATAATACTTTGTTAATGATTTTACCATCTTTAACTTTTTTTTTATTTTTTCCTATTTTATTAAAATTAAATCTTAATTTTGTTGGAGCAATGTTAATTGCTGTTCTATCTACAGCAATTTGTTATTGGGGATATACTATCTTTTTAAATAAATTTTTTAATATTTCTTTATGAGTGAAGATTTTCTAGATAAGTTATTTCTAAAAGCCAGAAGTCACAATAATTGGAAAAACAAAGATGTTGATGAACAAATCTTAAAAGATTTATATGATTTGGTAAAAAATTGTCCTACCAGTGCTAATTCTGAACCAATGAGGGTAATTTTTTTAAAATCAAAGGAATCTAAAGAAAGAATAAAAGCACATCTTAGCGAAGGAAATGTTGAAAAAACCATGACCGCTCCAGTTGTTGCAATAATAGCTTATGATAGTAAGTTTTATGAACATTTACCTAAATTATTTCCTCATAACCTAAATATGAAAAAAGTTTTATCTAATCCACCATCTAAGGCGGAAACAACCGCATTCAGGAATTCTACTCTGCAAGGAGGTTATTTTATCTTAGCTGCAAGAGCTTTAGGGTTAGATGTCGGGCCTATGTCCGGGTTTGATAATACTGGAGTTGATAAAGAATTTTTTTCAGATGGCAGATTTAAATCAAATTTTTTATGTAATTTAGGTTATGGAGATGAGACTAAATTACTTGATAGACTTCCACGTTTTAAATTTTCTGAAGTTTGTAAAATTTTATAATTTCTTATGAAAATTTTTGTTGCTAAGTCAACAAGTCTATTTCCTCTTTGGGTAATTTTATTTTCTTTTTGGGCATTTTTAGAACCTCAGTATTGGTCGAGTATTAGTTTTCTTATAGTTCCTTTGTTAAGTTTAGTTATGTTTTCTATGGGATTAACATTAAGAGTAGAAGATTTTTTAAGAATTTTAAAAAATTTTAAAATTGTTTGTGTAGGTATTTTTTTACAGTTCTTAATAATGCCTATTTTAGGTTTTTTATTAGTAAAATTTTTTGATTTAGAACAAATTATAGGGATAGGTGTAATTTTGGTTGGATGTGCACCTGGTGGTACAGCATCTAATGTTGTTTGCTATTTAGCAAAAGGAGATGTAGCCTTATCTATTTCATTAACTGTTTGTTCAACGGTTCTAGCTGTTTTTTTTATGCCCACTTTTTTTTGGTTTTATACAGGATCAAATATAGAAATACCGTTTTATCAAATGATGTTCAGTATTTTTAAAATAGTTATAATTCCAGTATCTTTAGGTATTATTTTAAATAGTCTCGGTTTCTTAAATATGGAAAAAATAAAAATATGCTTACCTCTAGTTGCTGTCATAGCAATTGTTTTTATTATTACAATTATAATTGGGTCAAATTCAAATGAAATTTTTAAACACGGCCCAAAAATTTTTTTTACAGTTATATGCCATAATCTTTTAGGTATTTTTTTAGGTTTTTATTTTTGTAAAAAAATGAATTATACAAATAAAATAGCAAAAACAATGGCTATTGAAATTGGTATGCAAAATTCAGGACTTGCAACAGCACTAGCTATTAAATATTTTGGACCGCTCTCAGCACTTGCAGGTGCTTTTTTTAGTATATGGCACAATATTTCAGGTCCTATTCTAGCTTCATTTTGGAAAAAAAAAAAATTATAATAATCGATTCAATTAATTACTTATATCGATATTAATAGATTTATTAGTATGTTAGACATGTATAGTTAAAGAATGTTACATATTGATGATACTTTAACACAAAGAGCCAATATTAAATTTGTTTCTAAAGCAATGAAACAACCTCTTTTATCTTTAAAAGATGAAAAAAAAGTAACCAAACTTTGGAGCGAAGGAAAAGATGTAAAGTCTTTACATGTTCTCATTAATTCTTATGAAAAATTAGTTATAAGTAACGCAATAAAATTTAGAAAATTTGGTTTACCATTTGGCGATTTATTACAAGAAGGAAATGTAGGAATTTTAAAAGCAGCATATAAATTTGACATAAAAATGGATGTAAGATTTTCTACTTATGCTAGATGGTGGATTAGATCGTCTATGCAGGAATTTGTTTTAAAAAATTGGGCAATTGTTAGAATTGGTTCTACTGCTATACAAAAACTTCTTTTTTTTCAATTAAGTAGATTGAAAGTTAAAATTCAAAATTTATCTCTTGAAAATAATAGCCTTAATTCAATTACTCATAAAATAGCTAAAGATTTGAAAATTAAAGTGTCTGAAGTTGAAAAAATTTCTGAAAGGCTTATTAAAAAAGATTTATTACTTGATCATTCATTAAACAACAACAATGATGATGATAGAACTCCTATGGATTTTTTAAATGATACTTCTCTAAAACCAGATGAAATTACTTTAAATAATGAAATTCATGGTAATAGAAAAAAAGTAATAAAAAAGTCTTTACAAGCTTTAAATGATAGGGAAAAACATATTATTTTAAAAAGACATTTACATCATACACCAAGTACATTAGAAGTTATTGGAAAAGATTTAAATATAAGTAAAGAAAGAGTAAGACAATTAGAATCAAGAGCGTTTCTAAAATTAAAAAAAAGAATTCTTAAAACAGAAAATAAACAAGACTTAATTTAAAAAAAATTTTCTTTAACTTTTAAATCCATATCACTATAATCCCCAACTGAATATTAATAAATTATGGGATATCCAAAAAAACATAGGGGTAGAAGAAAACGCGGAAGTACTTGGAGACGTAATAAAAGAAGAAATAAAAAGAAATAAATTTTTTTTGTATGACTTATTTTTTTCCTGAATTCTTGTTTAAACATTTACCTTTTTGAGGATATTTTCTATGTTCATTATTATCTGCAGTGAGTTTAAAATTACCATTTTTTAGATCAATATTAAAATAGATCTTTGATTGAAACCATGAATCGTAACCTAGTCCATATACTCCAAAACCAGTAAAAGATATTGAATTTATTTCATTATTTTCTATTTTCATTTCCCTTCCTTGTTGAACCCATATAATTCTCTTTCTTGATGGTATATAAAGGAATGTATATTTTTTTGATATGTTGTCAGTTTTACAAATAAACTGAATATTGTCCTCTTCAGTCTTTATGGAATTCAATCCAATAAGAAATATGATAACAATAAGTAGAAATATTTTTTTTATTTTTTCTTAGTTCCTTTAGTTGTTTTGCCTTTAGTTTTTTTTTTAGGTTTTTCTTGTTTTTTTTTCTTCGTATCTATTTTCTTCGTATTTTTTTTCTTCGTATCTTTTTTTTTCGTATCTTTTTTTTCTTCTAGTTCAGGCTTAATTTCTTTTGTAACCTTGATTGATTTTGCTCTTTTACCTTTCTCATCTTGATCAGTTTCGTAAGTAAGTTCTGATCCAGTATATAATTTTTTTAGACCAGAATTTTTTAATGCTGTTGCATGAATAAATACATCATCGCTGTTATCATCTGGTGTTATAAACCCATACCCTTTACGGGCATTATACCATTTTACTGTTCCCTTCATAAATCCCCCACAAATAAATTACACATATCAAAATAAAGGTCGCTAGTATTATATGAAAAAAAAAAAATTTTTTCTATTCCTTTTTTCTATAAATATATATTAAGTTATTTTTTTGTTTTTTAAATTTAGGATCGATTAATCTATGGAATTTAGACGTTGCTGAAAGTGCAATTTTGAGTATTAACGTATTTTTTCTTTTTTGTGGTATTTTTTTATATTTTGATTTTTTAGTAATTTTTATAGCATTAGAATTTTTCTCAATAACACCTATATTCTTTGAAAAATTAAAATCTTTTAATTTGTCGTTACAAGCAAAGTAGAAATAATTACAATAATTTAAATAATTTTTCCATTTTTTATCAAGTTTAACGCCATTTTTATTTGATTTAACTTCAACAATAATTATTTCCTTTTTTAAGTTTATGGCGATGATATCTACCCTTTTTTTATTAGGTAACGCAAATTCGCTAAGCACTTTGTATCCCTTTAAAGATAAAAATCGCATAGTTTTTTGGAGTATTTCTCTAGATAATTTATCCATTTCAACCAATTAAATGTATTTTTATTATACGGGTATGTGATGATTTTCTATGTTCAAATAAGTATATTCCTTGCCATGTTCCTAGTGTTATTTCGAAATTTTCTATAGGTATTGATAAACTTGTTTGAGTTAAGGCAGATTTAATATGTGCTGGCATATCATCAGATCCTTCAGATTGATGAATGTAATTTTCATTTTCAGGAACAATTTTAGAAAAAAAACTTAATAAATCTTTTTGTACATCACTGTCAGCATTTTCTTGTATTAATAAAGAACAGCTTGTATGTTTTACATAAACTGTTAACAAGCCATTTTTTATTTTTATATTGTTAATGTGTTTAACAATATCTGAGGTAAATTCATATAATCCCTGGCCTTTAGTTATAATTTTTAGTGTTTTAATTAATTGTTTCATTTTTTAAACTTAGAATTTTAATAAATTCTTTAAAATTAGTTATTGGAAGTGAGCAATTTTGATTTTGACAAACAAAAACAGTATTTTTTTTATTTTTACATTTTTTTCCAAAAGCAAGATGTTTTTTTGGTAATTCTTTAGAATTTTCTATTTCTTGGTAAATCATATTTGGCAAACATACTTGTTTAATTTTATCTAATATTGACATATTTTTGTTTACCTTTAATAAAACAATATGAATTCCGTTTTTTAATATATCATTAGAATTAATTAGCGAAGCAGAACTAAAAAAATTTTTATTTATATTTCCAGAAACAGATTTTAATGCCAATTCTGCTTCATCATAAAAATTTATATTTCCAGTTAAATAAAATAATTTTGCAAAAGATTCTACTACTAAGCTAATTCCAGATGGAACAGCGCTATCATAAATAGATTTTATTTTTGTAAAGACATCTTTAGTTTTTTTAGAATTTATATAAAATCCTCCATTTTTTGTATCCTTAAATTCTTTCAAAATTATATTCGAAAATTTTATTGCATTATTCAGGTATTCTTTTTTATTTGTTTTTTCAAATAAAGTAATAGAACATCTCATAAAATTTGCATAATCATCTATAGTAGCAAATGTCTTTACTTTTGAATCTTTCCAAGAATGATATAAATCATTATTATGAATAAGGTTTTGATATAAAAAAGAATAAGTATTTTTTGCTTCGTTTAACCACTCTTTTTTATTGAATATCCAACCAGCTTTGGCAAGAGCATTAATCATTAATCCATTACAATCTGTTAAAATTTTATTATCTAAATTTGGAAAAATTCTTTTTTTTCTTTTTTCAAAAAGTATATTTAATAATTTTCTTTCTTCTTCCATTTCTTTAATACTTCTTTTTTTTTTTAAATTTAATATATTTTTATTTTCCCAATTTCCTTCTTTTGTAACATTATAAGTTTTACAAAATTGATCAGATAAATTACCTAAGGCTTCATTAATTTCTTTTTTTTCCCAAACATAATATTTTCCCTCAACTCCATCACTATCTGCGTCAATAGCACTTGCCAAACCCCCGTCTTTTGTCTTCATTTCTCGTAGAACCCATTTAATAGTTTCAAATATTCTAGTTTTAAAAGTTGGTTCTTTAAAAACCTGATAACCATAAATTAAAAATTCAATTAACTGAGCATTGTCATAGAGCATTTTTTCAAAATGAGGTACAAGCCACTTTTCATCTGTAGAATATCTTGCAAATCCACCACCAACATGATCATAAATTCCTCCTAAGCATATTTTTTCTAAAGTTTGGTAAATTCCCGAATCCATAATCAAATTTTTATTCTTATTTAAAGAATTTGTTAATGAAAATCTTAAAATATTTTCAAAAACTGGTATATTTGGAAATTTAGGAGCGCCTTTTATACCTCCATTTGTTTTATCAATCAAATTAATCAATGATAATGAGACTTGATTAGATAAATCATCGTTAATGCCATTGCCATAAATATTTACAGTATTATCATTTATTCCTTTTTTAATTAGGTCTACACTTCTTTTTATTTTTTCTTTTTCGTTTTGAAAAACATCATAAATAGTTTTTAGAATAGTTGGAAAAGCTGGACGCCCAAATTTTTCTACTGGTGGGAAATATGTTCCTCCCCAAAAAGGCTCTAAATCAGGTGTTAAAAACATAGTTAATGGCCACCCTCCCTGTTCACCAAATACTTGTAGAGCATTTTGATAAATAACATCTAGATCTGGTCTTTCTTCTCTATCAACTTTTATATTAATAAAATATTTATTCATTAATGCTGCAATATCTTTATTTTCAAATGACTCACTTGCCATTACATGACACCAATGACATGCTGAATATCCAATAGATAACAAAATAGGTTTTTTTTCTTTTTTTGCTTTTTTTAAAGAGTCTTCATTCCACGGATACCATGCCACAGGATTATTCTTGTGTTCCAAAAGGTACGGACTAGTTTCTTTTTCTAATTTGTTCAACTTGATAAATCCAAATATGATAGTAAAACAAAAGAAAATGGATAAAAGACTAAAATATAAAATAAATTTAGATACAATTTATGCCTCGGCAAGTAGTATCGGTTTATCTGCTATCAAAACTATTAGAATTTCGGGTAATGAAACAAAAAAAATATTTAAAGCACTCACAAAAAAAAGATTACCAAAAGCTAGATATTGTAAATTAATAAATTTATATGATATAAAAAATTCTTCTGTAATAGATAAAGCTATTGTTGTTTGGTTTCCAGCTCCCAAAACTTATACCGGAGAAAACATACTTGAAATTAATATACATGGCGGAAATTCAGTATTAGAACATTTAGTTGAAAATTTATTATTAATAAGAAATGTGAGAGAGGCTGAGCCAGGAGAATTCACAAGAAGGGCATTTACAAATAATAAAATGGATTTTTTGGAAGCAGAAGGTGTTATGGATTTAATTAATGCTGAAACTAAATCTCAAAAATCTTTAGCAATGCAGCAAGTTAATGGTAGCTTAAGTACAATTTTTAAAAAATGGAATAATAAACTTTTAAAATTATTAGCGCATTACGAAGGACAAATAGATTTTCCTGAAGATGAAGTACCAAAAAATACAGAAAAAAAAGTTATTTCTCAAGTAATTGATTTAATTAAAGAAATCAATTTTTTTCTGTCAGATAAAAAAAGAGGAGATATTATTAGAAGTGGTGTAGAAATTGCAATAGTTGGTAGACCAAATGTTGGAAAGTCTTCACTAGTAAATCAAATTGCAAAAAAAGATATAGCAATTGTTTCAAAAACATCAGGTACTACCAGAGATGTAATTGAAACAAAAATTAATTTATCAAACATACCTGTAATATTGTCTGATACAGCTGGTTTAAAAGATAGCCCAAGAAATAATATTGAAAAACAAGGTGTTTTAAGATCAAAAAGAAGAATTAAAAATTGTAATATAAAACTATTAGTTATGGATGCAACTTGCAATTTTGAAAAAAAAATTCTTAAATTAGTATGTAACAAAACAATAATAATTTTGAATAAAAAAGATTTATTAAGTAAAAAAAAAATAGATAGTAAAATCAATTATTTAAAGGAAAAAAACTTTAAAAGAATATCTGTAATTTCAGCTAAGAAAGGAACAGGAATTAATAATTTATTAAATGATTTAGAAAATTATATTAAAGATAGATATAAAAATGTTTTTTTTGGAGAACCTGTTTTAACAAGAACGAGGCATAGAGCAGCTTTAAAAAAATGTCTTAGTAATTTAAAAAAAATAAATAATAATAAAAACCCTGAGTTAAATGCTGAAGATCTCAGGTTATCTTTGAATGCTATTGGGAATGTAACGGGTAAATATGAAATTGAGAAAATGTTAGATATTGTTTTTAAGGATTTTTGCATAGGTAAATAACAACTTAAATGAAAAAGAATTTTGTAATTTTTTTAATTTCTATATTATTTTTGTGTATAACAGACAAAAAACTTCAATCAGAGTATATAATTAGTCTAATTGGGGTATGGAAAGGAGTAAATAAAAGTTATTCAACTGAAAAGGGATACAGGACTTGGGAAAAAAAAATTACAATTTATGAGCAAAATGAGAAAATTTTTTAGGTACAATAAGGTCAAATAATAAGAACTTTTATTGGGTATCTCCAGAAAGCAAAGGGTACATTCATGGAGAAATTTTGAATAAAAACACTATAGAGGTTTGTTATATAGAAGCATATGAAGGAGCTGCTGTAGGATGTTCAATTCTGAAAAGAATAAACAAATAAAAAATAAGCATAAAGTTTCACGTGAAACATATAAAGTTATCGTTGTTGGCGGCGGTCATGCAGGATGTGAGGCAGCTGTGGCAGCGGCACGAATCGGTTGCTCAACTCTTTTAGTTACCAACAATAAAAGCAAAATTGGAGAAATGTCCTGTAATCCTTCAATTGGAGGGCTTGGAAAAGGGCATTTGGTAAGAGAAATTGATGCTTTAGATGGAATTATTGCCAAAGCTATCGATATGTCAGGAATTCATTTTAGGATGCTAAATGCTTCAAAAGGACCTGCTGTAAGAGGTTTAAGAGCTCAAGCAGATAGAAATCTGTATAAAAAGGCAATTAATAAGCTTTTAAAAAAAGAAAAAAATTTAAAAATATTAGAAGACGAAGTAGTTGATTTAGATATTAATAATAAATTTGTTCGCGGTGTAGTATTATCAAAAAACAAAATTGTTTCATGTGAAACAATTGTTCTTACAACAGGTACATTTTTAAATGGTTTAATTCATATAGGAGATAAAAAAATACCAGCAGGAAGAGTCGGGGAAAAAGCAACACACGGTCTTTCAAAAACATTTAAAAAATATGGATTTAATTTAGGAAGAATGAAAACAGGGACACCTCCAAGGATTGCTAAAAAATCTATAAATTTTAAAAAATTAAAAAGGCAAGATAGTGATAAAAAAATAACACCGTTTTCATTTATGAATAAATCTATTAAAATAAAACAAATCCCATGTTTTATTACACACACTAATCAAAAAACTCACAAAATAATAGAAAAAAATATAGTAAAATCAGCTATTTATTCAGGTCAAATCCAAAGTACAGGACCTAGATATTGCCCATCAATTGAAGATAAAATTGTAAAATTTAAAGATAAGAGTCAGCATCATATATTTTTAGAACCTGAGGGTTTAAATTCAGATGTTATATATCCAAATGGCATTTCAACATCTCTGCCAGAAAACATTCAAAAGAACTTTGTTCAATCAATTTATGGTTTAGAGAATGCTAAAATTTTACAATATGGTTATGCCATTGAGTATGATTATGTAGATCCATTACAGTTGTCAAATACCCTAGAAACCAATAAAATCAATAACTTATATCTAGCAGGACAAATCAATGGAACAACAGGTTATGAAGAGGCAGCTGCACAGGGAATAATTGCTGGAATAAATGCAGCATTAAAAGTTTTAAAAAAAGATGAATTTGTTCTATCTAGATCTGAAGCGTATATTGGGGTTTTAATAGATGATTTAGTTAATAAAGGAGTAACAGAACCTTATAGAATGTTTACAAGTAGAGCTGAATATAGACTCTTATTGCGTTCAGATAATGCTGATTTAAGGTTAACATCTAAAGGAATTTTAATAGGTTGTGTTTCAAAAAGTAGAAATATAAAATTTAATGAAAAACAACTTTTATTAAAAAAAATTGATAGAAAATACAAAAAAATGACTTTTTCACCAAATAATTTGCTAAAATACGGCATAAAAATCAATTTAGATGGTAAAAAAAGGAATATTTTTGATCTTTTAGTATTTAAAAATATTGATAGAAAAAAATTAGAAAATATTTGGCCTAAAATAAAAGAAATACCAAATGATATTTTTGAAGAGTTAGAAACAAAATCTGTATATAAAGGTTATGTTGAAAGGCAACTACAAGATATAAGTGATTTAAAAAAGGACGAAGAATTAAAGATTCCAAAAAATATAGACTATAAAAAAATACCAAATTTAACTAGTGAAGCATTGGAAAAATTAAATTATATAAAACCAAAAAATTTAGGAGAAATAATAAGAATTTCTGGAGTTACACCAGCAGCCGTAATAAATATTCTTAGATTTGTTAATAAAAAGAAAACTAATTATTCAAAAAAAAATAAGTGGGCAGTTTAACTTATAAAGATTTTAAAGTAAAAACCGATATTAATGATGAAAGATTAGAAAAATTAAAAACATATCTTAATTTAATTAAAATATGGCAAAA
>JYMV01020200.1_pt1 | contig 11083 bp, 11 predicted proteins | sample 338911 | NCBI WGS metagenome assembly JYMV01 (sample SAMN03354496, study PRJNA234377) | hydrothermal vent metagenome | biome: Deep sea; feature: Hydrothermal plumes at the Eastern Lau Spreading Center, Western Pacific Ocean; material: Seawater | place: Tonga | collected 2009 | depth 2000 m m
CCCATCTCAGGACTGGTGAGCGACCGGATCGGTACCAACGATCGCAATGTCCCCATCCGCATCAATGCGAGTTCCAGCAGCAGATCACCACGATCCTGACGACGCAACTTTTGTCGGGTCTCCTGGATGATCTCCTGGGCGAGTAGGTTTGCCTCGAGATCCTCATCACCCCAACCATCACCAACTCCGATGTGTAGTCGTTGGCGCAACGCTTCGGCGATCTGATCGGTCAACACCGATGCCTCGGTTCCTCCAGCAAAAATGGCTGTCACCCCCTCGACGACCGCAGAGAGATCGCCGGAATCGACCGCTGACAACAATTCTGACAGTGTTTCACTCGATATCCTGCCAGTGATCCGATCCAGATCATCGGGGCCGGGCTGGTCACCTGCAAAGGAAAGCACCTGATCGAGTAGCGACTGGGCATCTCGCATGCCTCCATCAGCGAGGGATGCGATGTTCTCGAGCAATCCCGGCTGCGGATCGGCGCCCTCCTGCTGACAGATCTGGCCGAGCCGACGAACGATGTCCTCGCGAGAGATCGAAGCGAAATCGAACCTCTGGCAGCGGGAAAGAACCGTTGGAATCACCCGCTCCGGTTCGGTCGTGGCAAAGATGAACTTCACATGCGGGGGGGGTTCCTCGAGGGTCTTGAGCAGGGAATTGAACGCTTCCCTGGTCAGCATGTGCACCTCGTCGATGATGAAGATGCGATACGGGCCCAGACTGGGAGCGTACTGGACATGCTCGATCAAACTACGGATATCATCGATGCCCCGATGGGATGCGCCGTCCATCTCGGTGACATCGGAATCTTCTCCGCGAAAGATCTGTTCGCAAGTGGCACACTGATCGCAGGGGACAGCATTTTCTCCATCGGGGCACTGCAATGTCCTCGCAAAGATCCGTGCCATCGAGGTCTTACCCACTCCACGCGGCCCACAGAAAAGATAAGCGTGAGCGAGACGGTTCTGCAGGATCGCCTGCCGTAATGCCTCGGCGACCGGCTCTTGCCCCACCACGTCATCGAATTTTCTGGGGCGGTAGCGCCGTGCGATCACTTCGTAACGATCAGAAGTAGCGGCGCTCGGCACAGATGGAGGGGTTGGAGACGTTTCCTTCATGGAGTCATCAAAACCGCGACGAGCCGGTGCTGCAAGGCGTCAAATGGAAACTGGAGCCGCGACAGCAGCGATCCAGAGGTGGCAGGAGGGAAATAGACCGGAGCCCGAAGCACACCGACGGGGACCGACATGGCTGCTCCCGTCAGGGCCTGACCAAGTTCACGGGCCGCCAGTCGCCCGGACCCCGGAAGTTACTATTTCCATCCAGATTCGGTGGCTCCAGGAGCCACGCCAACACAACCAGCGCGAAACGCAACGAGGTTGGCGGAGAGGGTGGGATTCGAACCCACGGTACGCGTAAACGCACACACGCTTTCCAAGCGTGCTCCTTAAACCACTCGGACACCTCTCCCGACGCTTCCTCGATTCGTCTCGTCGCACCAAGATCAGGGGGACCGATGCTCCTCGATCAGGAGCCATTTTCCCAGGAATTCTCGTCAATTCCAGAGGTCAACAGCAGACCTTGAGGCCGTGAGAGTGGCGGAGAGGGTGGGATTCGAACCCACGGTACCCGTGAAGGCACACCGGTTTTCGAAACCGGCCCGATCGACCACTCTGGCACCTCTCCGCTATCGTCCATCCACGTCATTTTTTGCCCGAACTGTCCCTGCGTTGCTGAAAAAAGCAACGCAGCAGTTCGCCCGACTCCTCACCGAACAACCCACCGGACCACGAAACGTCGTGGTTGAAGAGGCCAGGCTCGAATATCCGCAACTTCGTGTCCACTGCACCCCAGCGAGAATCAGTGGCTCCGAAAACAACCCTGGCAATCCTCGCCTGGAGGATCGCACCGGCACACATCGGGCAAGGCTCCAGGGTGCAAAAGAGCGTCGTGCCATCCAGCCGCCACCCATCGATGGCCTCGGCGGCCTGACCGATGGCGAGGATCTCAGCGTGTGCCGTCGGATCGCGAAGGGTCTCCTTCGCATTCCGCGCCTGACCGATCACCCCTTTCTCGGGATGCACGATCACCGCCCCCACCGGGACCTCGCCGTCCTGCTCTGCAGCCATCGCTTGCTCTAGCGCCAGTTGCATGTGGATTCGGTCGGAATCTTCATCGAGCCAGGAGATGCCCATTCGAGGTCCTCCGCTCCTGGTCAGGGATCGATCAAGCACGCCGGGGAGGATTCGAACCCCCAACCTCCTGATCCGTAGTCAGGTGCTCTATCCAGTTGAGCTACCGGCGCGTAGAAGGGCCAATGTTAGCCAGCCCCCCCAAGGTGTCAAGGCGACCGGAGCACCGCTCACTTCCCATCCCAATCATCGGGTACCCAGTCGTCGAGGTCCTCGTCGACGGGTGGCACTGACGAGGAATCTGGGGGCAAATCTGAATCCAGAGCGACAACGGGTGCCACCACAGCCTCGGCTTTCTTCCCGGAACTTGTCCCTTCTGCTGGATCGATATCCGCCACATCAGGGTCCTCGGACTCGCAGAGCAGATCGTCGAGTATTTCGAGTCCCCGATCGGAACCCTGCTGACGGAGGCGCTCCGGTTCGGGCAGAGCATCGAGTCCCGAAAGACCGAGCAGTTCAAGGAACTCCGTGGTGGTGCCATACAGGAGAGGGCGTCCAATCGACTCCTCCTGACCGACCACACGCACCAGCCCCCATTCCATCAGGTTCTTGAGAATGGGCCCGCACTGCACTCCGCGCACAGCTTCCAGATCGGACCTGCGGACAGGCTGACGATAGGCGATGACCGCCAGCGTCTCGAACGCGGCTGAACTGAGCCGAATCCTGCGTCGCCCTCCCCGCAGTCTGGCCACGAAGGGTGCGAATTCTGGTTTGGTCAGAAGCCGTAGTCCACCGCCGCCCTCATGAAGCAGATAGCCCCGAGGCGAAGTGATCAACTCTGCCTCCAGCTCGAGCAGGGCTTTCTTGATCGCTCCCTTCGGTGCTTCACGAAGCATCGCATGAAGCCGACGGCGAGTGACCGGTTCGGGGGACGCGAACAGGATCGCCTCGATGGTTGATTTCAATCGTTCTCCAGCGAGTTCTTCGAGCGACTCGCCTTCATCGCAGCCGGGCACCTTCGAGAGATTCTCCGGCTTACCATCCGGTCCATTGCTGTCACGAGATATCATCGTTCTCCTTCTGAGCGATCCCAATCCTCTGTCACTTCGGTCGGCTCCGGAACAGCTTCGATGGACACAGGAATCCGTCTTCGGATCAACCGCTCCACAGTCAGCAACTCTTCGTCGGTGGCGGGCTCATCCAGCAACTGCTGGAGCAACTGGGCCCGCACCTCAGAGTAGGCTCGAGTGGCTCTCGTCTCCACCACCCTGAACAGGTGCCAGCCGTAATTAGCCTCTTGGACCGGTCCCAGCACATCTCCCACGGCCACCTGGAACACCTCGAAGAAGGCCGGATTCCCGGCCAGTTCCGATTCTCGTATCCAGCCGCTGCCAATTCTTGGCATATGAGCGGGTCCGATCCCGACAGGCGTTTCCACAGCCTCCTCGAGGGGTGTTCCCGAGACGAGTACTTCACGGGTGTTTTTTGCCCATTGTTCGATCCGGGTCCCGAGTTGCCCCTCATCGGACGATACTGGGAAGGCGATGTGCTCGACCAGTCGTCTCGGCTCTTTCCATGTCACCCGCCACAGGTCGAGAATTTCCTCCTCATCGATCTCTCTGTGGTGAGAGACCACAGCCTGGATCAGCAGAGCAGGACCAACCTCGAGGGAGATCTCCCGGCGTAGATCACTTTCGATCAATCCCTGCAACTCCAGCCTTGCGAGTGCTCGCTGGCGCTCCTGAAAGGTCTCCCCGAGGATTCGGGTCATCTCCTGCTCGACCTGAGCGGCAATCTCCTCGGAATCGATACCGAGCCCCAGGCGTTCCGCCTCGGCGCTGAAGAGTGATTCACGGACCAACCCATTGAGTGCTCGAGGACCGTAATAGCGCTCGAGAATCCGTTGTTTGAGCTCATGATCAGTGATGATGTCTCGTCCGACGCGAGCCAGGATGGTCTGCCCAGCAGGGGCCTGTAGGCGGTTCTCCTGATCAGAGTAAATCCCTGATCGAGGGGCTGAATTGGAACCCCGATGTGTATCCATCGCCCTCTGGGGTGATTCACAACCCGACGATAGGGTGACGACCAGCGTCAGTAGAAATGAGCATCTCATCAAGAACCCATACCTTCGTAGTGGCGCAGGACTTCAACGAGTTGAGTCGTCGAGAGCATCCCCATCTCCACCATGCAAAGGCCCATCATCTTTCGGCCTCGACCAACTTTTTCCAGGCGCTCCTGTTCAACCAGCACACGATCCACATCGTCACGGGTGACAAAACCGAGTTGAACAGCCAGATCACCGAATCGAGTGCCGCCCTCACCGAGCGGAGTCCTCTCACTGCTGTATCCTGTCGGATGGGTTCGATGCCAGCGCCATGCAGTCTCCATGATCATCGACATCTCGCTGTGTTCAGGAGACCAATCAAGTAGTTGTTTCGCCTTCTCATTGGAAGCGAGCAAGGTGGCTGGATCTCCATCTCTACGCCCTTCTTCCACGACATCAAAATCGACCCCTGTGATCTGCTTCGCGGCTTCCACCACTTCGCGCACAGATGCACCCGCAGAAGATCCCAGGTTAATTGATTCTCCAGCGACGGTATCTATCCGCTCAAGAGCCCTGAGGTGCGCCCGAGCGATGTCGGTGACATGCACGAAGTCACGCACACAGGAACCATCCGGCGTGTCCCAATCAGTGCCGAAAATGATGAACCGCTCTCGGCTTCCCAGCGCGCATTGCAAGAGCAATGGGATCAGGTGCCCTTCCTCGGCATGGTCCTCCCCTACCAATCCAGAAGGATCGGCACCGGCAGCATTGAAATACCTCAGGCACACGTGCTTCAGCGGGTGCCGCTGAGAGATGGCGGTCAGTGTTTCTTCCACCAATCGCTTCGAATCACCGTACGGATTGACAGGACGCAAGGCGTGCGTCTCCGGAATCGGAGTTTCCTCGGGATCGCCGTAGACCGCCGCCGTGGAGGAGTGAATCAGTATCGGTATCTCTGCCAGCAGCATCGCATCCACGAGATTCAAGGTGCCTGCCAGGTTGTTATGGTAGTAGGCCGCCGGGATCTGGACCGATTCAGGCACGCTGCAGGAAGCTGCCAGGTTGAAGACCGCATCAAACTGATTCGTCTCGAACGCAGCCCGAAGAGTTTTCCTGTCGTGGGTACTCCCCTCGATCAACTCCACATCCGAGATCGCTTCCCTGTGGCCTTCTCTCAGATCGTCGAGGACGACCACCTCGTGACCTGCTCTGAGGCTCTCGAGTACACAATGGCTGCCGATATATCCGGCACCCCCCACGACCAATACCCTCATCCGGTGGCTCCCTCCCGGGTCAGATGTTCAGGCAAGATTCTACTCTCTTTCCTGCAGGAAGTCGCCCTACCCAGCGGATGTTACAGTAGGATTCAGTCCAGTAGAAACCGAGAGGAAGTGACACTGATGGCTCGCGAAGATCGAAGCAACGATGCCCCACGTTCCATCGAGGTGAGTACTGGAATCATCTGTGGGATTGATTCCAGCGTTCAATATCGGTGCGGCAATACCAGCATCTTGTGTGTTGCATCGCTCGAGGAAGGCACTCCCAAGTGGAACACCAAACCTTCAGGTTGGGCCACCGCTGATTACCAGATGATGCCCTACAGCGTCACACCAAGACTCGACAGGGTCAGCCATCGGAGCCCGGATGGGCGCGCCACCGAGATCAAACGTCTGATCGGTAGATCACTCCGCGCCGGACTGGATCTCTCACTGATGCCTGGCTACACCATCCGAGTCGATTGCGACGTGCTCCACGCCGATGGCGGTACCCGGACCGCCTCCATCAATGCCTGCGCGGTCGCAGTGAGCCTGTTGATCCAGCAGCACCTCACCAGTGGAATCCTCGCCACGGACCCGCGCCGTGCGCTCATCCTGGGAATGAGTGCCGGAATCCTGGATCAGGAACTGCTCGTCGACCTCGATTATGAGGAAGATAGCAGTGCTTCCCTCGACCTGAACCTCATCGGCACCTCGACCGGGGAGGTGGTCGAGGTCGTCGGCGGGTGCGAAAGAGGTCCCGTTGCCATGGAGACGATGCAGAGCGTCATCGACGCTGCCCGGGGAGGAATCGTGCAGGTCTCCCAGATGCTCGATGAGCATCTGGTGGCGATGAGCCCCTGATCCACCTCGAGATCTCTCGGAAGTCCCGATGAAAGGGCTGATCCTGGCGGCGCATGGTCAGATGTCGCGAATCGGGTCTCCTTGCGCATCCCATGCGCCTTTCGTAGCATCACGCCCAGGCCCGCTTCCTCAGGGGACACTGCCCCGCATCGAAACTCGGAGAATAGTGTGACCGCGCCCGAAGACCGCACCCTCCTCATCGCCTCGGGGAACCATCACAAGCACGATGAATTTCGCCGTGCATTCCCTTCCGAGATCGCCCGGCTGGTGGTTCCCTCCGAACTGGTATCGACGGTCGGATCCGCAGCACCTGATCCCACCGAAGACGGGGAGACCCTGCTCGAAAATGCAGTCATCAAGGCGCGAGCGTTCTCGCTCTGGAGTGGCCTTCAGGCGATCGCGGACGATACCGGCTTGATGGTCGATGCACTCGACGGTGCTCCCGGCGTACTCTCTGCTCGCTGGGCAGGTGAGGGGGCATCCTTCGAGGACAATGTCACGAGATTGATGGATCAACTGAAAGATGTTCCTCGCCAGCGGCGGGGGGCGGAATTCCGCTGTGTGCTGGCGCTCTGCGACGGTGAACAGGTCATCCTGACCGTGGAGGAGAGGTGCAGCGGTACGATCACTGATATCAGCCGTGGCGTCGATGGCTTTGGCTATGATCCTATCTTCCTCCCCGAGGGGGAATCACGCACCTTTGCTGAACTTGAACCATCTGAAAAAGATGCCATAAGCCACCGTGGACGCGCCTTGCGCCGTTTCAGCGAGTTGTACCAGCAACTCGATACCACCGGAGGCCCGAGGTGAGCTTTCCCACACATCTCATCCGGAACTTTTCCATTGTGGCCCACATCGACCACGGCAAATCAACACTTGCGGATCGGCTGATGCTGATCACAGACACCATATCGGAGCGAGAATTCCGGAACCAGATGCTCGACGATATGGAACTGGAACAGGAACGCGGCATCACCATCAAGGCCAAGACCGTTCGAATGGAGTACAAGGCAGAAGATGGAAATACATATCAACTGAATCTGATCGACACCCCGGGTCATGTCGACTTCGGATACGAAGTATCCCGCAGCCTGGCTGCATGTGAAGGTGCGTTGCTGGTCGTGGATGCCGCCCAGGGAGTGGAAGCACAAACCGTTGCGAATGCATTCCTGGCCATCGAAGGCAACCTGGAGATCATACCCATCATGAACAAGATCGATCTCAACACTGCCCGCCCGGATGAGGTTGATGAGGAGATGGCTCAGACTTTTGGCTTCAAGCAGAGAGAATCGATCCGCTGTTCGGCAAAGACAGGCCTGGGAATCAGCGAGGTTCTCGAAGCGATCACCACATTTGTTCCGGGGCCTTCCGGTCAACGCGATAAGCCCCTTCAAGCGCTCATCATCGATTCGCTTTACGACGAGTTCAGAGGCGTGATCATCTACGTTTGCATCAAACAGGGGACACTGAAGAAAAATGAAGACATCATCTTGATGTCGACAGGGCGAAAATACAATGTTGATGAAGTAGGAGTGTTCACCCCTGCAAGAAAGGCGACCGGAGTCCTGGAAGCTGGCGAGGTGGGCTACTTTTTCGCCAGCATCAAGACGGTTCACGATGTACGAATCGGCGATACCGTGACAACTCGACTGAACGGATCCACGGAGCGCCTCGCCGGATTCAAGAACCCCAATCCGATGGTCTTCTGCGGCACCTATCCGGTGGACAGCGGTGAATACGAGGACCTTCGAACCGCTCTCGACAAGCTGTGGCTCAACGACCCCTCTTTCTCCTTCGTACCTGAATCTTCGGACGCACTGGGATTCGGGTTTCGCTGCGGTTTCCTCGGACTTCTCCACATGGAGATCGTGCAAGAGCGTATCGAGAGAGAATCAGGCATCTCCGTGGTTCAGACCGCCCCCACCGTCACCTACGAGATCCTGATGAAAGACGGATCTGTTCATCTCATCGACAGTCCCAGTCAGTTGCCAGAGGTGATGCTGATCGAGGAGATCCGGGAGCCCATCGTCGATGCTCACATCATCGTGCCAACAGAATTCATCGGTGCAGTGATGAAATTGATGGATGAGAAGCGTGGTGAGTGGAAAAAAACAGATTACCTGTCGCCGACCAGAGTTCAGATGAGTTACGAAGCGCCGCTTGCGGAGATCATCTCCGACTTCTACGACAAACTGAAATCCTCGACTCGTGGCTATGGAACTCTGGATTATAGTTTCTGCAAGTATCGCAAGGACGCGCTGGTCAGGCTCAGTATCCTCGTCAACGGGGAATCGGTGGATGCGCTCAGCGTCATCATTCACAAGGAAATTGCTGAGCGAACGGGCCGACAACTGCTCAAGAAGTTGAAAAAGGTTATCCCCCGCCACATGTTTCAGGTCGCCCTCCAGGCTTCCATCGGGGGTAAAATCATCGCCAGAGAAACCATCCGTGCCCTGATGAAGAATGTCACTGCGAAGTGTTACGGTGGTGACATCTCACGGAAGCGGAAATTGCTTGAGAAACAAAAAGCAGGTAAGAAACGGATGAAGCAGGTGGGTAGCGTTGCGATCCCCCAGGACGCGTTCATGGCTATACTTCGCCTGGATGATGAGGAGACGAAGAAATGAGTTGGCGATCCTTCAGGGAAAATGTCGAAGCACTCACGGTGGCAGTGCTGCTGGCACTGGTGATTCGACATTTCTTCGTCGGGTCATACGAAATCCCCACAGGATCGATGGCAGCTGGTCTCAATGGTCTACATGTCACCGTCACCTGCCCCAACTGCACGACAACCAACGATGTCGGGATCAGTAGCGACAGTCTCACCAACAGGGTTAAACTTTACTCAAAACTGGAGATCTACGAGGGTGACTGCCCGAACAGAAACATCCCCGTGAAGATAGCCACGATGGGTGCCAACAGGATCTCCTGCCCTGCGTGTAAACAGGCCCACCCCACCGCTGGCAAGACACACTGGGGAATAGCGTCATCGATGCGAGCCTGGTGCGGAGAGTGCACCCTTATTTTTCCGATCGTTGTCGAACACTCGGACATCCTTGGCGGCAACAAGATTCTGGTCGACAAGTTCGCCTACGACTGGCAGCAGCCAAAGCGCTGGGACGTTGTCGTGTTCAAGTTCAATCGCGAGAGGGACTACATCAAACGACTCGTTGGATTGCCAGGAGAACAGATCCAGATCATCAACGGCGACATCTGGATCGATGGCAACATCGAGGTCAAGACCGTCGAGGCACAGGATCGATTCTGGACAGTTATTCACGACAGTTCCATCGAGGAGGCAGGCCTGGTTGACTCTCCATGGCAATCTGACCCCGGCTGGGTCCGCAACGGAAGCGGCTGGGATTACAACCTGATCAAGGACGAGGGATCCCTTCGCTACATCCGGGGAATCGAGAATCGCTACAACTACAATGCTTTCAAGCCATCCGGAGCCAGGATCGGTCCGGTGAGGGATCTGTCAGTAAGGGCAACTCTGAGCGCCAGCGGAGCGCGTGAAGAATCAGATTCACGCCTCGATATTTCCATCTGGAACCATCCAGCCGAATACCGCTGCTCCTTCTCCATCGGAAATGGATCCACCGAGCTGCAGTTGATCCGTCCAGATATGGAGCCACAACTGCTGGGCCAGTTGCCAGATGTCTCGCTGCAGCCTGGAAGAGACTATCGGATCGAATTCCAGGTAGTGGACCGTTCGATCCGGCTCTTCATCGAAGATGAACTGGTCGCAGACATCCCCCTTCCCGCTTCCGAACTGGATTCAGGATTGCGAAGCGGCGGCCTCGGCCAACCTGCCAGTGGAGTGTCATTCTTCGCACTCAACTGCGGTGGAACATTGAAGCATGTTCAGTTGTGCCGCGACCAGCACTGGACTCGAACCTCCAGGTATGCGACATCCGAGCCGTACCAGATCCAGGACCATCGTTTCTTTGTTCTGGGAGACAATAGCCCCAGCAGTCTCGATTCACGCTGGTGGGGTTCATTCGGTCGCTCGAACCTGATCGGGAGAGGCTTCTCCATCTTCTGGCCCGCCCTTCCGGGGCGCAATGAGACGGGATTCATCCGATGATTCTCACCGTCAGAAATCTGAGCAAGTCCTACAACAATCACCGCGTTGTCGACAGGGTCTCCTTCGATGTTCCCCCTGGATCGGTGATCGGTCTGCTGGGAAAGAACGGCGCCGGAAAAACCACCACCTTCAGGATGACGATGGGATTGATCCGCTCCGATCAAGGGCAGGTTTTCTTCAACGGTGAAGAGATCAGCAATCTGCCGATGTACCAGCGTGCCCGCCGCGGCATGGGGTACTTGCCCCAGGACACTTCCGTATTCCGGGGACTGACCGTTCGCCAGAACCTGATAGCCATCCTCGAGACACGCCCGCTCAGTGAACCGGAACGCAATGTACGACTCGGTGAACTGATCGAAGAATTCGGACTGGCTCGGGTCGCAGATAGCAAGGCCGAGTTCCTCTCGGGAGGAGAGAAGCGGCGGCTGGAGGTCGCCAGAGCGCTGGTGTCTGAGCCCGATCTGATCCTCCTCGATGAACCCTTCAGTGGCATCGACCCCATCGCAGTCGCCGATCTACAGAAGATGATTCGAACCCTGTCTGAGAGAGGGATCGGTGTGCTGCTGACCGACCATAACGTGCGTGAAACACTCAACGTCTGTGACCGCTCCTTCATCATCTATGACGGCAGGATCATCGCACAGGGGGATCAAGATCAGATCCTCAAGGATGCAGATGCCCGCAGGTACTACCT
>JYMV01028618.1_pt1 | contig 11083 bp, 11 predicted proteins | sample 338911 | NCBI WGS metagenome assembly JYMV01 (sample SAMN03354496, study PRJNA234377) | hydrothermal vent metagenome | biome: Deep sea; feature: Hydrothermal plumes at the Eastern Lau Spreading Center, Western Pacific Ocean; material: Seawater | place: Tonga | collected 2009 | depth 2000 m m
GACGTTCCACGGTGAAGAAGGTCAAACGTTTGGGTATTCCTCAACAGCCGCAATTTTTGTTCCCGTGACAGCACCAAAAACTGTGCACGATGGTCAAATTGAAATTGAAGTGACAACTTCATGGCTTGCTTGTAAAAAATTATGTGTGATGGGTGAACAAAAAAACACACTTGCTCTTGGAACGAATTTTCTCCATCAGGGTCCAAGGCACCGAGATATGCAACTTACCCGTTGGGTTGACTCCTTGCCAAAACCACTTGATGATTTAGAGGGAGGAACGAGCAGCATTTCAGGAGATATCCTCAACGTGACAGGCGAGACATCCATTCGTCCAATTCAATTCATTGGGGTTGAGCGTAAAGGTATTCGCTTCGACCAACCGTCACAAGCGATTGTCAAAGGCGATACATTTCGGCTTCCCATTCCGATTCACATTGATTTTTCAGCAATAGATGGCGATGTAATTATTGTTGAAGGATTAGTATTGTTCGGACGCAAGAGTGATGACCCATCGTACGTTGTGCAACTTACCGTAGATTCACGCACAAGCCTGTATAAAGGCAAAGGAAATTAAATCATGTTTAAAACATTCGTACTTATCCCAACATTCGCAGCAATTTGTGCAGTTAGCACCGCACAAATGAGCATCGTTCCAGAAAAAGAAGAAACGAAAGTTGCAGAGGTCGGGGAAGAAGCACCAGCATTTGAACTGGAAGACCAATTTGGAAAAACGCACAAACTTTCTGATTACGAAGGAAAAATAGTTGTTCTTGAATGGTTTAATGAGGCGTGTCCATATTGCAAAGCCGTGTGGGATTCTGGTCTTGTTCCAAAACTCATCAATACGCTTGGTGAACAAAAAACAGAAGTGGTTTACCTTACAATCAATTCAACAGCAAACAAGCCAGAAGAGAAGGTACTCGAGAGTGGCGCTGAATTTTTGGAAGAGCTGAAGGTGACTGTTCCAATGCTGATGGATTACGACGGTACGGTTGGTCATCTCTACGAAGCGAAAACAACTCCGCACATGTTTGTCATCGATAGCGAAGGTGTGCTTGTGTACAGCGGTGCGATAAGCGATGATCGCCGAAATAAAGAAGGCGACAAAGCAGAAACGTACGTATTGCAAGTTGTTACACAACTTGAAGCTGGCGATGAGGTTTCACCAAGTTATGTACAACCATGGGGTTGTTCGGTGAAATATAAAGCAGGCGGAAAATCAGGCAAGCGTGGTGGACGCGGCGCCAAACCCAAGGGGTAATGCTTAATAATTGCTGGGGTCAGACCCGATGCTACTGCAAACTTACAGGCATGATGATATATGTGAAGTTGTTACCACTTCGAATAAGACCGGGCTTTTCACTTTTCTTTAATTCGATGGTGACGCTGTCTGCATCAATAACCTTTAACGCATCCATGATGTATACGGGATTAAAAGCAATCTCAAGTTTCTCGCCAGTAAAAGATTCAATTGGAACTTCAATTTCAGCCTCACCAGTTTCTGGGGCGCGGCTTGTAATTTGAAGTGTGTTGTCATCGAAGATTAACCGAACGCCACGAGATTCTTCGTTTGTCATGAGATGCGCACGACGCACTGCACGGTGGAGCGCATCTTTGTTCATGACCGCTTTGCGATCGAGGTCCTTTGGAATGACATCTTCAAATGGAGGGAAGGTGCCTTCAACTAAATTGCTCGTAAGAGTTGAGGTACAACCCGCTTCGTTATCAACATGGAACACGATTTGTCCGTCATTCACTTTCACCGAAACGGTACCTACGCCTTCGTGAAGGAGCCGTTTTAATAGGGACATCGCTTTTGTTGGGACAATGCAATCTACTTTTTCACAATTGTTGTCACATGGTCCTGTGGAAAGGGCAAGCCGGTGACCGTTTGTGGCGACAAGACGAATTTCAGAACCCTGCAAATCGAGGTGGACACCATTGATGGCGTACCGGCTATGGTCAGTAGCTGCTGCAAATACAGTTCGTTCCATTAACCCACGGAACGAGGCACTGTCGATCGAAAAATCTGGTTCGACATCTTCAATTGAGACGGTTTCTGGGGCTTCTGAAATGGGAAAACCAAAGATTTTGAACCTTGAATCGGAAGTGCGAACGTTGAGTTTGTCATCATCACCAATGATTGTGAGCGTTGGATCTTCACATGACCGTGCAATTTGCGAGAGTTTTTCGGCAGGGATCAGAACTTCCCCACCCTCTTCAATATCCACACGATCTACTGAAAGGGTGAGTGAAACCTCGCCATCAGTTGCGGAGAGAACGAGACGACCATCTTGACTCGAAATTCTGACACACTGGAGTGCTGGCGTTGGTGTACGACCAGCGACCACACCAGTGATCAATGCCATTGCTTCAACTAGGGCATCTCGATCACAGTCTGCTTTTATGTTTGTTACTTGTTTTACTGTCATGATTTTGACTCTCTCTCCACTCTTTACACTTGTTTTTTCACTGCCACCACAGGCACATCGGTGAGTGTACCAAGAGACCGAGAGAATCTCTCCTTCCAGAGGTTTTTCCCATGTTTTTGCATTGCCCGCAGTGGCTCCACCTGCAATACTGCACGCTTACAAGCCCACCTTGTAAAAACGTATTTTTTTACCAGAAATCACAGTTGATTAGAACCATGGAAGGATTCTAAATGTCTTTTGAAAATGCCATCCACGCTCGCGCGATTGCGCTCGACACCATGTCCCTTGAAATGTGTGCCGAATCGGGCAGTGGCCACCCCACCTCAGCAATGAGTATCGGACACCTTATTTCGGTCTTGATGTACCGAACAATGCGATGGTTACCAGACCAACCCGATTGCCCCACATCTGACAGGCTTGTACTTTCAGAAGGACACGCGGTTCCAGCAGTGTATGCTGCGATGGCTGATATTGGTGCCACTGTTGAATGGAGCGGAGAATCCGTTGCGTTACATCCGGACCACCTCAAAACACTTCGTGAAGCTGATTCACCACTCGACGGACACCCTAATCCCATGGAAGGCGTCGCGTTTTTCGACGCAGCGACAGGTTCGCTTGGGCAAGGACTTTCCGTAGCAGCCGGGCTTGGTCTTGCAGCGAATGCCGATAAAACGGGTCGAAAAATTTACTGCATCATTGGGGACGGGGAAGCTCGGGAAGGGCAGATTTCCGAAGCCCTCGATTTCATCATGGATCATCACCTTACCAACGTGTTACCCATCTTTAACTGCAATTCGTACGGGCAAGCGGGCGCGGTCAGTGAACAACAGTCCCCAGAAAAATTAACAGCAAAATTAGAAGCGTTTGGGTATGAAGTTGCAATGATTGATGGACATGACCCGAATGCGATTAAAGAAGCGTTTGATCAATTCAACACAGACGGTCGAACACAACCCATGGCAGTTGTTGCTAAAACAGTGAAGGGCTGGGGTGCACCGTCGATGCAAGGCGGAAATTGGCACGGGAAGCCAGCTTCGAAAGAACAGGTACAAAATGTTATCGCCGAACTGCGACAAACAGGCCTGAACTTAACCTCATCGCTCACAACAGCCTCCATTGCAATTCCAACTCCCCCACCACCAACGCCCAAAAGCGATGCAACAAAAACACCCATGACATTGAAAGAAGCCATGGAAAAATGGGACATGACCACCGTATTGCAATCTGGAAAAATGGCGACAAGACGAGCATACGGTATCGCACTTCGCGCCCTTGGGTACACGAACCCAAATGTTTGGGCTGTTGATGCTGATGTAAGCAACTCGACATTTAGCAATGCCTTTGGGAATGACGAAACATTATCCGACCGTTTTGTTGAATGCAAAATTGCTGAACAGAATATGTACTCTGTTGGTGCAGGACTAAGTGCAGCAGGCAAAATTCCATTTTGTTCAACATTCTCTAAATTTATCACTCGAGGGTACGACCAAATCGAAATGGCAATCAACTCTGGTGCAAACATTAAAATTGTTGGCTCACACAGCGGTATCTCCCTCGCTGCAGATGGGCCAAGCCAAATGTCACTACCAGATGTTGCTTGGTTTAGAAGTTTCGGAACAATGAAAGATCACCACGGGAACCCTGGGTGCTACGTATTGCAGCCCGCTGATGCTTGGGCTGCGTATGGACTCACACTTGCTATGGCAGAACACACCGGTTGTTCATATTTGCGTACATTCCGACCCGAAGTTGAAATGATTTACGACCAAAGCACAACGTTTGAACTTGGTGGTATGGAAGTACTTACCGAGGGTCGCGATGTGTTAATTGTTTCAGCCGGTTATATGATTCATGAATGCAACAAGGCGATTGATGAACTTGACCGACTCGGCATAGACGCCTCTTTGCTTGACCTCTACAGTCTTCCTTTTGATGAAGATCGACTCCTTGATTTAGCAAATGAAAATAACGGGAACGTCTATGTTGTGGAAGACAACTATGGCGCTTCTCTTGGCTCTGCTGTTGCAGATGCCTGTGCCTCATCAGGCGACGCATTTACCGTTGAACAACTATTTGTACGTCGAATTCCAAAATCGACACGAAGTCCCGAATCCATTTTGCGAATGTGTGGTTTACACTACACCGACATCGCAAAAGGTGCGGCATCGCTCTTGGGTGTCCACGCAAACAGTTAGGAGCCCCCCAACATGGCAAACGAAAAACTATACACAGCAGTAAACGACCAAATTACACACGAGCTAGGCGCTGAATTGCAATATCTCGCGATGTCATTTTGGTTTGAACGCAAAAACTTGAATGGCATGGCGAACTGGTTTAGAAAGCAAGCTGTTGAAGAACACGAACACGCCCTGAAAATTGTTGGCTTTATGAATGAGTGGGATTTACCCATAACCCTGAAAAGTCCCCCTAGTCCTGTTACCGATTTTGAAAGTCCTGAAATTGTATTTGAAGCAGCGCTTGCACACGAACAAAAAGTGACGGGAGAAATAAACAACATCTTTACGATGGCTCGGGAAGCATCCATCTGGCACATCGAAGTGGCATTCCAGTGGTTCATCACCGAGCAGGTCGAAGAAGAAATGAACGCGCGAGACAATCTTGCCAGAATAAAAATGGCTGGAGATAATCCAGCGGCACTCTTTGAACTCGATCGTCACCTCAGTTCATAGACTGTATGTTTGGTTCCCATCTTTCAATTGCAGGTGGTATGTACCACGCACTTGATGTTGCTGCAGAACAAAAGATGGATTGCGTGCAGGTGTTTACAAAAAACCAGCGCCAGTGGAACACAAAACCCCTGCAAGATGAAGATGTTGCAGTATGGCTGGAGAAACTAGAAGCACTTGGCTGGCGTGGAACAAATCGAATTGTCAGCCACAACAGTTACCTCATCAATATGGCATCGCCAGAGAAAGCCACATGGAATAAATCTATTGCACTTCAACGCGAAGAAATCGAGCGGTGTGAGGTGCTGGAAATTCCTTTTCTCGTCGCACATCCCGGCGCACGACTCGGCACACCTAGAAAAAGAGGTCGGCCCAATCAACTTGGTACACCGCCTTCAAAGGAAGAACGAGAAGGGTTGAAACGTATCGCAAAGGCAATCGACAAATTACACATTGACCTACCTGGGTACAAAACGGTGACGTGTTTAGAAACAACGGTGGGTTCAGGTACGAATCTTGGATACGACTTCCAACATCTTGCGTGGATTCGTACGCACGTGTCAGAGCCAGAACGTGTTGGTTTTTGTTTCGATACGTGTCACATCACCGCTGCCGGTTACGATATGTCGAGCAGAAAAAAGGCGGATGGAGTCATTGAATTACTCAAAGAGTCTGTTGGGCTAGAGCACATTCACGTCTTTCATTTCAACGACTCTGTTGGTGAAAGAGGATCAAGACTCGATCGGCACGCACATATTGGGCAAGGGACTTGTGGTTTGAGTTGTTTTCGTGCGATTATCGAACACACTCAATGGAATGACGTACCAAAAATCGTAGAGACGTCAAAAGAGGAGAACAAAGCAGGAAAACCTATGGATATGGTGAACATCGCCAAGTTGCGGCGAATGGCGAAATCAGCAATGAAACACCGATAGACGGGTATTCCAAGTATCCTGCACCCCACATGTTACGTTTTCGTTTTATTTTATTAAGTTGCTTTGCATCCGCAATCGGTTGCCATGCCATCTCGCCAACATTGCAAGTCAATCAGGCAACAGTTGAGCCCGCTCTAGTCACCGATGTTCAGCAAGTCACCATCAACGCAGCTGAAATAGCAAAAGGGGAAGGTGACTACGATGCCGCGCTCAAAATTTTTAGAGAGGTACTGAACCAGAATCCAGTGGCTACAGACGCGTTTGTTGGCATCGGAGATATTTATCTCATTCAAAAAAACTGGGAGCGAGCCGAACCAGCATTTGCTAGGGCTGTGAAGTTAGAACCGCGCAACTTTGATGCACAGTATGGGCACGCTGTTTCGCTTCAGATGCTCAAGAAGTTTATCGATGCTGTTCGTGCGTATCACAGAGCGCTCACATTGAACCCAGAAGATATGGGTGCCAATATGAATATCGCCACAACGTATCTTCAAATGGGTAGACCCCAAAGCGCACTCGTCTTTGCTGAACGAGCGGTTAAACTTGATGGCGAACTTGCACCAGCTCAAATTACACTTGCAGCGACCTATCAATTACTTGGTCGCCCACAAGATGCCCTTGAATCGTACATTGCTGCTTCGGAAGAGATGGATGAACCCTCGCCACAACTGATGAGGAACATTATTTACTTGTTGACGAAAGAAAAACGATATCAGGAAGTAGTGAACACAACTACCCAGCTTGTGCAAATCGACCCCACAACAGAATCATACGAACAACTTGGATGGGCTGAGTTTCGGCTTGGAGATTACGCCGCATCACTTGAATCGTACAAAATTGCAGTTGATTATGACCATACGAACTGGCGAGCACTGAACGGTATTGGCGTGAATGAGTTGAATCGATGGTTGCTCGGTGACAAAACAAATACGGAGTCTTACCAAACTGCCCGAATTGTATTTCGCCGTTCTCTTGCCCTGAACCCCGATCAGCCCAAGGTCATTACACTTATTTTGCGGTACGGTCTGTAAGGAACACCTCGGGCAACGTGTCTGCAACGGGTCTGACCCCCAACTGTTGAGTGAAACCACATTGGATTTAAGTAGGGTCTGACCCTAGCTCATTTAAAAAAGAGATGCTTGAAGTTACACAAGTACACAAAAATTTTCCACAGGGTAATTTTTTCACTAAAATGTACCCATGCCCGATTACTCATTGTTAGAAACATTCACCGCACCATCAGAAACTCCGTTTTTGATTGAGCACATGAATGAAGAGTTCACATCAGTGTGCCCTGTCACCGGTCACCCAGATTTTGGAACAATTTTGCTTCGATATGAACCCCAGAAACAATGCATAGAATTGAAGTCGCTCAAACTCTATTACCAATCCTTCCGTAATGAGGGCATTTTTTATGAGGCTGTTACGAATCAAATTCGCGATGACCTCACCAAATGCATGGACCCCGCCTGGTTGCAGATTGTGACGAACTGGAAAGGTCGGGGGGGAATTCGAAGCACGATTACAGCAACACACGGTGAAATCCCCGCTTGCTGGCTTGGTTCATGATGCAACTGTTGCTCGCAACGTCGAATATCCACAAGCTTGAAGAGGTCAGGGCAATTCTAGAACCCCTTGGTGTTGAGGTGATCGGTTTAGATTCGATGCCAGAGCACCATGATGAACCCGTTGAAGATGCGGATACTTTTGAAGGAAATGCAAGGCTTAAAGCTGTGGGGTACGCCAAATCAACGGGCAAGCGGTGTATGGCTGATGATTCTGGGCTAGTTGTAGACGCACTTGGTGGTAGACCAGGTGTGTACTCCGCTCGCTTTGCGGGGATTGGAGAAACAAGGCAAGAGCGTGATGATGCAAACAACACCCTGCTTCTAGAAGAACTCAAAGACGTACCCGCGAGCGAGAGAACCGCACGCTTCGTTTGCGCAATTTGTATTGCTGATTCAAACGGAACTATTGTTGGTGAATCTACAGGATATTTCGAGGGCGTCATCGGCGAAGAGCCGGTGGGTTCAAACGGATTTGGCTACGACCCACTGTTGTTTGTTCCAAGTGCAAACAAAACGAGTGCGGAAATGTCACCAGAAGATAAAAATGCTCGCTCCCACCGTGGCGAAGCCGTCCGAAATATTATGCCGTGCTTTTCATCGTAAGTAAGGCAACTTCAGCTGGACAATTCACGCGAAGAGGGAACCAAGCGCCAACTCCGACCGTGACGAACAATCGACTATCCCCTCGTTCGTATTCGCCCGCTGAGTACCGATGTGCTACCGCAAGGTTTGCGCCCTTTTTCTTTTTCATCGCCAATTGACCACCGTGTGTGTGCCCAGATAATGTGAGGGGAATGTTTAATTCGGACGCAGTTTTAAATGCCTTTGGATTGTGAGATAAAAGCAAATGCGTGTTTTCATCGCAAATTGACTCAACCTTTTGTTGGCATTTTCTTGAAGATTTCGCCCAGTCGATGCCAGCGATATTCAACGTGTTGCCTCCACTTTGCACTTGGCATGTTGCATCTCGCAATAGTGTAATGCCCGCTTGTATAGCCAACGAACTTAGGGTGTCAACGCAATCGAGTTCATCGTGATTCCCAAGAACAAGCATTGTTCCCAGTGGCGCTTGAATCGCTACTAATGCTTCAAACAATGCTTCAACCCCATCAATATGCAAGTCAACAACATCCCCAGTACACACGACAAGGTCTGGCTCTTGTTTTGCTAATAGATGCACTGCTTGTCTAGCCCTCTCGATTGGCATGAGGTCGCCAAGGTGAAAATCGCTGACGTGTCCTATTCGAAGAGTATCAAATGCACTGGGCCATAATGGAGTGGTGATGGTTGATTCGTGTAGAGAAACGGATTGATCAAAATGGTTTTTAAACAATCGCCCCTTGCTCAATTTGTTTGGTCCGGTGGTAAATAATAAATGCCTTGCTTTTGCTCGGCGGAGTTTTCCAGATGGTCTTTTGGAGGATGGCATGTAAGCAAGAATACGAATAGGCGGAGCGCCTCGTTCGTTAAAAACGAATTTCTCCTCCTACAAATAATCCCTGTAAACCAGCATCAAACGTGTAATTACCGTCTTCAGCATTTAATTCTTGTAACCTGTACCCAAAAAAACCTGCGACAGATTCAGAGAAGTAAAAGGACAGTGTTGCTTGGATGCTCGCCATCGAACCACCATCACCACCGAACATCGAACCCACTAAAAGCTGGCTCGATATTCCCATCGAATCGACGATTGGATCTACGCCATCAATCTCCCACTTGAATTCCATTTCAAGTCCACCCTGAAGAGCAATCCAACTGTTTTGATGTGACACTTCCTGACCCGAAGTAACATTTTGAAGTCGTGTTGTAACCCCAAACCACCGAAGTCCTGCAATCGGCGCAAAAGAGAGGGTTGCACGATCACCTGTTTGATAGGGTTGCCAAACTTGCCACGCAGCCTCAAATCCAACGCTCTGCATATCTGTAGAAGCCGACCACAAATCACCCGCATTCAGTGTCATTGTGCCATAGGTGTCATTGCCTTGGTATGTCCCATTACCAGTGACCGAGAAATCGAAAAACGACAGTGACATCACGATGTTTTCAACGGGTTTCACTTGAAACTCTAGAACAGGAACACTCTCTCTCTTTCGTAAATCAATATTTGTTTCAAAATCAATGGCGCCACCACCATCAGTAATTGTTCCACCAAGACGCGGCATCCAGAGGCCACCACGCAATGTCGCGTGCAGAGACAAAATGAGAGTAAAAGCGTGTTCATGAAAATTATTCCCCTGATACAAGATGGACTTTTCCAGTCCCTTTTGTAATTTCTCCCAGAACAACGGGCGACTCTCCGAGTTGATGTAAATGTGCAGTTATGGAATCAGAAAACGCGGGACGAACAATTAAAACATATCCGATGCCCATGTTGAACACCTTGAACATTTCTTCCGTTTCGATATTGCCATGGAGTTGCAAAAATGAAAAGACACTCGGCACTTCCCATCGGTCAAGGTGTACAGTTGCATCTACATTGTCACAAATTGAACGGCATAGGTTACCCGCGATTCCACCACCCGTAATGTGTGCCATGCCAGAGACGACTTTCTTCACTCGATATTGTCCAAGTAACTTCATGATTGGCTCGACGTAAATTCGGGTTGGCTCTAGCAGGACTTCGCCAAGCGTCCGGTTTGCATCAAGTTCAGGGTACACGGCGAGTAGATCCAAGTCAGCAACTGCAGCACGGGCAAGCGTGAACCCGTTTGAATGCACGCCACTTGATGGTAATCCAATAATAATGTCACCCGCTTCAACTCTGCTTTGGTCAATCGCTCGTTCAAGTTCAACTACGCCGACCGCAAAACCAGCAATATCAAAATCACCCTCTTGGTAGATGTCTGGCATCTCAGCACACTCACCTCCGATAAGGGCACAATTCGAAATTTCACACCCCTTCGCAACACCAGAGATAATTTCTGCTGTGATTTTTGGATTTTGCGTGTGTAATCCAAGATAATCTAAGAAGATGAGTGGTTCAGCCCCCTGCACAATCATATCGTTGACATTCATCGCCACACAATCGATTCCAACAGTGTCATATACCTGAAGTTCACACGCCAGTTTCACTTTCGTTCCAACGCCATCGGTACAGGCAACAAGAACCGGGTCCTTGAAATTACGTTTGAAGAGTCGCTCGTTGAAATCGAGGCGAAACATACCCGCAAAACCTCCATGTTCACCAAGGACTCGTGGTCCATGCGTTCGTTTCATCATGGATTGGATGAGTCCAACGAGGGTATCACCAGCCCCAATATCGACGCCAGCTTGAGCGTATGTCAGCGGTTTTTTTGTTGGAGAAGACATCTGCATAAGTGTAGTCACCTTGAGCCGTTGGCGGTATTCTACACGGTCTTAAATGGAGTAAACCATGTCGATTTTAGTGAACGGATCAACAAAAGTCATTTGCCAAGGCATCACCGGTTCTGCTGGCACATTTCATACAAAGGGATGCCTTG
>JYMV01048679.1_pt1 | contig 11083 bp, 9 predicted proteins | sample 338911 | NCBI WGS metagenome assembly JYMV01 (sample SAMN03354496, study PRJNA234377) | hydrothermal vent metagenome | biome: Deep sea; feature: Hydrothermal plumes at the Eastern Lau Spreading Center, Western Pacific Ocean; material: Seawater | place: Tonga | collected 2009 | depth 2000 m m
TTAAGCGAAGTCTTTCAACTCTATTATCTATTAAACCATTATTGGATTTTAATAGTTTATTAGTTCTCTTAACTAAGTACTTTAATTGCCTTTGTTTTCTAGAATAATGATTCATTGGATAAAATTGATTACAGCCAAGTTAAGTAATTCCACCCTTTTTCCAATAAGTTTTGTCAGGCAAAGAAAGACTTTCTTTATGAATGGGTTTTATCGTGTTTAAAATATTTGGTCTAATTTTATTTTTTAATATATGCACATCATAAATCTCTTCTAGAGAAGAGTCGTAAATGATACCACCTACTTTGCTTTTAGTGGGAAGATGAATGATCATAATCCCCGCTTTATTATTTTTAATATTAGGAACTAGTTTCCCAAATGTTGATGAACTTTCACGGAGCTTTGAGAGGCCAATAAATAAATAATCATTGTAGTAAGACATTCCCCTCACAAATCCGTCAAGGTTTACTATAGTTTCTTTTTCTCCCGTTTCAGTGTCTATTTTAACCAGCTCTCCATCAGCAGAGAGCAATAAGTATAAATCTCCATTTATGATCATAGGAGAATGTGGCATTGCTAAACCTTCAGATATGATTTCGTTTGTATCTACATCAATTACAACTCCCGTTTTCGTTATGTTTTCTCTCCAGCTTTTAGGTTCATTACCCCTATTAAAAGCAGTAACATATTTGGGCTTCCCATCAATCATAGCCATGCCATTTAAATGGCATCGATCTTCAGCCGCAATATTATCAATAAATGGTGGTTTCCACACTGGGGTAAAGTTGTATTCACCGTCAATACACACTATACAAGAGAAAAGAGTATTTACAGCATATAACTTATTATCATGACCAAACTGAATATCATGAATATCAACCGATCCAGTATAATATGTAACTCTGGGCACATATAAAGAATCATATTTATTTGGCGATGCTGGATAAAATTTTGCTAATTCGCTTGAGTTTTTGAACACTATAACTTCATCCTTACACGCTATAGCCAATTTATCATTTTCATGATCTTCTGCAATACCCATTGCCCTCTCAAAGTTCCTAGGCAATTGAGTTAGTGATTTGCCTTCATTCGAAGAAATAAAAACAACTTTCCCAGCTTGATATGTTGTAATCGCTATGCTACAATTAAGTTGGCTAAGTAACTCGGGAATTTGTTGGCTGTATTTACAACTAAACGGTGCAGGAGGTTTATTCATAATATAATAATGATATCTAAATTAGGCGTAAGCAATTTGTCCAACAGTTATGAAGACATACACTAACACTTAGTCTTTATAATATTCAATTTTAGATATGCGCGGGAGCCACGCAGGGTACGAATCCATTCCGCCTTCGCAACAGATGACATAAGACAAATCGAATTCCCAATAAATCAAGAACTTCTCCCCAACTAATTTAGCTCCAGGGGAAGTGTTTTCAGGGGCGTCGTATCCAGGATAAGGAGCGTCAAATTCGCCAAAAGGAATTGAACCCAAATCATTATTTCGATCACCAAAATCGTAATAAATCCCATTTGCCCCCATGAAGGGGAAGTAGAAATAGTCATGAAATTCCGACCCTAGATAAGTTGCTATGAATGGATTATCTACTTCTTTAAAACTTTCTTTAATTGTCTCTATCTCGTACAGAGCCATCCCGGGATAAGCGTCGTAATTAATAGTGTCGGTAGTTTCTTGCCCAAGAGCTATAGTAACAGATGACACAAAACAAATAGTGGCTATAATTAAAGTTCTCATACTAATAATTTATAGTTGCTAATGTAAAGGATATATTCAAATCCCCCTTCTCCACAATGTTATAAAAAGAATAAATTTAATGCTATCGTTAGATTTTAGTGTTGAATTGTTTTAATCTTACAGGTATGAAATCCACCTCTATTTTCTTCTTCATTTTTGTGCTATTTAGCAGTTGTTTAGACTCAACTAAAGCTCTAGGCCAAGAGTCATCTATCAGAGATGGATATAGTTTTTATGAAAAATCGGAATTAATACACTCTATTCGTATTAAAAACACAAGCTATCAACTTTATGAAAATCTTATATGTATCGCTCATGATACAATAAAGTATCAAACAAGCGTCGATAGTTATTCAACGAAAAGCTTGTCTATTTTTCAGAATCACATTTTTAAAAAAGAACTTTTTGAAAAGGACTTATTCATTGATCGAAAATATCTTGGAGAAGCCCTCAATGCGGTGTTTGTTTCTACTATAAGGTCTGATGAAGAAAAGACCTTACTACAAATCGATTTCGATTTTTCTCCATCTGCTCCTGGTGACCACACAATTTCCTTCATTCAATTTCAAGAACACGACTTCAAAGAATCTAGAGTGTGCACTATCATTGGTAGTTTCAACACCGACAATGGAGAGATTGATGGGGTAGGTTGGTCTGGATATTTTGCTTTTGATTTGCCGCATAAGCTCACGGAAAGGGAAGACAAATTAGATCTAGACATTGACTCATTAAAGATCCATCGTGAAAATGACTTTCACTTTTTAAAGATAAAAGATGGTGTCAGGTTTCCTCCTAGCGTTTGTGAATTAGAGATGACCGTTGATCCTTTTGGTAACAATCCTTCGGCTACGACTACTGTGACTTTAAATCCAAACACAAAAGTTACTTTAATCTATATGGCTGTTGAGAATCTCATACAACCAGATTATTATCATTTTAGATGGGTTAAAATTAAAGTGGCTGATAAGGAAGGGTGGATAGAAAACGACGAGGATTTATGGAAAATCGGTTGTCAAGCCGCAGGATGAAAACCATAGCCAACTGTCTACTTTGTTTAGTTCAATATTAATATTGTAGCGCCTTCAAATCCCCCTCAAACTTTATCGGATTTCCCGCCCCGCTTCTCCTGAAGGATCCTTTAAGTTTTTAAAGTTGAGTTGACCTGGCTTCGAATACAATGATGAAGAAAAGGATTTTATTTTTTCTTAACTATACAATTATGCTTCTCAAGGACCCCGTCTTTATGTCTGGTTTGAAGGGCATTACGGATTGCCCTTTAATCTCACATCCCATTTGTGTGAATCTCTCTTCATATTTGGCATCATATATATTCAACACCAACATGAAAAAGGAATACTAGGGAATTGCATGAATTTGAGTTTTTCTCAGACATTGATTACCTTACCTTACTTAACTACAATTTATACCATAAACCGTTTTATATTACAGAATATTACTGCACACCTTATTATAAGCTTGTTGCCGGAAATTAAATAGACTACTATGGAGACTAAAGAGAAACTGAGTGAGGTGAAAAACTTCATCAACGGAAAATTTGAGCGAAATGGCCAGAAATCAATGAACGTGGAAAGTCCAATTGACGGAGCGATAATATCAACCATTCCACTTTCAACTTACGCTGATGTAGATAAAGCCGTTAAGGCGGCATCCGAAGCGTATAAAACCTGGTCAGCTACAACAATGAAAGAGCGTGCCCAAATATTTTTTAACTATAGGTATTTGCTTGAAAAAAACATACATGAGCTAACCGAGCTAATTGTCCTTGAAAATGGAAAAAGCTATGGGGAATCAAAAGCTGAAGTTGAAAAAAGCATGGAATTATGTGAGTTTGCGGTTTCGTTACCCCAAATTGTGAGTAATGAAGTTCAAGAAGTAAGCTCGGGTGTTGAATGTCGTACCGAACGTCGGCCAATTGGAGTTGTCGCGTCGATTGCACCTTTCAATTTTCCAAACATGGTTCCTCACTGGACGATGCCGAACGCATTAATGCTTGGAAACACGATGATCATGAAACCGTCGGAACTTGTTCCGTTAAGTGTGGTTCGTATGTCTGAACTATTAAAAGAAGCCGGACTTCCTGATGGTGTTTTTAATGTTGTGAACGGTGGAAAAGAAGTTGTAGAATCAATTTGCGATCACCCAGGAATCGAAGCTGTTTCGTTTGTTGGATCTACGAGGGTTGCAAAAATCGTTTACAAACGTGCTACTTCAAACCTTAAACGCTGTGTAGCTTTAGGTGGAGCAAAAAATCACCTCATCGTATTGCCAGATGCACATTTAGATATGACTGCTTCAAATGTGGTTGCATCTATGTCGGGATGCGCTGGACAGCGATGCATGGCAGCTTCAGTAATGGTTGGTGTTGATAAAGTGCAGCACATTATAGATAAGATGGTTGAAGACGCAAAAAAAATAGTGCCCGGTGAGAATCTCGGTTCTGTTATTAGTGCTGCAGCAAAAGAACGAATTGAGGGTTATATAACTGCTGCTGAAAGAGCCGGGGCGACTATTCTACTTGATGGACGTGGAGCTACTGTTGCAGGAAAAGAAGGTGGATATTACGTCGGACCAACAATTATTGATCACGTTACTCCAGAAATGAGTGTTGCGTCTGAAGAAATATTCGGTCCAGTGATCTCTATAATTCGCGCAAAAGATTTAGATGAAGCAATCGAAATTGAAAATAGTTCAAACTATGGAAATGCAGCTGCCGTCTTTACACAAAGCGGTGGACTCGCAAAGCAGGTTATGGAACGCGCAAGTGCTGGAATGATTGGAGTTAATATTGGTGTCCCAGTACCTAGAGAGCCGTTCTCATTTGGAGGCTGGAATGAATCCAAATTTGGTGTCTGTGACATTACAGGTAGAAGTTCTATCGAATTCTGGACGCAAAATAAAAAAACCACAATCAAATGGAATCCAGAGTCAAAGACTAACTGGATGAGCTAATTACTAATATTATTTTTGAAAAGCATGAGTGAATTGAACACAACTTCAAATGAGGTGATTCAAAATAATTTGGATTACACTCTATTTTCATGGTCTAAACAAGCTGGTCTGAACCTCATTCAAGCTGAACGAGCGGAAGGAGTTTATGTCTACACCGCCGATGGATCTAGAATTATAGATTTTTCATCGCAGTTGATGAATGTGAATATTGGTCACGGAAATCAACGCATAACAAAAGCCGTTTCAGATCAAATGGAGAAACTCTCGTTTGTATATCCAGGAATGGCAACTGAAATCCGAGGTAAACTTGGAAAAAAACTAAAGGAAATTACGCCTGGAAACCTAACCAAGGCATTTTTTACCGTTTCAGGTGCTGAAGGAATAGAAAATTCAATAAAACTGGCCAGAATGTATACGGGTCGGCATAAGATCATATCACATTATCGTTCATATCACGGCGCTACCTATGGTGCATTATCTGTGGGAGGAGATCCTCGCAGGTTTCCAATGGATGATCAAGCTGCACCTAATTTTGTGCATGTTGAAAATCCATACGCTTATCGTTGTCCTTGGGGAAGTGGATCAATTGAAGAGTGTGGGGAAATGGCGCTGGCTCATCTTGAGCGAGTCATCAAGTTTGAAAACCCAAATAGTGTTGCTGCAATTTTGTTTGAAGGTGAGTCTGGATCTTCTGGATGTATAAAATATCCACCGAATTATTGGAAAAAATTGCGTGTTCTTGCCGATAAATATGGAATTCTTATTATTGATGATGAGGTAATGAGCGGTTTTGGAAGAACAGGTAAAATGTTTGGTATTGATCATCATGATACTACTCCAGACATTATGGTTCTGGCAAAAGGACTCACTTCAGCCTACATTCCATTTGGAGCCATGATGGTGAGCGATAAGATTGCCAATCATTTCGATGATATCCCATTTGTACTTGGTCTTACATGCTCAGCGCACCCGGTCGCTTGTGCTGCCGCGCTCGAAAATATTAGTGTAATCCAAGAAAATAACCTAGTCGAAAATGCCGCGGAAATGGGCAAATACCTAGAAGTAGAAGTCGAAAAATTAATGCAAAAACACCCATCTATTGGAGATTTTAGAAATACAGGATTACTTGGTTGCATAGAGCTAGTTAAAGATCGTGAAACAAAAGAACCTGTTACGCCTTGGAACGCTTCACATGGTGAAATGGAGCCAACATTGCGTATGGCTGCAAAAATGAAAGAACTCGGCATGTTCACATTTGTCCGCTGGAATTGGATTTTTATTGCGCCACCATTAATTATTACGAAAGAGCAGATTGACGAAGGATTGGAAATTATTTCGAAAGTAATTGAAATCGCTGACGAATATTACACAGGATCATGAACGAAGAAGAGATTGTTGAACTAACTGAAGACTTGTCAGGATCGTCACTTTACAGTGAAGATTTAGCTCCTGTACCCAAGAGTAAACGCACTTGGACTAAATGGAGTTTAGCGGCACTTTGGGTTGGAATGGCAGTCTGTATTCCCACGTACCTGCTAGCATCATACATGATGAAAGATGGGATGGGATGGCTTGAGTCGCTAATTATAATAGGTCTTGCAAACCTCATTATCACGATTCCAATGGTTTTAAACGGTCATGCCGGCGTAAAGTACGGGGTGCCATTTCCGGTACTTGGAAGAGCTTCATTTGGAACTAAAGGGGTTCATATTGCTTCTGTAACTCGTGGTATTGTTGCTTGCGGTTGGTTCGGAATTCAAACATGGATTGGCGGAATGGCCATTTACGAAATAATCTATGCCTTTAGTGATGGTTCAACACCAATGGATTTAAACTGGCTCATGTTTGTATGCTTTGGAACCTTTTGGTTCATGAATATGTACTTTATATGGAAGGGTACAGACAGCATTAAGTGGTTAGAAGAATATTCTGCACCAATCCTCATACTAATGGGTGTTATACTTATTGGTTGGGGTGCATATAACGCTGGTGGGTTTGGGGTTGTACTTAGTCAAAGTGTTCAATTGCAGAAATCCACGTTAGAGGTCTCCGAAGCTGAGGATTCCTATGATATAACACTGAATGGTATTACTGATAAAAATGGTAAAACCAAAGCAAATATGTACGCCTATAGAAGGGTAACAGAGACGGGTTCTGATATGACAGAATATTATCCCTTTCCAAAAAATGGTACCATTACTATTCCAAAACTCGTCGCAAATAATGAAACGGGGAGCATTCAATTAATTTACAAAACAGAAACTGAGTATATCGAGTCCAGTTGGACTCCAATAATTCTAAATGCTACACCTGTAGAAGCTCCAAACAAACTATGGCAGTATGTCAAGTGGTTAACTGTCATGCTTGGATTTTGGGCAACAATGTCTTTGAGCATTTCTGATATCACGCGTTATTCCTCTTCTCAGAAAGCACAGAAACAAGGTCAATTTATAGGGCTACCTGGAACGATGATGCTTTATTCCTTCGTCGCTATTTTCGTAACCTGTGCATCTATTCTTATTTTCAAGGATGTCCTCATCGCGGCCGATGCCCCTTGGGACCCAACCGCACTTTTAGGTAAATTCAACAACCCATTTGTGGTAATCATAGCCCAAATATTCATGATAATTGCTACTTTGAGCACAAATATTGCCGCGAATGTTATAGCTCCTTCCAATGCATTCTCAAACTTATATCCGAAGAAAATTAGCTTCAAAATGGGTGGAATTATTACTGGTATTTTGGGAATACTAATTTGTCCATGGTGGGTGATGAATGATATCGCAGGTATTCTAATTATTGTCAGCGGATTTCTTGGACCTGTTCTAGCAATCATGCTTTGCGATTATTTCTTTATCCGCCGCAAGCATCTGAAATTAGCACAATTATACAAGTCCGATGGAGAATATAGCTACTCAGGAGGATTCAATATGAGCGCACTTATGAGCCTCCTAATAGGTGTTGGAGGAGCATTGATCTGGTATTTAGTTCCATCATTGACTTATTTATCTGACCTAGCATGGTTCACAGGATTTGTCATCTCATTTTTAGTATATTATATGCTCATGCGGAAACGCATAGAGCCAGAAATACGATTACCACACTAATATGTCAATACTCATTAAAAACGGTCGAGTTGTCACCGCTGCTGAAGATTTTATCGCAGATATTTATGTCGAAGGAGAAGAAATTGTTGCAATTGGCAAGAACTTAGACTACGCAGCAGATAGAATAATTGACGCAACTGACAAACTTGTTTTACCTGGCGGGATTGATCCTCACGTGCATTTAGACATGCCTTTTATGGGAACCTATTCCAGCGATGATTACGAAACCGGAACAAGAGCAGCACTCCATGGTGGTACAACATCCGTGATCGAGTTTATTATCCAGACACAAGGAGATACATTATATAATGCTCTAAAAGAATGGCAAGATAAGTCCTTGCACAAAGCAGTTGGTGATTTCTCTTATCACATGGCCGTAACTGACTTCAACGATGAGGTCGCAAAAGAGGTTGTGCAAATGATTGAGGAAGAAGGAATAACCTCATTCAAGACATTTATGGCATACAAAGGGGCTTTAATGATTGACGATGGCCAGATGGTGCAATTGATGAAGGTCGTAAAGAAGCATGGCGGACTCGTGACTGTACATGCAACAAATGGTGACATGATTGACTCACTGATTAGTAAAAATCTAGCTGAAGGAAACACCAAACCCATTTACCATTACTTGTCACAGCCAGAAGTAACCGAAGCAGAAGCATCTGCTAGATTTACCGACATGCTATATTACACTGGCTGCCCAGGGTACATTGTTCATATGACCTGTGAAGGAGCTCTTAACGCTGTCCGAAAAGCAACAATGCGGAACCAGAAAGTCTTTGTTGAGACCTGTACACAATACCTAATGCTAGATGCATCTCTTTATAAGTTAGAGGATGGTGCAAAATGGGTGATGAGCCCTCCGCTTCGTGAGAAAAAAGACCAAGACGCCCTTTGGTCAGGAATTAATCAAGGATTAGTACAAGTAGTCGGAACTGATCACTGCCCCTTCAAGCTTGAACAAAAAGCCATGGGAAAAGACAACTTTGCAAAAATCCCAAATGGTCATCCCGCAATTGAACACAGAATGGAATTCATGTATTCTGAAGGTGTAAAAAAAGGTAAAATTTCATTGAATAAATTTGTAGAAGTGACATCAACGAATGCCGCTAAAATATTTGGAATGTACCCTAGAAAGGGAACAATAGCTATTGGGTCAGACGCCGATTTGGTAATTTTCGACCCATCAAAAGAGCACACTATTTCCGCAGACACACATCATATGAATTGTGATTACTCTGGGTATGAGGGATGGAAAGTAATCGGAAAGACAGAAATAGTAATATTAAGGGGAATGGTCGCTATTGAAGATGAAAAATGTCATTTAAAAGCAGGCGACGGGAAGTTTATTCCTAGAGGTAAAACATCACTAATTATTTAAATTAAACTAATTTTAGATATGGCAAGAAAAATAAAATCAGGATTAATCCAAATGAGTCTTCCAATGACTGAAGGCGAAGGAACGATACAAGAGATATGTAGCGCGATGTACGATAAACACATTCCTTACATTGAAGAAGCTGGAAAAAAAGGAGTTCAGATACTTTGTCTGCAAGAAATATTCAACACCCCATATTTCTGCCCAGGACAAGATAGTAAATGGTATGAATCTGCTGAAGCAGTTCCTGGACCAACGACTGAAAAACTACAGTTGATTGCTAAGAAATACGACATGGTGATCATTGCTTCCTTGTACGAGAAAGAGCAAGCTGGAGTTTTATATAACACAGCAGCAGTAATTGACGCAGATGGTACTTATTTAGGAAAATACCGCAAGAATCACATCCCTCACACGAATGGGTTTTGGGAGAAGTTTTTCTTTAAACCTGGAAACTTGGGATATCCAGTTTTTCAAACCAAATATGCGAAAGTTGGTGTATACATATGTTATGATCGTCACTTCCCTGAAGGTGCTCGTGCACTTGGCTTGAATGGCGCTGAAATTGTTTACAACCCTTCTGCAACTGCAGCTGGATTAAGTGAATATCTTTGGAAACTTGAACAACCGGCACATGCTGCAGCAAATGGATATTTCATGGGTTGTATCAATCGAGTTGGTGAAGAAAAACCATGGAATATAGGGAAATTCTACGGACAATCTTACTTTGTAGATCCTCGCGGACAAATCTTTGCAGAAGCATCGCGAGATAACGATGAATTACTCATCGCAGAATTTGATTTGGACCTTATCGACGAGGTGAGATCTACATGGCAATTCTTCAGGGATCGTCGTCCTGAAACTTACGGTGATTTGACAAAACTGTAATCAAGACGACATTAATCTACTAGAATAATTCCGGTGACAGACCGCTTTCACCCTAAAAACAAACGAATGGCTGAATACAAACGACCTGATAATGAACAGGACTTCATGGAGAATTTCAAACAGAAAAAACCCTTGATGAATGATACTCAAGCATACATCGAGAGTTCTAGGTGCCTGTTTTGCTATGATGCTCCTTGCATGAATGCTTGTCCTGCCGACATAGACATACCGCTGTTCATTAAGCAAATTAATACCGGTAATAAACAAGGTGCCGCGAAAACAATTTACGATTCAAATTGGATGGGAAATGCTTGCGGAACAATTTGTCCAACTGAAGTTCTATGTGAAGGAGCGTGTGTCTATACTAATCAAGATTCCCCCCCGATACTCATTGGTCGGCTGCAAAATCATGCAACAATTTCCGTCATTAAATCGGGGAAACAACTTTATTTTCCCGGTGAAGATAACGGTATAAGTGTAGCCATTATTGGCGCAGGACCTGCAGGGATTTCATGTGCCTGTGAATTGAGAACTTTGGGATATACTGTTGACATCTACGAAGCAAAGTCTCAGCCATCTGGACTAACAATCCATGGTGTCGCGCCTTATAAGATTTCAAATGAAGAAGTAATGGCTGAGATGGATTACTTACAAAATCAACTCGGGTATAACATTATTTACAATCATCCCATTTCAACGAAAGAAGAACTGAAAAAATTGGAGTCTGATTACTCGGCAATATTTAACGGAGTTGGGCTTGGTGCAACTGCATCACTTAAGATGATAGGAGAAAATCTGAAAGGGGTCCATGGAGCGGTTGAATTTATTGAAGAACTACGCATGAAGCATTCTGAAGTGAAAATCGCACAAAGAGTTGTCGTAATTGGTGGTGGAAATACAGCCATAGATGCTGCATCAAGTCTTTTAACATGTGCAAAGCGATGGGTTTCACAGCAGGACCACAATAGCCACCGTTAGTTCCTTTTC
>JYMV01007059.1_pt1 | contig 11081 bp, 8 predicted proteins | sample 338911 | NCBI WGS metagenome assembly JYMV01 (sample SAMN03354496, study PRJNA234377) | hydrothermal vent metagenome | biome: Deep sea; feature: Hydrothermal plumes at the Eastern Lau Spreading Center, Western Pacific Ocean; material: Seawater | place: Tonga | collected 2009 | depth 2000 m m
ACGAAAAAGTATTTGCTTCAATGTTGCCATAGCTTCCTCCAATAATAAAAATCAACCTGCACCGAAAATCAGAATCAAGTCATCCAAAATTGTGTAGAACAAAATAACATGTTCATCACCTCTTGAACATACCCAGTTTACTTTTTCAACGAGGGAAAGGATGTTTGGTAGCGGTGTTTAGCCAGAAGCGGGTTTGGTGAATTGATTCGAACCATTTTCCTGATAGACATATTGCATCTTGATGCATCCCGTTTCCTTGTTGGTGCAGTAAAAATCAAGAAATTTAACTTTTGCATATTTACTATCAGCTGTTTTCATAGCGTAGGTATTGGCCTTGGCTGAAAGTTTATGAGTCAGATAATTGTACGAGTACCATTTTAAAAGAATAGGGTTTTCTGTTTCTGTTTTTGTGGACATATCCGGAGTATAATTGTTGATCGGCACATCTACCACTTGATCAAAATGCAGCGAACCTAAATTGATCAATCCCGCTTTGCCAAACTTGTTGGTAGCGCCTCCATTGGAGATCACCTTACTTCTGCGAAATGCTAAATCCCATTCGAGCACTTGCCCTCTCGAAAAATCGAAGTATACCCAGTTATTTTCAGACGATGCGTTTATTACTGTTAACTTGGTTTCCAGAAGATTTGATGGTGTCGAGCTTTTTGCAGGCTGAACTGAACTGGTGTTGCTAATGGGAACGACGCCTTCTTTGGGAAGATTCACGCTGGGTGAGTCTACAAAATTTTCCAGTTGAACCATTTTAACAGGAACCCAGTAAAGGCCGATTAGCAGAAAAGTTATACATAGATTTAGGAGAAATAAATTTCTCCAAAGCTTCTTTTTCTTTAAGGTCTGCTCTTCTTTTAGCATAGAGTCGTGAGTCTACGATTCAGATGGGTCGGTTTTTGGCATGGTTTTGTTATGTCGAACATTTTTTTATTTCAAACGGTTAGCGTTCTCACGAAATGATTTTAATACCTCTTTCATTGCTCTTTTGGATAGTTGCTTCTTACTAAGCCACTTCGCACCCGAGCTTAGAAGGCCCGTAGGTTGCACTCCAATAAAACGGGCTCCCCAAAGCACATCTCCCGTACGTGTACTTACCAAAAATGATCCAAACTCAACCTTACTGGAAAGGCTTTTTTCTATTTTCCCGTTTCGGTCTTGGTACGAATTCATATATTTGGAGACCGCCCCAATCATCACTGCATCAACCTTATTATTTGGGTTGGGTAGAACAGGGATAGCCGGTTGGCTCTCGACATGAGATGATTCAACTTGTCCTGCCTTATTACCGGGAACTTGTGCGACTATTCTGATTCGTGCATCTTCATTCGTCATAAGAGGCGGAATGATAAAATAGTCCTTCATGGACTGAAGTTCTCTCGAAATCTGTTTTGCTACCACATGACCGGCTTCTTCGTCCTTGAATGGACTAACAGTCCTATTCTCAAAATCTAAAATACCTATTTTTTGTATCGAACGAAAGGCTTGCTCGTCAAAAACTTTACTTTGTATCTGGTTTACTGGTTTGATTTCAATCAATTGTAGGTAATGAGTTGGGAAAAGCTGATTCTTAGAAATCTTTTTTATATAATCAGGAATGGGATGCTCTTCATTAATTTTATCGTTTAAACCTGGGTGTAAAGACGGATGAAATACAGGGGGAACTTCGTTTCTAGGTTGAAATGCTGGGGAACCCTGAAACTCAGCCTGACCAGTTTCGTAAGCATCGCCAACCGGAATTGCATTAGCATTGGTAGTGAGTAGGATGAAAATGCTACCAATAGCCCCTGCAAGAACGGGAAACTGAGTTGCGCGAGAAAAAAATGTCATTACGATGCAAGCCTCATGCTAACGGTAGGTGGCAAAATTAAAAAAACAAGAGCTATCGTAGTCCTCCAAAACTGGATAAGACTATTAATAATATAGCACAAGGAATGGTTCACTAGACAGTAATTCCTGAAAAATCAAAGACTAGTTTCTTATATCTTCTTTCGGTATTATGATTTGATCTGCAGGTTTCTTGTTTCTACCTGTGTTTATGAACGACTGAAGATGATAGGTTTTAAATGAACGCTTCCCAAAACCGTGCATTTGAGTGGGTTTCTCAGGACTTACAGCCTTTTATTCTAGGTTTTCTTGTAGTGCTGGCGCTCACACGTTTTTTTTTCGTTTTATGGCCCAAGTGTAGAGTCTTGGGACAGGCCGCCTGTGAGGATAGATTTAATGAACCCATAACAAGATTATGGAATACAGTTCGAATCGCCATTTTCCAAACAAGAATACTGAAGGAAACTAGATCAGGTTGGATGCACGCACTAATTTTCTGGGGATTTCTCGTATTACTTGTAAGAGCACTGTGGTTTTTTTTCATCGGTTTTTTCCCGACAGTGGAGTTTAGCGCAGGTGGAATGGCAACGCCTTACGCTTTGTTAAAAGATTTATTTGTTGTTTTAGTGAGTTTAGCGGCGACCTATGCTTTGTATAGGAGGTTGATAGCCAAGCCTGAAAGACTCACCTTGTCGGTGGAGGGTATTGTTATTCTTTCCCTTATTCTTTTGATAATGGTTAGCGATGCCCTTTTTGATGCGGGATGGCAGGCGAGAAACCCGCAAGTACCGCTTAGCGGAATTTGGGTTGGTAGAGCAGTTGCGCCAATGTTGCAGATTTTGGGTTCTGATGCTGTGGTGCACATTCATAACCTAGCCTACTGGACCCATATCGTTTGTATCCTATATTTTTTGACATTGCTCCCAAACTCTAAACATTTACACATTATCACTTCGATTCCAAACGTATTTTTTTCGCGAATTCCAGAAGTAGGTAACGGGCTTCATCGTATTGACTTTGAGAATGAAGAACAGGAAAGTTTTGGTGTCTCAAAAATAGATGAATTTTCCTGGAAAAAACTTCTTGATTTACATAGTTGCACCGAGTGCGGACGATGCGATGTTGTTTGCCCAGCCCTGGCGAGTGGTAAACCGCTTTCACCCAAACAGTTGACCGTTGATTTACGCGACCATCTCAATCGCCAAACTCCCTACTTGCTGGGTGATAATTTGGAACAAAGCAGTGCCCCTGTTTTACTAGGTGGGGTGATCAACGATGAAACGCTGTGGTCATGTACTACTTGCGGTGCTTGTGAAGAGGAGTGTCCGGTCATGATCGAGTACGTTAATAAGGTGGTCGATTTGAGGCGTGGACTTGTGCTCATGGAAAATCGATACCCTGATGAGTTTGTCAATGCCTTCAAATCACTAGAGACCCAATCCAATCCATGGGGGTTTGGTCGTAATACCCGCTCTGACTGGGCAAAAGAGTTGGATGTTAAAATTTGGGATAAAGACAATCCAACAGAATATCTTTATTTTGTAGGTTGCAACGGGGCATTTGATGAGCGAGGAAAAAAAATTGCCAAAGCGGTTGTCCATTCGTTGAAATCTGCTGGAGTTGATTTCTCTATTCTTGGGAACGATGAAGGTTGTACTGGTGATCCGGCTCGACGCGCAGGAAACGAATACCTTTTTGACCTGCTTGCATCAAGAAACGCTGAGCTATTTAAAGAAAAATCTATAATAAAAATTGTTACACACTGTCCACATTGTTTTAATTCGCTTAAGAATGAGTACTCTGAATTTGGTGTTGAGCTCGATGTCATACACCACTCCGAACTGCTGGCGCACCTGGTAAAGGATGGGAAAGAAATTGGTAAAGGGAAGGAGCCAGGCAATGTGGTGTATCACGATTCCTGTTATCTTGGACGGCATAACAAAATATATGACGCGCCGCGAGAAATGGTAGCTCATAGTTCTAAGTCTGGCAAAGTGCTCGACGTTGATGCTAGTAGAGAACGCGGAACTTGTTGCGGAGCAGGTGGTGGGCGGTTTTTACTGGAAGAGAAAACTGGTGCACGAATGAGTCACCAGCGCGTTGATCAGCTTATGGAATCTAATCCAGATACCATCGCTGTGTCCTGCCCGTTCTGTGTTCTGATGCTTGAGGATGCTCTTAAGGCCAAAAACCTTCAAGACACAGTGAAGGTCAAAGATATATCAGAGCTTGCGAGCGAAGCATAGTATTTGATTCTTCTGGTTATGATAGAATGCCTTTCCTTTGCAACCGATAAACCTGTAAAAACCCTTGATGAATAAAGAAAACGACACTGACTCAACTCCCTCCAATTTCATTCGAGAGATTGTTAAAGAGGATATAACATCGAATAAGTGGGAGGGGCGTATTTGTACTCGTTTTCCGCCAGAACCAAACGGATTTCTCCACATTGGTCATGCTAAATCCATTTGTCTCAATTTTGGTCTCGCCATCGAATATGGGGGAACATGCAACCTGCGCTTTGATGATACCAACCCTCTTAAAGAGGAGGATATCTATGTTCAATCTATTATAGAGGATATCAAGTGGCTAGGTTTTAGTTGGGGGGATAAAATATTTTACACGTCTGAATACTTTGATCAATTGTATGATTGGGCGATATATTTAATTAAAAAAGAGGTGGCGTATGTAGATGACTTGGACGCCGATAAGATAAGGGAGTATCGCGGCACACCGACCCAGCCTGGGAAGAACAGCCCGTTTCGAAACCGCTCTGTGGAAGAAAATCTAGATCTCTTTAAGCGTATGAAAGGTGGTGAATTCCCTGATGGTGCCAAAGTTCTTCGTGCAAAAATCGATATGGCTTCAGGCAATCTCAATATGCGGGACCCTGTTCTTTACCGCATTCTAAGAGCACACCATCACCGCACAGGGGATAAGTGGTGTATATATCCAATGTACGACTTTGCACATGGTCAATCAGATTCTATTGAGAAAATTACGCACTCTATCTGTACGCTGGAGTTTGAAGATCATCGACCGCTTTATGACTGGATCATCGAAAAACTCGAGATTTATCACCCACAGCAGATAGAATTCGCACGTCTTAACCTTGGTCACACCTTATTGAGTAAACGTAAGCTTTTACAATTAGTAAAGGAAGAACATGTGTCAGGTTGGGATGATCCGCGCATGCCCACCATCTCAGGGATGCGGCGCCGCGGATACACGCCCGAATCGATCCGTGATTTTTGCGAGCGTATCGGAGTTGCCAAATCCAATAGTACGGTTGAAATAGCGTTGCTGGAGTATTGCTTGCGAGAAGACCTAAACAAACGGGCTACAAGGGTGATGGTAGTTTTACGACCCTTAAAATTAACCATCATAAATTACCCTGAAGGGCAGATAGAAGAACTCACCGCCGAGAACAATCCTGAAGATCCAGATTCTGGTACTAGGAAGATTCTATTTTGCCGAGAACTTTATATTGAGCAGGAAGACTTTATGGAAGATCCACCAAAAAAGTTTTTTCGTCTTGCGCCGGGAAAAGAAGTACGGCTCAAGCACGCTTACATTATTAAATGCGAAGAAGTGATAAAAGATCGCAATGAAAATATCACTGAATTAAAATGTACTTATGATCCGGATTCAAAAACAGGTGGCTCGACAGCTGGGCGAAAGATTAAGGGTACGCTCCACTGGGTATCGGCACAGCACGCGAAAAAAGCGGAAGTACGGATGTACAATCACCTGTTCACAAATGAAAATCCAGCCAATGATCAAGGACATCCCACCTTAAATTCTGGGCTCAATACAGACTCGTTAGAAATTTTGCGAGATTGTAGAATCGAGCCTGCGTTAGAGAAGGCAAAACCCGGGGACCGGTTTCAATTTTTACGGATGGGTTACTTTTGCGCTGATTCAAAAGAATTTACGCCTGATAGCCCTGTATTCAATCGGGCTGTTACATTAAGAGATACTTGGGCAAAAATCACAAAGCAAAATAAATAGATTTTAAAATTAAAAATAGAGAAGTGATTTTTTTTAAAGTGAAAGACTTTGGGCCATTTCTTTATTTAATAATCTAGTATGCGTAGATAAATTTTTGGAGTTGCAATGCAAAAACAACTAAAGATTTTTACTGAGTCAAAACAGTTTCAAATTGTTTTCATAGGAATAATTCTTTTGTCAGGGGTAATAGTAGGATTGGATTCATATCCTAAAATCTCTGATGAATATGGAACAATATTACATTCCCTAGATAATATTATTTTGGGTCTCTTTGTTTTTGAAATCTGTCTTAAACTGACTTCATTTTGGCCAAGGGTTCATGAGTTTTTTAAAGATGGATGGAATGTATTCGATTTTATTATAGTTGGTGCCTGCTTTCTGCCATTTGATGGGCAGTCTATTATTGTGTTAAGGCTTCTTAGGGTATTGCGGATCGTTCGACTTGTAGGGACTATACCCGAGTTAAAGTTGATCGTGAATACACTTTTAAAAAGTATTCCGTCTCTAGGGTATATAGGTATTTTATTATTTATTCTGTTTTACATCTATGCATGTTTGGGCACGTTCTTATTCCGTGAGAATGACCCTATCCATTTTGAAAGTCTTCACATATCACTCTTGAGTCTTTTTCGGGTGGCTACTCTAGAGGATTGGACGGATATCATGTATACAGCTATATATGGTTGTCAGAACTATGGCTACTCTGGTGTGGAGGATCTTTGTAAGAACTCGCAGGCGTTTTCTTTTCTAGGGTGGTTTTATTTTGTGAGTTTTGTTTTGTTGGCGACTTTCATCTTTTTCAATTTATTTATTGGTGTGATCGTTAGCAACATGGAGGATATAAAGGAAAAGGAGAGACTGCGTTTGGACCCAGACCTGGCTAGGCTAGGGAAATCTGATTCTGACATTAAGATGTTACTCAACAAAATCAAAAAAGACATGGTTTTGCTGGAGGCGCACATATCCGTTCTGGAAAACGTAGAGGAACGAAGATTGAAAGATAATCGCTAAGTAACTTGGCTGAAGATTTAAAGGCCCAACGTGAGTTTTTTTATCCTGTTGCTTGTATATAACCCCCCTCACTCAACCAGGAGTGAGGGAGTAAGTGGGTAAAGTAGCGGTGAAGTTAATCGAAATCTAAAACATCCGGTCTGTAATTTTTTGGGAACCTTCCTATTCCCGCAACTTCTTTCCACTGTTCTGCCTGGACATCATCGTTTGCGACGAATTTTTCAGGAGAGTTTGATTTTTGTTTTTCTAATGTCTCTACTTGCGACTCTAGTATGTTGCACCTTGTACGTAACTGAGATTCTATAGAGATTCGATTGGTATCCATAAGATCTCCTACATTGGGGATGGGGGTGCTATTTAAATAAGAGAAATAATTAGGCGACCTAGGTATTTCTATATCTAGTGTCAATGGCTAGCGTATACACAACATAATGTGTTGTCAAATAAAAATGTACGTCGATTGATCATAGTCAAAAGAGGGTTAATTCTCAATCTTGTTTTTCTATAAAGCTAACTGCTTCATTCAACCGCTTGAGCGTTGTGGCTTTCCCGAGCAGTAAGATAACCTCATAAATTCCGGGACTGGCGGTGCCTCCAGTAAGCGCTACACGTACCGGTTGAGCCAATTTCCCGAGCTTAAGTTCAGCTTCTTCCGCTATTTTTTTGAATAAATTTTCCAGAGAGACATGTTCTAGCGCTGCCATGTTATTGATAGAGATAATGAGTTTTTCAATATGTGGTTTTATGTCCTTGTTGAGAAATTTATTCCGTGCTTTCTCGTCGAATGAAAGCTCCTTTTGGAAATAGAAGGTAGATTTTTGTGCCATTTCAATCAATGTTTGAGATCTCTGCTTGAGGGATGGGATCGGTTTAGCGATTTCTTCTTTGCTAAGGCCGTGTTGCTCAGCTAAAAGGCCTTCTTTAATGAGAAAAGGTTCCAACTGAGTGGCAAGTTCTATGGAGTCAGCATTTTGGATGTATTGCTGATTCAACCACTGAAGCTTTTCTGGATTGAAAACTGCTGCGGAGGTTGTGATATTTTCCAGCGAGAAATACTGGATCATTTCTTCTTGAGTAAAAACTTCCTGATCACCGTGCGACCAGCCGAGCCTGGCAAGATAATTGATGAGTGCACCAGGCAGGTATCCCATATCTCGATAGGCTAGCACCGAGGTCGCTCCGTGGCGTTTACTGAGGCGAGTTTTATCTGCTCCCAGAATCATCGAAATATGGGCAAATTCTGGGCGAGGCAGTCCAAGTTCATCGTACAGCAACACTTGTCTGGGCGTATTTGATAAGTGATCATCACCTCGAATCACGTGAGTAATTCCCATGTCTCCGTCATCGACTACAACAACAAAATTGTACGTGGGTGTACCGTCTGATCGCAAAATGATGAGGTCGTCCAATTCCTCGTTCTGAAAAATCACGTTACCGCGAAGCAAGTCCTTTATGGTGACTGAACCTTCTTGTGGCACTTTGAATCGGATAACGAATGGAATTCCTTCAGGTTGGTCTGACCGGTTGCGGCAGGTACCGTCATATTTTGGTTTGAGGCCTTGGGCTTGTGCCTTCTTTCTCTTGTTATCTAGTTCCTCTGCTGTACAGAAACAAGGGTAAGCTTTATTCTCGCTTATAAGCTGATCTACTTTTTCTTTGTATATAGACTTGCGGTCAGTCTGACGAAATGGGCCTTCGTCCCAATCTAGACCCAGCCACCTCATCGACTCGATAATTTCTTCAATCGACTTCTCCGTGGAGCGGGACGCATCAGTATCTTCGATTCGTAATATAAATTTCCCTTTATGGTGACGAGCAAATAGCCAATTGAATAAGGCTGTACGGACACCGCCAATGTGCAGATATCCCGTTGGACTAGGCGCAAAACGAACTCGAACTGGAGTAGTCATGATTTAATTTTTTAATTATGGTTATTCAATTGACCGAGCTACATTTCGGCAAAGTGGTGACAATACATTTAGTTAACAGAGAAGTACAGCAAAACGTACATTTGTTTCTTGCTTAACTAATATTCATGTCTAACAAACCCGTCAACCTAATAAAACAAGTTATATATTTTTAGAGTTCGAGGGGGTATTGAAGGTCGATCCAAACCATCATGTTCTTTTAGCAAACGCCATGTTCACATATAATAGAGAAGAGCAAGATACCCTGATTGTTAAAACTTTAAAAAGTGATTTGGAAGATTAACAATGATACTAAAGTTATTAATAATTTTTTGGGTTTTTATGTTGAAAATTTTTTCACATATTTTTTTCTGAAGTAAAAAATGGAAATAAGGGAAACTTATTGTACTTCCATTCTGGTATGTTCGCATTCACTCAACCCATATGTTGGGTGTGGATATGGCAATTCTTCTTGTGGTGAAGGATGTTATGTTCAGTTTAATCAATGGCTTGTGCGTGGACGGCAATGGGGAAGTTTTGTTGACGTGAAAGTAAACGCTGACAAGGTTTACTATAAAACTGTTCGGGCAGAAAGGCGCTGGGCAGCGCGAAGAGGGGTTCCCTTTTCCATATTCCTTTCTAGTTCAACGGATCCCTGGCAACCTGTAGAGAGAAAATTTCGTGTTACGCATCGGGTATTGAATGCGATGCTAGAAGAAGTTCCAGACGTATTAATTTTGCAAACACATAGTTCAATGATCCTGGAAGATATGAAGTGTATCGTTGCTCTTGACCGATTGTGTGACTTGAGAGTCCACCTTTCTATTGAAGGAGATCAGGATAGTCTTCCAGGTCTTCCGCCGCCTCCATGCTCTGTAGACCAGCGAATCAAGCTGGTTAAAGAATTTTCTTTAAGAGGCATCACGGTAGTGGTTTGCATGTCGCCGCTATATCCGCTGAAGGACCCTAATTATTTTTTCACCAGGCTTGCTGAGTCTGGGGCTTCGGCAGTTGTGATTGATCATTTTATTGGAGGTGACGGTACACAAGATGGTTCGCGTACTCGGCGTACCCGTTTGCCTTTGGTTATGAAATCTTTTAATGAACAAGCCCTAGAGCTTTCTTATAGGGAGAAGATTGCCGGGATTGCTATAAATTATCTGCCGGTTGGTATTTCTTCATCTGGTTTTGCAGGAGTTTATTCTTCCAAAGTGGTCTCACCTGATAGATGAGTATAGTTATGATCCCTGTAATTCCATCCGACCTTAAACAAGAAATTCTTTCCCTTGATGGGAAAGGCTATAAAGCATACAAATCTTTGCAGGGAAAATCTTTTGATTACGATCCTTTTACTATTCGGTTTGAACATGTGCAGGGCGACTCCTTTGCCCAACCCACCCGTTTATCTATTTCAATAGGAGTAGGCGAAACTGGTTTTCCTCCTTCTTTATTCAATAACCCAACTCGAGAACTAGCACTAGAAGATCATTTGCTTCGTCGAGTAAATCACTTTATTACGATTAATAAAATCCATGTAAAAGGTTCTGGAAAAAGTGGAAAGGTTCAAGTTCAAACACCAGGGCAAAAGATTCTAAAGCGTAGTGGTATTTTAGTAAAATCATCGAGGTTGCAGTTAATCATGTTTGCCGGTCTTCCTGCACAGGGTCGAAAAGTTTTAGGGAAGGAATGTCTTAAACTTTTTTCAGAAGTACTCCCTGCGATTTGGCAAAAGTCGCTTATAGCATCTTCGCTTGATAAGAACGAATTAAGTCGTTCCATTGAAACTTTAGAAGATTATCAATTTCTTCAATCAGAACTTAAGAGGAATAATTGGGTGGCATTCGTCGCTAACGGGTCTAACTTGCCACGTTCATCAGGAGCAAGTGATACTCCCCTTTTAGGCGAGAGAACTATTTTTGAAGCTCCGAAAGGATTGAAGAAATCGATCGAACTACCGCACGCGGGGAAAACAGAAGGAATGGCTATACCTAGAGGAATTACCTTAATAGTTGGAGGCGGTTTTCACGGTAAAAGCACATTACTTCGAGCAATTCAAGACGCGGTTTACCCTCATTTAGCCGGAGATGGACGTGAGCGCATAGCGACTCTTCCTAGCGCAGCAAAAATAAGAGCAGAAGATGGGCGGGCAGTTAGCGCTGTCAACGTATCTGCATTCATGGATAGCTTGCCTAGAATCCACTCCACTGAAAAATTTTCAACGCAATCTGCCAGCGGATCTACCTCACAGGCTGTCAATATTCTAGAAGCTTTAGAAGTAGGTTCAAAGTTATTGCTTATGGATGAGGATACATGTGC
>JYMV01051170.1_pt1 | contig 11081 bp, 10 predicted proteins | sample 338911 | NCBI WGS metagenome assembly JYMV01 (sample SAMN03354496, study PRJNA234377) | hydrothermal vent metagenome | biome: Deep sea; feature: Hydrothermal plumes at the Eastern Lau Spreading Center, Western Pacific Ocean; material: Seawater | place: Tonga | collected 2009 | depth 2000 m m
TTGCGCTCGGTGTACATGATATAGAAAAAATACCCAGGGACATTGATAAATACCTAAAAATCAAGCCTCCATCTTCACTCCTTGAAAAAGTAAAACTTTTACCGATGCTCCTTGAGGCGGCTGCTTTTCCCCCAAAAATAGTTAGCGCACATAAAGCCTCTTGCCAGGAGGTTGTGCTTACAGGTAATGACGTAGACCTTGGAATCATTCCCATACTGCAATGCTGGCCTAATGATGCGGGACGGTTCATCACCTTCCCCATTGTAGTAAACAGAACCATCGATAAAAAGTTGAGAAACGTAGGACTCTACCGCATGCAGGTTTATGACAAGAAAACTACCGGGATGCACTGGCATATTCACAAAGATGGCGCCCATTTTTTTCATGAATTTAAAAAACAAGGCAAGGTCATGGAATGCGCAGTCGCCATAGGAGCAGACCCTACCGTCTGTTATTCTGCAAGCGCCCCATTACCTTATGGCATCGATGAGTTTCTTTTTGCTGGATTTATACGAAAGTCTCCAGTACCACTAGTCAAGTGTAAAACTGTTGACCTCGAAATTCCTGCAAGCGCTGAAATAGTACTAGAAGGGTTTATTGATCCATCAGAAATGCGCCTTGAAGGTCCTTTCGGTGATCACACGGGCTATTACTCACAAGATGGAGATTATCCGGTATTCAATATCACTGCAATTACGCATAGAAAAAACCCGATTTATCTTACAACCATCGTTGGAAAACCCCCACAAGAAGATTTTTACTTGGGCAAAGCGACTGAAAGAATTTTCTTACCACTTATGCGAACCCAGCTACCAGAAATTATCGACATGAATATGCCCGCCGTGGGCGTTTTTCATAATCTTGTTATTATTTCAATCGAGAAGCGATTTCCCATGCAAGCAAGAAGGCTAATGAGCGCCCTATGGGGAATGGGACAAATGAGTTTTGTCAAAACTATCATCGTCTTTGATCACAGCGTTGACATTCAAAGCAATAAGGCAATTACTGAAATACTATTAAATGAAATTGATTTCACACGTGATCTATTTTTATCCGAAGGTATTTTAGATGTGCTTAACCACGCGTCTGACAAGGCTCTTTATGGATCCAAACTGGGAATTGATTTAACAAATAAAATTGAGGGTGAGGAGGAAACTAGAACCAAACTAGAAAGTGATAAGAATACGACCTTACCTTTATCAGAAAATATCCTTGAAAAGTTTACCGAATTTACATCCTGTAAAATTTTAGAACAAAAAGGCCTGCATCAAGTTGCATTTGCTACGCTTGAAAAAAAATATCCGCAACAAGGATCCAAAGTTATCGATAAGTTCATGAGCAATAATGAATTCTCCTCAATAACAATATTAGTAGTTCTAGAAGGTCACGAAAACATAAATGACACATCGACAGTATTATGGAAAATCCTCAACAATATAGATCCTAAAAGAGATATGCATTTCTTCGGAAATCGAGTTGGCATTGATGTGACATGCAAAACTGGAGAAGATGGCTACACTCAACATTGGCCGGATGAGATTGAAATGTCCGAGAAAGTAAAAAATGTTGTTGATCAGAAGTGGATAAACATGTTTCATGAATCATAAAAATATCGTCGTCAAAGGCGCTCGGACACACAACCTAAAAAATATCACAGCAACTCTTCCGCGCAATAAACTAATAGTAATCACTGGATTAAGCGGATCAGGGAAATCTTCTTTAGCATTTGATACTATCTACGCTGAAGGTCAGAGAAGATATGTTGAGTCACTTTCAACATATGCGCGTCAATTTCTGGAGTTAATGGAAAAACCGGATGTAGATTCTATTGAAGGACTTTCACCTGCCATATCAATTGAACAAAAAACATCCAGTAGAAACCCACGATCCACTGTTGGAACAGTAACTGAAATTTACGATTACTTGCGCCTACTTTATGCAAGAATTGGCCGTGTTTACTGCTATGGATGCGAACGAGAAATCTCTTCCCAAACCGTCCAACAAATTGTCGATCAAGTTAAGGCGATCCCAGAAAAAACTAAAATAATGGTTCTCTCTCCGGTTGTCAGCAAACGTAAAGGAGAATTCAAAAAAGAACTTCAAGAATTGAGAAAAAAAGGATTTGTCCGAGTCCGCATAAATGGCGAAGTCCGTTCTTTAGAGGAGGAAATAATATTAGATAAAAAATTCAAACACACAATAGAAGTCGTCATAGACCGTCTGATTGTTAAAGAAAGTATGGGAAAGAGGCTAACAGACTCTGTCGAAATAGGCCTTTTACAAGGAGACGGCACTCTTGTTGTTAGCATTATTAAAGAAAATGAAAAAGATAAAGAGCTATTATTCAGCGAAAAGTTTGCCTGCAATTACTGCAATATAAGTTTCCCGGAATTAGAACCTCGTCTTTTTTCATTTAATAGTCCTCATGGCGCCTGCCCTTCTTGTGATGGACTGGGAACCAAAATGGTTATCGATCCAGAGCTTATCGTGCCCGATCCTTCTTTACCCATAAGAGAGGGAGCAATCCAACCCTGGGAAAAACGAACATCTGTAAATTTTCATCAAATGCTGGAAAGCATCGCGAAACATTTTAAGTTTAAACTTAATACTCCATTTAAAAATCTATCTAAATCCACCCAAGATATTCTTTTGTACGGAGCAGATCAAATATATCTATGAGAGTAATGATAAAACACAATACTATTCTGGAACCTTTGATGGAGTCATATCAGACCTTGAAAGAAAATACCATGAAACCGAATCCGCTTCTGCAAGAGAAGAAATTACGAAATTTATGCGGACTCTACCATGCCCATCTTGTAATGGTATGCGACTAAAAAAAGAAGGAACTTCTGTTCGAGTGGGTGATCATAACATCATAAAACTCACTGAACATTCTATTGATCACCTATATGAGTTTTTCAAGACACTCAAATTATCACGACAGGAAAATGACATTGCCCGCCGAATTGTAAAAGAAATTCATGAACGACTTGGGTTTTTAATAAATGTAGGCCTCGATTACTTAACCCTGAATCGTTCCTCAGCAACTTTATCAGGTGGAGAAAGCCAGAGAATAAGACTTGCAACGCAAATAGGGTCAAGTCTTATGGGAGTTTTATATGTTCTTGATGAACCAAGTATCGGACTACACCAGCGAGATAATGACCGCCTATTAAAAACCCTCGAAAAATTGCGTGACCTGGGAAATACAGTAATTGTAGTGGAGCATGATGAAAAAACTATTCTTTCAGCAGATCACGTTCTTGACATAGGGCTTGGCGCAGGGATCCATGGCGGCGAGATTGTTTTCTCCGGAGGACCTAAAAAGCTTCTAAAGGATAAGATTTCGCTAACGGGCCAATACCTTTCTGGTATGAAAAAAATAGTGACTCCTGTAAATAGAAAAAAAAGTAATGGCTCTTTTCTCGAAATAAGAGGTGCTGAACAAAACAACTTAAAAAATATCACTGTAAAAATACCTCTTGGATGTTTGATATGTGTCACGGGTGTTTCAGGATCAGGGAAAAGCACGTTAATCATTGATATTTTGTACAAGGCTCTAGCTAGACACTTTTGGAAGTCAACCAATAAACCTGGCAAATACAAAACAATCGAAGGAGTTCACCTGATCGACAAAGTTATTGATATTGACCAGTCCCCTATTGGCAGAACTCCACGATCAAATCCAGCTACCTATACCGGAGTATTTACCCATATCCGTGATTTATTTAGTCAGATCCCAGAGGCAAGAACAAGAGGGTATAAACCCGGTCGGTTCAGTTTTAATGTTAAAGGTGGACGCTGCGAACCCTGCCAAGGTGACGGGGTTCTAAAAGTAGAAATGCATTTTCTTCCTGATGTTTTTGTCACATGTGAAGTTTGCAATGGGAAACGATTCAATCGTGAAACATTAGAAATTCTATACAAAGGAAAAAATATTGCGGACGTATTGGAAATGACCGTTGAGGAGTCAAAAGACTTTTTTCAAAATATTCCTTCAATACAATCTAAACTTAAAACTATCGCCGATGTAGGACTAAACTATATACAATTGGGTCAAGCAGCGACAACTTTATCAGGTGGAGAAGCACAAAGAGTAAAGCTATCAAAAGAACTCAGCAAACGAAGTACTGGTCGAACACTTTATATTCTTGACGAACCTACAACAGGGCTACATTTCGCAGATGTCAAACTTCTCCTTAAGGTCCTTTCCAAATTAGTTGATTCAGGTAATACCGTGATCATTATTGAACACAATATGGACGTTATAAAAACAGCGGATCATATTATTGATCTAGGCCCCGAGGGAGGTGACAAAGGGGGAGAAGTCCTTGTGGATGGACCACCGGAAGAAGTGGCAAAAAACAAAAGGTCCTACACGGGACAGTACCTGAAGGAACACGTTACCAGGAAATAACTAACACATAGTTAGAACTGATCACAGAGGCGGCCAATGAAATATATTCAAATTTTCGCACAAACTATTTTTCTATTTATAATGCCTCTTATTGGAAATGCCGAAACCACTTGTCTAGATAAAGTGAAAACGCTAGAACTAAAAAGAAACCATGCGGTTTCAATCGGTGGCATGTGGGGTTATTTTGAAAAAAATTTTAGCTTGAAAAAAAATCCTGCTGAGGCAATTCAATTAGACTCACGCATCAATAAAATATTTTTTCTCTTAAGTCACCTTTGTAAAACTCGGAATGGAATCCCCCTAACACCCTTAGCAATTTATATATCAAAAAACCTTTCCAACAAAGGCGAAGATAAATTCAAAGATGAACTTCTTCTTTTGGGCAAAACCCCCCAGCAGATTAAGGAGTGGTTTGATTTTTGTTATTATTCTGAAAATCGAGCATCACGAACTCTTATACGTTCTGAAATCAGTAAAGCAATGGTTCGGTCCTCTGCTTTAGTCATGCGATACGTACAATTGGCTGAGGCAATTCCACATAGAAATTCGCTAAAAGAATATTTTCAAAAAATGAAAAACCTGACGATTGATGTAGATCATTTGCTATCCAACCAACCGTACCTCAGTCAAGCTTTAGAAGAAACCTCGCATTTTCCCTATTGGGATGATCTCTCAGAAGGTGATGTTGGATGACTATTTTTGAGGGATTAAATCGAAGGTACTTAATTCATTTCGGTAGGTTCAAGGCGAGCAATAGCTCGGAAAAGTCTATCCTGTGCCTCCGCAAATTCATCATCAGACAAATCTGTATTAGCAAGAGCTTCTTCTGCTTTAGCCAAAGAAGCTTTCGCTCGTTCCTTGTCAATCTCGTCTAAAAATTCTACTGATTCAGCCAAAACAATGACTCGATTATCTGTAACCTCCAAGTAGCCTCCACTAACAATCATGCGGATTGTCTCCCTCCCTTTCTCCCCAAGCAACTCATAGGAAAACCGGCCAGCCCGCATTGTCGTCAGAATAGGAGCATGATCATACAAAATACCCAGATCACCTTCTACACCAGGAACATTTACCTGGTCCACATCTTCGCTCAACACAAGTCTTTCTGGAGTAACGATACTAAGTTGTAGTTTGTTTTCAGCCATATCTTATTTTGCCTGAAGTTTTTTAGCTTTCTCGTGAACTTCATCAAGACCGCCAACCATATAAAAAGCCTGCTCTGGAATATCGTCCATATTTCCATCCAGGATTTCCTTGAAACCGGCTACAGTGTCTTCTACTTTTACATATTTTCCTGGAGAGCCTGTAAAAACTTCCGCCACGAAGAACGGTTGAGAAAGAAATTTCTGAATTTTACGAGCTCGAGAAACTATTAATTTATCCTCTTCTGAAAGTTCTTCAATCCCAAGGATAGCGATAATATCTTGTAAATCTTTATATCTCTGAAGAACTGTTTGAACATTACGTGCTGTATTGTAATGGTCATCCCCTAAAACCTGTGGGTCAAGAATTCGCGAAGTTGAGTCCAGTGGATCCACTGCTGGATAAATTCCCAACTCAGAAATACGACGATTAAGAACAGTAGTAGCATCCAAGTGAGAGAACGTTGTCGCAGGAGCGGGGTCAGTCAAGTCATCGGCAGGCACATAGACTGCTTGCACCGAAGTGATCGAACCTTTCTTAGTCGATGTAATACGTTCCTGCAAATTACCCATTTCTGTCGCAAGAGTCGGCTGGTAACCAACCGCCGAAGGAATACGTCCTAAAAGAGCTGACACCTCTGAGCCCGCTTGGGAGAAACGAAAAATATTATCCACAAAAAATAGAACGTCTTGTCCACCTACATCACGAAAATATTCCGCGCAGGTAAGACCGGTTAATCCAACACGCATTCGAGCTCCTGGGGGTTCGGTCATTTGCCCATAAATCAGAGCTGTCTTGTCGATAACCTTCGACTCAATCATCTCGTGATAAAGATCGTTCCCCTCACGTGTCCTTTCACCTACCCCAGCGAAAACTGAATATCCTCCATGCTCGGCACCAATATTACGAATGAGTTCCATAATAAGTACTGTTTTACCAACACCCGCACCGCCAAAAAGACCGGTCTTTCCCCCTTTGAGATAAGGTTCAAGTAGATCAATAACCTTGATTCCTGTCTCCAGCATTTCCATCCTAGTATCCTGCTCGTCAAAAGGCGGCGCATCGCGGTGAATACTCCATCTTTCCTCGGACTCAACTGGAGGCTTCTGATCCACTGGATCACCAACCACGTTGAGTATTCGACCCAAAACTTTTTCACCCACAGGTACTGAAATTGGGCCACCAGTATCGACCGCTTCCTGTCCTCTAACCAATCCATCGGTTGGATGCATGGAAACTGTGCGAACCGAATTATCCCCAAGGTGCTGGGCAACCTCAAGAACGATTATCTCATTTTCATTCGCTGGACTTTTGAGGTGTATTGCATTGTAGAGTGCAGGAAGTTCTCCACCTTCAAAGTTGATATCTATTACCGGACCCATTATCTGAATGATCCTTCCTTTATTCATTCCCCTCCTACCTCCATATCATTAATTTTACGATCAGGCCTTGAGTGCTTCAGCTCCGTTTACGATTTCTATCAATTCTTTTGTAATATAAGCTTGACGTGCTTTGTTGTAGGTGAGTGTCAAACCACCTATCATTTCCCCTGCATTACGGCTAGCGCTATCCATGGCAGTCATCCTTGCCCCGTGTTCACTGGCAATGGATTCCAGAAAAGCACGGTAAACCTCCACCGTCATATATCTTTCAAGCAAAGTATCTAAAATGGCTTCCTCTTCTGGCTCGTAGATATAGTCAACAATACTCATACTTGCTTTCCCTGTATCTAATTTTTCCGGAACAATTGGAAGGAGTTGTTCTAAAATAACTTCCTGCTGCATAACAGATTTAAATTCATTATAGAGAACATAAGCTCGGTCAATAGATTTTTCAGAGAAAAGAGTCGAGAGAGTTGAACTTATTTCAGCTGCCTTGAGATAATTAAAGTCACGCGTCCACCCTGAATGGTCATGCAGTATTTTGTTTTCTTTATTCTTGAAATAAGCGTGTCCTTTTTTTCCAGCAGTGATGAGTTGTATTTCCTTATCACTATTATCCTTTATAACTTGTATTGCTTTTTTAGTGATACTCCCATTAAAACCACCGCATAACCCTCGGTCCGCAGTAACCATAAGGATGAGCCAACGCTTCCCATCTCTGTTATCAAGAAGAGGATGCACATCATGATTACACCTAGCTGAAAGATGGTGAAGAACATCCATAAGCTTAAGAGCATATGGGCGAGCAGACATGATAGCCTCCTGCGCTTTCCGCAGTTTAGAGGCCGAAACAAGTTTCATCGCCTTGGTGATCTGCTGAGTATTTTTCACACTCTTAATTCTTCTTTTAATATCTCTGAGGTTTGGCATATTTATCTAAATAACTTGTCAGATCAAAAAATAATAACTGCAAATACTTTTAAAAAAGTTCTCTCAAAACTAGGCCTGAAATAAACCTTTATATTCCCCAATGAGTGCTTTGATTTTTTCTTCCATTGCATCATCAAGTTTCTTTTCTTTTTCAATAGCTTCAATGACATCCTTATGTTTTTCAGTAACAAAGTTTAGAAAGCTAACCTCAAACTTCTTAATATCTTTAACTGCAATATCATCAAGCAAACCTCTAACACCAGAAAAAATTGAGATAACCTGTTCAGCCACTGAAAATGGCTTATACTGATCCTGCTTTAGGATTTCAACCAGACGCTCACCACGGAGAAGCTGCGCTTGTGTAGCCGCGTCGAGGTCACTACCAAACTGAGCAAAAGCCGCCATCTCACGGTATTGAGCAAGATCAAGGCGTAATTGTCCGGCAACCTGTTTCATAGCCTTGACTTGAGCTGAACCACCAACACGAGATACGGATAGGCCTACGTTGATCGCCGGGCGAACACCGGAAAAAAACAAATCTGATTCAAGATAAATTTGTCCATCAGTTATAGAAATAACATTTGTAGGAATATAAGCAGAAACATCACCCGCTTGTGTTTCAATAATAGGTAATGCTGTCAGAGACCCTGCGCCTAATTCATCACTTACCTTTGCCGAACGCTCAAGAAGTCTAGAGTGAAGAAAGAAAACATCTCCTGGATAAGCCTCACGCCCAGGGGGCCTTCTTAACAACAAAGACAACTCACGGTACGCTGCTGCTTGTTTAGAAAGATCATCATAGACGATCAGACCATGCTGGCCATTATCACGAAAATATTCCCCCATGGCACAACCCGCATATGGAGCTAAAAATAGCATAGGAGCCGGTTCGCTCGCAGAAGCAGATACCACGATGGTATATTTCATTGCGTCGTGCTCTTCCAGGCTCTTTACCACACGCGCAATTGTCGACCGTTTCTGACCGACTGCTACATAAATACAAAAAACGTTTTTACCTTTTTGATTAATGATCGTATCAATCGCGACCGCTGTTTTTCCTGTTTGGCGATCACCAATGATTAATTCGCGTTGGCCACGCCCTATAGGAATCATCCCGTCTATTGCTTTGATACCAGTCTGCAGTGGTTCGTGAACCGATTTTCTGTCGATAACACCAGGAGCAATTCGTTCAATAGGTCCAACATTTTCTGTCTTGATTGGACCTTTACCATCGATGGGTTCACCTAGAGCATTGACCACACGACCAACCATCTCAGGTCCAACGGGCACTTCCATGATGCGTCCTGTTCGTTTTACTTCATCACCTTCCTTAACATGGTCATCAAAACCAAGAAGAATAGCACCTACATTATCTTCTTCAAGATTCAAAACCATACCTACCAAGTCCCCAGGAAAAGAAAGTAGTTCGCCGGCCATGGCGTTTTCAAGGCCATGAATACGAGCGATACCATCTCCAACGGAAATTACACGACCGGTCTCTTTAAGCTCTATACCTTCTTCAAATCCTTCAATCTGTTTTTGTATAAGGGAACTAATTTCATCCGCACGCAAACTCACTTACGCCACCTCCTCTTTTTCTATCGTTCGTTTCAATATAGCTAATCTGTTTTTGATGGTGGCATCAGCCACTTGATCGCCTACTTGAAGCTGAATACCTGCAATTAATGACTGGTCTTCAGTTGTTTCTATAAGAACGGTTTTCCCCAAAATTCGGTTAAGACCCGTTTTTAATTTTTCTATATTTTCACCAGTCAATGGATGAGCTGATATGACACTGACCCTAACTTGGTTTAGTCTCCCATCTACAACGGATTCGAAATAATCAGCAATATTTTTTAGAAACAGAATTTTTCTTCGCTGAACAAGAATTCCTAGCAAATTACGCACAACATTTTCTGCTTTAAGCCGATCGCACAACTGGCCTACCAACGCATTTTTTTTAGCTACAGAAATACCAGGATGAGAGAAAAAACGCTCCAATTGCCTATCAGTCTCAAAGGCACTTCCAAAGTCTTTTAAGTTATCCAACGCTCGCCTGAGTGCACTCTCATCAGCAATACTGCCAGAAAGGGCTTTTGCATATCGCTTGCTTATAACATTTTCAATCATAGTAATTTTACCTGATCAACTCAAACTCCCCTGCTTTCCATTTCTCGCAGGACTTCTTCTATAGATTCATCGATCAATCGCTTCTTATCATCATCACTCAGTGACTTTTTAATGACTTTTTCGGTAGAAGCCATGGTTAAAGCTGCCGTGTAACTGCGTATCTCGTTAAGCAATTTATTCCTGGTGATTTGAATTTCTTGTTCGGCATCATTTTGCATTTGTCGAACTTTCACCTGGGTTTCCTGAATCGATTTTTCTTGGATTTTTTTTGATTCATCCCCAGCCATTTGAATAATGGTTTGGGCCTTTTCGTGGGCATTTTTTAATTCTCTTCCTAAATCAGCCTTAAGTCCCTCCGCCTCTTGCCTTAATTTTTCAGCGTCACCAATTTCAGAACGAATTTTATTTTCACGCTCTTCTAAAACTTCCAAAATGGGCGGAAAAGCAAATCTTTTCAATAAAAAGAAAAGAATAGCAAAGGATATCAAAGACCAAAATATTAGCGAATGAAATACTTCAACTTGCTCAAATTGTGGCATCGTTTATTATTTAAAATAGGGTTAAGTTGAATAAAAACATTGATTTTCATCCATTAATCGTAAACAAAATAATTTAAACTCTATTTAATATTTCCCATTATAATGAAAGCAAGTACAAGCCCATAAAGGGCAATTGCCTCCACCAAGGCGAATCCGATCCAGCAATATTTTGCAATCCGAGCCTCGGCATTGGGTTGCCGACCAACAGTTTCAATCGTCTGGGCGAAAATAAAACCAATCCCCACCGCAGCGCCAGCAAACCCAGCCGCACATAAACCCATTCCAATCAATGCTGCTGCTCCTAATTCCATGCTCTTATCTCCTATAAAAAAGTAACACTAGTTAATGAAGATGAATCACATCTCCAATGTAAACACAAGTCAGGATCGTAAAAATATACGCCTGAATAAAAGCAATCGCTATTTCTAGACCATTGATGGCCACAGTGAATCCAAAAGGCAACCAACCTATCATCAAGGGAGTTGACATAGCCAAGCCAAATAAAACATAAAGAATCGTGTGCCCAGCAGTCATATT
>JYMV01053434.1_pt1 | contig 11081 bp, 8 predicted proteins | sample 338911 | NCBI WGS metagenome assembly JYMV01 (sample SAMN03354496, study PRJNA234377) | hydrothermal vent metagenome | biome: Deep sea; feature: Hydrothermal plumes at the Eastern Lau Spreading Center, Western Pacific Ocean; material: Seawater | place: Tonga | collected 2009 | depth 2000 m m
TTTTCTTTTCTTTTCTTTTCTTTTCTTACTATATATTCAAAATAACAAAAATATATAGTATTATTATATACTAGACATCTTTATATCAAGCTTAGCAATTTTTTCCAAATCCCTTTTTACAAAGCGATCTATCCTCTTTACGCTTTGCTCGATTTCATCCATTGCCTCTTTGAGATTTACTTTTGGATAAACTTTTTTTTCTGGCTCGGCAACACCTTCGCCGGCTGGATTTAGCCTCTCCTTATTCATATCAATATAACTTGATAATGCCTTGTTTAAACCATATGCCATATTATACCCACCTCTCTCGTTAATTTGTCTCTAAGCTTTTGTTATTAAATATTTATTATCTTTATCGAATTTAACTTTTTTCCCTTTGTGCTCTATTATATCCCCAGAAAATAAATTTTTCAAGTCATCCTCATTTATATTTCTTCCGAGGAATTTTTGATTCTTCCAGATTACAACATTACAAGTAGCTCCTTCATTTTTCTTAGTCTTTGGATTGTATGTTCCTGAATTCTCACACTTGAAAGTTTTAAAGGCATCACTTACAGATCCGCCACACGAAGGACACTCTACCCCTTCTAGTTTTTCACTTCCTGACGAGGCAAACTCAATTTTTACAAAAAATGAATTTTCTTTATCGAATACAATTTTGCTTCCATCCACATCTATTTTTTCGCCGCCAATTAACTTACCCAATACTTCTTCTGAAATATCGTACTTTAATGGCTTGATATGCTTCATCATGCTAAATTGACAACCAGTAAACTTCTTCTTTGCGCCATCAAATGTTCCAGCCTTTGAACACCTGTAACCCTTCCCAGTATCAACTACTGGCGCAGTACATAATGGACACTCAATTCCTATCTCTGGCATCTTAATCTTAATAAAATATCTAGAGTCCTTATCAAACACTAATTTTCTACCGGCGATATCCAGCTCTTCCCCTGAAATTAGGCGCTTTAATTCATCTTCCGTTAATACATGGCCTAGATTCTTCATGTTTTTTATAACTGAAAACTGACAACCACTAAAACTCTTCTTCTTCGAGTCAAAAGAGCCAGACTCAGAACATCTATATGCATTCTCATACCTATTAACGGCAGCTGAGCATAATGGACATGGAATATCGGTTTTGGCAGCAGCAGCTCGCGCCTTCATCGCATCCCTTATAGCCGGAACCTCTTTTTTTATAACATCAGATACAAATGTATCGATCTTTTTATTAAAATCGTCTACGTTTAATTTATCTGATAAAATATTTGCCATATCTTCTTCAAAAGTAGCCGTAGTTTCGATATCTATACAACCCTCAGCAGTATTAAGCAGATCTATGCCTATATCTGTGACCACAAACACTTGTTTGTTTTTCTTTAAATATTTTACGTTTACCAGCTTCTCGATTATTCCACCTCTTGTGGCTGGCGTTCCTAGTGAAAAAGCTCCATCAAATTCTAGCTCTACTTCATGCTCCTCATCTTCATCTTCTTCTTCGTGCTCTCGCTCTTTTTGTTTCTTGTACAGCTTATGCACATTCTCCATTATTTCTAACAAAGTTAATTCTGTTATTGGTGCAGGTGGTTTCGTTTGCTTCTTTTCTGATTTGTAAGATAGCAACTCTACTTCATCACCCTCTGCAATATCTGGCACAACTACATCTTTCGAATCGGCCTTGTTTGATGCACAGTCATATGACTTATAACCTTTGTCTTTTTCGATCTTTCCTGTTATTTTAAAAGATAAATCTTCGGACTTTAATACTATATTTGTAGACTCATATTTATAATCTCCCATAAATGCCATCATGAACTTAGATATAATATAATCCATTACTTTTCTATGATCGGCATCCAATCCGTTTAAATCAGATACACTCTTAGTCATTGGGATAATCGCAAAGTGAGACCCAACTTTCTTATCATCAAAAACTTTTTTGTTATTTATATCAAACTTAACAGGAGCCCCTGACATTTTGGCCGAATATATATTTTCATAATTTGAAAATACGGCTGATACGTCATCCTCCATCGAAGTTGGTAGAAATTTAGCTTCAGATCGAGGATATGTACAAAATTGTGCTTCGTACAAAGTTTGCATTATAGATGTTGTCTTCTTTGAATTCATCCTATGCAATTTGCTCATAGACTTAAGTATGTCGTTTAAGTTAGGTAATAAATCGGGCTTTTTAGACTTTTGGGCTACCTTCTTTGAATCAACTAAATAAGTTGTGCCATCTTGTAATTTAGAATCTATATCCTGAAACACATCCTTTGGTAACGATGTTGTTGACTTTCCCTCTTCATTTATTCGGAAGTAATCGCCGGTAAATTCTTTGTCGCCTTTCTTAAAATTACCTTTTATTGTCCAATAATCCTCTGGGTTGAAATTCTGGATTTCCAACTCCCTGTCCCTCACAATTTTCATTGTTGGAGTCATAACCCTCCCTATTGCGTACGACTCACCACGAACACCGTGCTTGATTGTATATAGCCTGGAAAAATTAAACCCGAGCTTTACATCTGCAAGACCCCTTCCCTTTCCAGCATTTACAAATTTCATATCTTCGTCTTGCGAATAACGGTCCTCGTATGCTTTTTTGATGGTTTTTGTATCCTCTGCCAAAATCCACATTCTCGTGAACTTCTTTCCTGAACTAAGAACGTCAAAATGTTCATATAACTCATAAACCAATAAAGAACCCTCGGTGTCAGCGTCTCCAGCATTCACGACTTCGTCTACATCGCTTCGGCTTATTTCTTTTTTGACGTTTGAAACTATCTTTTCCTTACCCTTACTTGCCTTATACTTCGGTGAATTAAGACCTGCTAGTGGTAAATTATCTAATGTCCAGGCTGTTTTTGGATATTCAGCCTCAATAACGTGACCCACCAAAGTGGCTACAATTATATCATCCGACTCAAAAGCACCATTTTTGTTTTTACCAGTAACACCCAGTGCAGCCGCGATCTTCTTCGCTAGTGATGGCTTTTCTGCTATTATTAATTTTTTTCCCATTTTTTATTCCAATTTATTTAATTTTCGCAAGCAGCTCAGCTTCCGTTTCAACATTATCAGGGTCAGATAAACAACAATCCACAGGACAAACCTCTGCACATTGCGGTGTATCAAAATGACCAACGCATTCCGTACATTTATCTGGATCTATTTCATAAATCTCATCACCCATATAAATCGCTTCGTTTGGACACTCTGGCTCACAAACATCGCAATTTATACATTCATCTGTTATTAATAATGACATTACAAACCCCCCTTAACAATTATCACACACACTCCCACACTTCTTAAGCCGTTCATCAAAATGAGTTGCTATTTTTTGATGGCGGCATTTATCGCTAAATACATATTCCCTCATATTATCTATTCTATCAAGATTATCAACTTTTAATTCTCCGTCATCAGACTTATTGATTATATATTCTATCTTCTTTATATCACCATATGAATAAAGCAACAAAGCCTCTGATGGCTTTCCATCACGTCCAGCCCTTCCGATCTCCTGATAATACGACTCTAAGCTTCGTGGTGTATGCATATGACAAACAAACCTAACGTTATCCTTATCAATTCCCATTCCAAAAGCTACGGTAGCAACAACTATACTTACCTTACCAGATATAAAATCATCCAGCACCTTGGCCCTTTTCTTAGAACTCATGCCCGCATGATAGGGCTGAACCTTTAGCGCTTTGCCATTTACACGTCTTTTCGCTAATTCCTTGGCAATCTTATCAACATCCTTTCTACTAAAGGCATAAACTATTCCCGAATCATCCGGATACTTTTTTATTAATTTAAGCAAATCAGGATACCCAGCAGACTTCCTTTCCTTTACAGAAATATTTATATTATCCCTAAATGTTGAACCATTATGTAAATATGGGTCTGACATTGACAATGCCTCTGTTATATCGTCTTTTACTTTTTTGGTCGCAGAAGCTGTAAAGGCACATATAGATGAATCTTTATACCTACTTTTTAATTCTCCCAACGCTCTATAACTTGGGCGGAAATCATCTCCCCATTGACTTAAGCAATGCGCTTCATCGACGGCGAAAAAAGATATTTTTAACTTGTCTAGAAAACCCTGAAACCTCTCAGTTGCAACTCTCTCAGGTGATACAAATAAGAATTTTATATTACCAGCTATTGCATCTTCACGAATAACCCATGCCTGGTCCGATGTTAAATCTGATGAAATTAACTCGGCGGCTATGTTTTTTCGTTTTAAAGATGCGACCTGATCCTGCATTAAAGATATTAGTGGTGAAATTATTATAGCAATACCATCAAGCATAAGGCCTGGCAATTGATAACATAAACTTTTACCGGTTCCGGTAGAAACTACCATTAATGAATCACGCCCATCCAATATTGAATTTATGACTTCTTCTTGCCCTTCACGATATTCATCATGACCAAACACTTCCTTTAATACTTCTTTCGGATTATTATTATTCACTATTCCTCTATCCTCAACTCGTTGTTTTCTAATTTATATACCTTATCCGCCATCCTTGCTACTTCAATATCGTGTGTAACCAATACCATTGCGCAATTTTTACTGAATAATTCTTTTGCTATGCTATTTGCCTTACCAGAATCTAAATTTCCAGTAGGCTCATCTGCTATTATCAAAGAAGGCTTGCCACACATAGCACGTGCTATGGCAACCCTCTGTCTTTGACCACCTGATATCTTATCTACATTGGCATACTTTAATTCCAATAAACCCATATTCTCCAAAATATCGCTCACCTCGGAATCTGATTTATATCCCTGAGTCATCTGCGCTAAATAAATATTTTCTGCTACGTTGAAGTCTTGGAGTAGGTTATGGTGCTGATAAATTACTCCAAACTCCTTTGCCCTGATCGTATCAACCTCATCATCTGCTATATTTGAAATATCTTGGCCATTAATAATGATTTTACCGCTTGTCGGCTTATGTGCTCCAATTATTATATTTAGCAAGGTGCTTTTTCCTTCACCTGATGGCCCCATTATAGCAATCTTTTCACCTCTCCCGATTTTCAAATTGATATTTTTCAAAACGGGAGTTTCTTTCCTCGATTCGTTGTCCATATAGGTTTTGGATACTGACTTTAATTCTAAAATATTACTCATTTTTTTATACCCTCCAACATATCCATCTTCGCGGCACTTAACGACGGGAAAATTGTTATAACTGCCGAGATAACCAGAATTGATATATAGAAAAACAAGATTTGGCTTGGCTCCATCGTCGCCTTTATTGTTGATATATAATAAACCTCTGGATTCATTATTTTCTCACCAAATAGACCTTCAAAAAACAAAATTATCGTTTCTAAATTAAGCGACAATAACACACCAAGCGCAAGACCGATATTGGCACCGGTAGTACCTATTATTAGGCCCTGATAGAAAAAAATCTTTTTTATATCTTTTGCTTTGGCGCCCAACGTTTTCATTATTGAAATAGCATTTACCTTATCCTTGGCTGAAACAAACAAAGTTGTTGCCAGATTTGTTAGCGCTATTATTATAACTATGGCTAATATTAACGCCATCACTACTCTTTCTGTTTTCAGGGCCTCCATCAAATTTCTATTTTTGGTTTGCCATGTTGTAAAACACTTACTATTACTCTTGCAATCCACATCCAATCGTAATAATTCCTTGGTCAATTCCTTTTCGGCAGCTGCCATATCTATCGGGTCTAAAATATCGATTCCGTGTATATATAAACTATTCGGGAATAACTCTTCGGAGTCCTTTATATTAATTATTGCGGTATTGCCATCATAAGCAGACATCCCAACCTCATAAATAAAAGATACTTCGAACTTCTGCATCTTTGGCTTACCTTTGGCATTCTCATACAATATCTCTACTACATCACCAACAGATACTCCAAATTCTCTGGCCAGGCTAACGCCAAGACCTATTAACTTTTCACTATCCGAGAAATCATATTCCCCAGATATCTCCCTTAAACTTAATTTTTCGTTGGCATTCACTCCAATTACTTGGATTCCCTTCAAAGTTTTGTTTCTCTTTATAACACTATTGTCTTTCTTTAATAGCCTTTTTTGAGTCTGTGATATAATATTTATATTTTCATATAATGTTTTGTCCACATAACTTACCTCCATATGCGAATCAACTGTTAAAATTCTATCTAATATTTGTTGTTGAAAGCCATTTAAAACCGATAGTGTCACTATCAGACAAGCAAAGCTTAAAGCTATACCAACAATCGATCCATAACTTAAAATAGTCGTGAATTTATTTGTCTTATTCTTTACTAACTTTCTTGCTATAAAAAAATGGCCTATCATATCGTTTCCGCTTGATTAGTTCTTTCTTTCGTCTCTGGCTTTTTTTATTAAAAAGTCCAATACTTTTTTCATTTCTAAAATGGAGCCCGCTTGCGAAGGTGATGTCTTATATTTACCATCTACCACGATTGTTGGCACTCCACTTATTTTATAATAGGCTGTTTTTCTTTTTGCCTTAGACGCCTTTACGAAAATTGAAAAGTTATTAACATATTTATCGGCAGCTTCGGTCGATACACCATTCTCCTTTAACCACTCAATAAAAACTTCAGTATTACCAATATTCATTCTCTTATCATGCATATCACTAAAAAGCTTCATACCAAGGCTCTCTTCCAGCCCTAAGTCCTTAAGTATGTAGTAAAATTTTGCTCCCGCATCCCACTTTTTTGAAAAAGATGCTGGATGCTTTATAAAATCAACATCAGACGGACTTGTTTTTAACCACTCCCTCATTGGTGCTTCTAATTGATAACAATGTGGGCATCCATACCAAAATAACTCTCTTACCTCTATATTATCTGAGGTTGTCGCTACTACTGGGCTTAATATATCATACTCAATGCCCTCCGAATAATTTTCTGCTATGGCACCAGTAGATATTGCCAACGTAATAATACTGGCCGCCATTGTATTTATAATCTTTTTAATTTTCACTTTTTAATTCTCCATTTAAAATTTTATCACTTACCAGCCAACCTGAATTATTACTTCCTTCATCCTGCATCTTAGCAAAATCTTGTAAGATAGTAATCATGGCGCCGGTTACCTTACTGTTTATTGTGTCCAACATGTATTTAAAACTATCAAAAGACTCCGATTGATACTCCTTCAAAGGATCCTTCTGTGCATAACCACGTAAATGCACTGCGTTACGTATCTCATCCAATCTTTTTAAGTGCGATATCCATTCAGAGTCCAAGGCCTGCAAAACCATTGACCTCTTATAATCAACAATTTGATCCGTTGTAACGGCATCGATATCTTCTATTATTGATTTAAATATATCTTTTAAATCTTCACGAACATTATCTATCGTATCAGGAGCAAATCCCAACGTATCCCTTAAATGCTGCAAAATCTCTTTTTCTTTTTCATCTTCATCTGGAATTACCTGATCAAGACCAAGCTCGGAAAATACTTCATCTATATACATCCCCGATACATGAAAAATGTACTTATCTAACCCAGCAGAATCAAACGTAAGTATCTTATCTCTTATCGTATAAATATGCCGTCTCTGCTCTCCAGACACATCATCATATTTTAATAAATTCTTTCTTATATCAAAATTATGACCTTCTACTTTTTTCTGAGAATTAAGTATGGCCTTTGTTAAAAACCCATGCTCTATAACTTCATCGCCGATGGAAATTTTCTTCATTAGATTTCCTAGCTTGTCGCCGCCAAATATTCTTAGTAAATCATCCTCAGGAGACATATAGAAACATGTTGAACCGGCATCACCCTGCCTTCCGCTTCGCCCTCTCAATTGATTATCTAAACGTCGGTTTTCTTGTCGCTCGACACCTATAACCCTGAGACCGCCTGCCTCTATAACTTTTATCTTCTCACTCTGGCTCTTTCCAAGCTTTATATCTGTTCCTCTGCCGGCCATATTTGTAGCAATGGTCACTGCGTTTAAACATCCGGCGTTTTCAATGATATGAGCTTCTTTTTCGTGGTTCTTAGCGTTTAAAACCTCAAAATCTAACCCCTGATTATTCAAAGCTATAGATATAACTTCACTAACTTCAACACTTGGAGTTCCTATCAGGACAGGTTGCCCGCGCACGTTAGAAGCCTTAATATCTTCCAATATGGCCTTATACTTAAATTCTTTTGTTGAATACATCTTATCGTTTTCATCAACTCTTGACGAAAGTTTATTTGGTGGAACCTGAATGACCTGCAACCCATAAATGTCCTTCAATTCCGCTTCCTCCGTCTTAGCAGTACCAGTCATTCCCGACAAAGTTTCATACATACGAAAGTAATTTTGATAGGTAATTGAGGCAACTGTTTCATTTTCTGGATGGATTTCTACTAGCTCCTTAGACTCAACGGCTTGATGAATTCCATTAGACCATCTACGACCCTCCATTGTTCTTCCGGTAAATTCATCAATTATCTTTACCTCATTGGCGATAACTAAATAATCGATGTCTTTTTTAAGCATAAATCTGGCTTTTAAAGCAGCATTTAAATAATGCATGGATACCAAGCCGGAAGCATTATATAAATCTCCATAATCCTTTATCAGGCCCAGCTCTATTAAAGACTCTTCTACTTTTGGATAGCCATCTTCTGATAAATTCGCGGTTTTGCTTTTTTCATCCAAAACAACATCTTCATCCGTTAATATATTAACTATATCCCTGGCCGTATTGCACATATCTTCTGAATCCTGGGCTGGGCCAGATATTATAAGTGGAGTTCTAGCCTCATCAATCAAAATAGAATCAACCTCATCAACTAAGCAATAATCTAAGCCTGTCTGGGCCTTGTTTTTAACATCGGTGACTAAATTATCGCGCAAATAATCAAATCCAAATTCGCTATTTGTGCCATATATGATATCGGCAGCATAAATATCTTTTTTCGTCATTTTATCATTCAATGAATTATTGGATGAAACAGTTAAACCGAAAAAATTAAAAATTGGAGCCATCTCATCCGCATCTCTTTTTGCTAAATAATCATTAACCGTAACAATATGAACCTTCTTCCCTTTGGCGGCATAATAAGTTGCTGATAGTGTAGCTACCAAAGTCTTTCCCTCGCCAGTTCCCATTTCGGAAATATTTCCCTCAATGAGAGACAAACCTCCAATCATTTGCGATTCATAATGAGAAAGCCCAATGGTTCTTTTTGATGCCTCTCGAACTAAGGCGAAAATACTATATAAATCTTCTTCCTCGCTGGCTGAACGGCTTTTTATTTCTTGAAAAATTGAAATTAACTTTTCATCATTATGATCGGCATACTCTTTGGTACTCTTGTCTATAAATAAAACTTGCTTTTTATAACTACTGATCTTTCTATCGTTAAATGTGCCAAAGATTTTTCTTGCTAACTTTCCTATCATATCTGCTTATATATTGGTTATTAATTAGGCCTATTATACCCCATTAGCCATATTAAAAGTATTTATTACACAAAAAAGCCACTCAATATTGAGTGGCCTAATCGTTAAATATTTTTTACTGATTTATTTATTTTACTGGGATCTGCCTTTTGCGCTTTTTAAATATCCATCACGGCTACTAGATTGCTCAACACTTTCCAGAGCAGCTGCCGCCGATTCCCTAACTTGCCCTTCTAATTCCGATAGCGGAGCCCACTTGGTGGTGGCAGTTTGCATAATGCCATCAACCAGAAGTTGTCCTGTGTCGGCATCAATCGCAAAATGTGTGATTTTTTTATCAGCTAATTCAGCAGTCTGATAATCACTAATTGATGTATCCGAAGCTAATTCAGGCATAATACCTTTGGCTTTCTCGTATTTATCCAACAGCCCAGATAAATCCGTGCCATTGCCATAGTCGTCACTGATGGCATTAATTAATTCCCCAAATGGCGTCTCACTAGAACGCTCGTATTGAGCAATCGACTGGGGGGATTTTTCTATAAGCATTTCAACGGCTTCTGTGTATTGTTCTGGGCTCAAGTATTCATAATAATCTGCTAAAATTTCCGGATTGTGTTTGATAAGCTCAAAGGCCACCGATGGGGTCTTTGATATTTCTAAATCCAAAATATGGTGACTTAACTCAAAACCTGTATTGTTCTTAAACACCTCAATTACAAATCTTTCATCTTCAAACTTTTCTTTACTTTCACTTAAAAAATTATCTAATTTTTCATTATTGAAAGGATTGCCTACATTCAACTCTATAAACCTCTCTACAAACGCCTTAGATTGCTTTAAATTTTCTTCATTGGCCATTTGATTGTCATACGCAGCTTGGCTGTCAGGGTTTATTAGATTGCCAAGATCATCATTATCTGGCCAAGCCAGGGAAACTTCCTTTTGTCCTGGCTCATCATTATCAACTATTTCTGGACCAAGCGTCCAATCATTATTACTAGTATGAAATGACTTCATTGCTTCAACTATAGAATCGGCATCTAATCCACTATCCTGCATTTGCGTTATTTGTTCTGTAACCGCATCACCATCCGTTATCTTCGCCTTATCATCAGGAGAGGTTGCCGCCATCAGGCCGGCAAGCACAGCAACACCTATAAGAAAAGCAGATTTCTTTTTTACGCCACTAATCTCAGTGTCCATATCATCCACAGTATTAGGAACGCTATCTATCTCTTGGTTGGCTTCCTCTGCTTGCTTGGTTTTATAAAAACCTGCTGCTTTTGATGCGGGTGAATTTCCTTTCTGCTGGCGGTAGTCTTTCTGCTCTTCGGCAAAATCTTTTTGTTTTTGATAATACTTTTTATCTAATTCTATTAATTTATCTGGTGTTGTTGCATTTTCACGAATGCGGTCACTTTCTGGATCTTTAAAATCAAAGGCTGTAAACGTCTCATCCAGCATTGATTGATACTCGGCAGTTGCCTCTGGCTTACCAAGTAATTGGGTCGCCGTAGTTGAACTCATATCGAATACACCTACGACTTTTTTCTGGATATAATCTACGACTAAATCTCTAAACTCTTCGGTGTTCCTATCAGGGCTGATTCCCATTTGTGCGGCAAAATCTCTTAATTCGA
>JYMV01040513.1_pt1 | contig 11080 bp, 14 predicted proteins | sample 338911 | NCBI WGS metagenome assembly JYMV01 (sample SAMN03354496, study PRJNA234377) | hydrothermal vent metagenome | biome: Deep sea; feature: Hydrothermal plumes at the Eastern Lau Spreading Center, Western Pacific Ocean; material: Seawater | place: Tonga | collected 2009 | depth 2000 m m
TAGTTTTAGCTCTTCTTTTCATGACATATGTAGGAACCTGGGCCACAATTAATAAAGACAAGATGCCTCCTAAAGATCCACAGATTAGTTTTATGGAAAAGATAAAAAGTTCTAGATTTTTAATACCTATTTTTTCGTTAATTATATTTGTTATAGGTTCCATGTACATGGGCTGGGCGACACCTACAGAAGCAGCAGCATTTGGTGTTGTAGGTGGATTAATACTAGCGACGTTACAGGGATCTCTTAATCTAAAAACGTTTTTAGCAAGCTTAATTGGAGCAACTAAAACATCTTGTATGATTGCATTTATTTTAGCAGGGGGTGCATTTTTAACTTTGTCAATGGGCTTTACTGGTTTGCCAAGATCTATAGCCGAATGGATAGGTTCATTAGGTTTGTCTAATTTACAATTGCTTATGTGTTTAATGGTTTTTTATATTGTACTAGGTTGTTTTTTGGATGGTATCTCTTCGATAGTTTTAACTATGGCAGTGATAGAACCTATGATTAGAGATGCTGGTATTAATGTAATTTGGTTTGGAATTTATTTAACAGTATTAGTTGAAATGGCTCAAATAACACCACCAGTTGGTTTTAATTTATTTGTCTTACAAGGAATGACAAAGCATGAAATGTTATTTTTAGCTAAATCTGCTTTGCCAATGTTTTTAATGATGGTCGTAATGGTGTTCATACTGATAGCATTTCCAGAATTAGCTACTTATTTGCCCAGTACTATCAGAGGCCCGTGAGCAGGTTAATCAAAACTATGAGTGAAAATATTATTTTTGAAAAAAGAAATAATATAGGAATTATAACTTTAAATCGTGAAAATGTTTTGAATGCGTGGAATAAAGACATGCGATTTAAAATCTGTAATATTTTTAATAAGATTAAAACTAAAAAAGATATTAAAGCAGTTGTTATTACAGGTTCAGGAAAAAAAGCATTTTGTGCTGGCCAAGATTTAAATGAACTTAAAAATTTTAACGAAAAAAAAATTGATTCCTGGATTGATGAGTTTGAGAAAGTTTATACATCAATTAGATCTGCAGAAATTCCAATCATAGGAGCTATCAATGGCATAGCAGCTGGGTCGGGTTTTCAACTGGCTTTACTTACCGATATTAGAGTTTCTCATAAAAAAGCAAAATTTGGCCAAGTAGAAATAAATTCTGGGGTAGTGAGTATTATTGGACCATGGATTATGAGAGAAGTTTTGGGTTTATCAAAAACAATTGAACTTTGCTTAACTGGAAGGCTGGTTATGGGAGATGAAGCTTTAAAAATAGGAATAATCCATCATATAACTAAAAGCAATAAAGTAATGTCACTTTCTCTAAAAATAGCTAAGGAGTTGTCAAATAAGCCTAACAAAGCAATGAGATTAACAAAGCAAAGAATATGGGAAGTCTTTAAAGATGGAATGATTGAAGTTTTTAAAAAAGCAAAACAATATCATAGAAAATCTTTTTCTTCAGGGGAACCTCAAAAAACTACTAAAAAATTTTTAAATAAATAAAAGTATTTAATTATTAAAAATGTATTCTTTACCACATGAAACTATTTCTCAGTTATTACAAAAATTATCTTATAAAAATCCTAATCATACCATAATAATTATTGGAAAAAAAAAAATTACTAGATTTCAATTAATTAATAAAATTTTAAGAGTTCAAAGTGGATTAATTGATCAAGGATTAAAAAAGGGGGATAAAGTATTAAGTCTATTAGAAAATTCTTATGAACAAATTATTTTGTTTTTTTCCTGCGTAACTTTAGGGATAATTTGGGTTCCAATTGGTCCATATAGAAAAGGATTAGGTTTAAATTATATTATTTCATTAATCAAACCTAATTTGATTTTTTCTATAAAAAAAAATTCAAAAAATATACCTATGAAATTTGTAAATAAAATTTTTAATATTACAAAAGAACTTAAAAATTTAACTCAAAAACCAAATAGATTTTTAAATATAAAAAAGGAAAATCAAATTTCTTGTATATTATTTACTTCTGGTACAACTGGTCCTCCCAAAGGTGTTATTGTAAGTCAAAAGATGTTATTAGTGTCAGCATATGCCACAGGATTGGCATCCGATGTAAAAAAAAATGATAAATTTCTTCTTTGGGAATCTTTGCATCACATCGGTGGAATAGAAGTTATTTTACTAAGTTTGTTACATGATATTCAGATTGTTTTATTAAAAAAATTTTCTGCAACAAATTTTTGGAACCAAATAAGAGGCAACAAAATTACAAAAATTCATTATCTAGGCGGAATCTTAGATATTTTATTAAAACTTCCTAAAAAAAAGAGTGATAGGAAACACAATGTAAAATTAGCATTCGGTGCAGGTGCTCGAGAAGAAACATATTCTATTTTTCGAAAAAGATTTAATCTTCCATTAAGAGAAGTTTATGGGATGACTGAAGCTTCAAGTTTTTCCACAATTAATTTTAAGAATAGAATTGGATCAATAGGGCAAACAGTTCCTTGGTTTAAAATTAATCTTTCAAATATTAAAAAAGGGGTTGGTGAGATTGTAATAAAAGAAAAGAAGGAATTTGGATTAATAACAAAAGGTTATTACAAAGACAGAAAAGCAACAAAACAACTATTAAAAAAAGATGGTTTACATACAGGGGATTTGGCAAAAAAAGATAAAAAAGGTAATTTATTTTTTTTAGGACGAATTAAAGATTCAGTCAGGGTTAAAGGAGAAAATATTTCCGCGTGGGAAATAGAAAGCAATTTAAATAATCATAAATATATTTCGGAAAGTGCAATTCTAGGCACCAAAGCAGAAATAGGTGAAGAAGAAATAGTGGCTTTATTGGTTTCAAAGTTTAAAAAAAGACCAAAAATAAAATATCTGATTAAGTATTTCAGAAAAAAATTGTTGAAAAATTATTTACCAAGGTATTGGGGGTTTGTAGAAAGCTTGCCTAGAACCCCTACTTTAAGAGTTGATAAGAAATTGATTAAATTAAAATCGCTAAAATTATTTGATATTTACAAAAATAAAACAACTATTTTAAAATAAAGGGTTGTAAGCCCATTGTAAAATAGCTTGTCTTTGTCGTTTCCTACAGTGAATATTGCCCTGTTCACAGTTTTTTTGAATCGCTGTTAAATGTCTTTTAAAAGCTTTCCATCTTTTTATTTGAATTTCATCAATTTTTGGAATTCTTCTTCCGTTTGTAAACCTACAGTACCATTGAAACCATCCGAGAGGATCTTCTTTAAAAATCCAGCCTTTATCAATCCAATGTTTTCTAGACAAACCAGATGCAATTTTGAAACGGTTTTTATTAACTTCAAATGTTTTGCTTAATTTTGCATTTTTAAACCATGATTTTGGATATTCTTTTATTTTTCCTTCAAAATAAGAACCCCCAAAAACTCCAAGTTCAAGCATTTTTTTTGGTGATAATTGAGGTTTGAATAATTTATAGAAATCGTTTGCTTTTACTAAAACCTTTGCCTTCATTTTGTTTTAGATTTTTGCATATGATCTATACTTAATAGTCCAGCCCCATTTATAAGTATTATTATAAAACCTCCTGCAATAGCCAAATCTTTTAAGAAGAAAGTCATTTCCATTCCGCTATTAAAATTTGTGTGAAAAATTATTGCTACAGTTAAAGTAAAAAGAGCCATTACTAAAGCTGCAATTTTTGTTTTATAGCCAATAATTAAGAGCAAAGGGAAAAAAATCTCAACAAATATTGAAGGAAAAAACAATATTTCTGGAACACCGAAATCTTCCATATACATAATTGTTTCTTCTTGAAAAAAAAACTTTCTAATACCTTCTGCTAAAAATAATACCGAGAGAAAAATTCGGCCAAATAATTCTAAAATATGCATTTTAATTTTTTTCTATAAGTTCTTTTAATTCATCGTACTCTTCACATTTACAACCATTAAGAACTTCCAATCTTTCTTTTGCAAGGTTAATTCTATTTGTTTTAACATAAAGTTCTCCAAGATATTCATTTATACCTATGTGCTTTGGATCTATCTGTAATCCTTGTAAATAATATTTTTCAGCGTTTTCAAAATCACCTAGTTTACGAGTTGCATATCCCAAATAATTTAGAGTATCCGGTTTATTTGGATTTTTTTTATTAGCTCTTAAAAGATATTTTTTAGCCCTTTCATATCTCTTGAGAGCTTTTTTAGTTTTACCTTTTTCATCTAATTTTTTTGCAGCTTTAATTAGGTCTGCTCCTTTTTTGTAATAGTCAGCTTTTGATCTTGATCCACTGTCACCAGTTCCAGCTGAAAAACAAATTTGTGAAAATGAAAAAGTAAAAAATATGATTATTAAAAAACTTCTAAGCATTTTGGGTAAATTTTTGCATTTTATTTAATGGTTTCAAAATTAATCCATTTTCAACTAAGTTATCTTTAATAGACTTGGCAGTTGCTAATGAACTTTCATTATCACCATGTATGCAAACGGAATCAATTTCACAAGTTATCTTTTTACCAGAGTGACAATTTAACGCCTGATTTTTTACCATGCTTAAAACGTGTCTTTTAGCCTCTTCAGGATCGGTAATTAAAGCGTTAGGTTTAGATCTGGAAACTAAATTTCCATCATCTTCATAATTTCTATCTGCAAATATTTCACATGCTATTTTCATATTTAATGTTTTTGCAGCTAATTCCATTTTAGAGCCAGTTGGAACCAGGTAAATTAAATCTTTACTTATATCGTTTATTGTCTTTGCTATTGTTGTAGCTAAATCTATATCTTCACAAGCCATATTACTTAATGCCCCATGAGGTTTTATATGTGTAACGTTTTCATTAAGAGATAAAGCAATTTTTTGTAAAATTTCATACTGATCTACAATTAGTTTTCTTATCTCTGAAGAAGATAAATTCATTCTTTTTCTTCCAAAATTTTCAGGATCATTAAAAGATGGGTGAGCTCCAATGCTAACTCCATTTTTTTTAGATATTGTAACTACCTGGTTCATAGTTTCTTCATCTCCAGCATGATATCCGCAGGCTACGTTTGCAGAGTTTACAATACCTAATAAATCAGGATCGTATTTATTTGAATGATGTTTAGATTTTTCACCTAAATCGCAATTGATATTAATTTCCATATAATTAATAGTTAAAGTATAACACGTCATGATAAAAAATATAATAAATCTTGGCGACTCTGCCATATATTGTGATTTTGGAAGCGAAGTAAACAGAGAAATAAATTCACAAGTTATAAATTATTTTAAAAATTTACAAAAGAACAAAATATCTGGAATTACAAACATTACACCTTCATATAATAAGTTAATTATTTCTTTTGACTTAACACAAATAAATTATGAAAAACTAAAAGAAAAAATACTCAAAATTAAATTAGAAAATTTTGATAAAGAGTCAAAAAATATTATTAAAGTCCCAGTTTGTGTTGATGAAGAGTTTTCGCTTGATCTAAGTAGACTTTCTGAAAATCTAAAAATTAGCATTGATAAAATTTTAAATTCTTTTTTTAATAAAAAATATTTTTGCTATATGACAGGTTTTATTGCTGGTATGCCTTTTTTAGGGGATATAAATAAAGATATTAGATTTAAAAGATTAGAAACTCCTAGAATTAAAGTTCCAAAAGGGTCTATAGGAATTACTGAGCAGTTCTGTAATATTTATACTTTTGAAAGTCCTGGAGGCTGGAACATCATAGGAAATACTCCAATAAAAGTTTTTGATAAATTTAATAACAGTAGACCAGCAAAAATTAATCCTGGAGATACTGTAGAGTTCTATAAAATAAGCAAATCTGAATATTTAAATTGGAATGAATAAAGCATATTTTGAAATATTAAGACCAGGAATTAATTCTACATTGCAAGACGAGGGTAGAGCACACCAATATCATATTGGTGTTTCTTTTAGCGGAGCAATGGATAAAAGAAATTATTTAATTAGCAATTGTCTGGTTGGAAATAAATCAAATGCTGCCTCATTAGAATTTGCATATCAAGGTCCTTTATTAAAACTAAAATTTGGTAATGCTACAGCTGCAATTACTGGAAATGTGACTTTTAATATAATTAGGAACAACTCTAATATTGAAAAAGGTATTTGTTACCAAACATTCTATTTAAATTCAGAAGATCAAATAGACATAATTTCAACTGATAAATCCGTTTATGGTTATCTTTCAGTTAAAGAAAGTTTTGTTGGTGAATATTTTTGGGGAAGTTGTTCAGTAAACACAAGAGCTAAAATAGGCTCAAACCAAGGTGAAAAATATTCAACAAATGACAAACTTTATCTAAATCAAAATGAAAATGAATTTAGTTCAAAAAAGGTAGAATATTTAAACTCAAGAATAGAGTTTATAAGAGTTTTAAAGGGTACAAATTATAATTATTTTTCAGAAAAAGCTAAAATTTTTTTTTTTAACAGTGAATTTACTGTTTCAAAACTTACTGACAGAATGGGAATGAGATTAGAAGGTCCAATCCTTGAAAATATAGTTGATACAAATATTAGATCTGAAGGTTTGATTAAAGGTGTAATACAGGTTCCGCCAGATGGAAATCCTATTATAATGCTTTCAGATCATGGATCAATTGGTGGTTATCCTAAAATTGGTGTAATAATAAACGCTGATTACGATAAATTTGTTCAATTAACACCAGGTTCAAAAATTAAATTTAAATCAATTCAACTTTCAGAAGCAGAAACTTTGTTTAAAATTTACAACATGGAAACAGAAAATATTATTACTCAAATAAAATGAATTCAATTATTAAAATACCAGGGCCAATCTTAATATTTCTAGGAGCTTGTTGTCTAAGTTTTGGTGGTTTAATAGTTAAATCTTTTGAAGGAGCTACACTTTGGCAAATATTATTTTGGAGATCTATCTTTTTTTCAATTGTAATTGTAATTTTTTTGTTAATAACTCATAAAAAAAATATCTTTAATGCATTTTATAAATCAGGTTTTCCAGGTCTTATTGGTGGTTTAATTTTATCACTTGGATATTGTGGATATGTATTTGCAATGTATAATACCACTGTTGCTAACACCAATTTTATAATTCAAACACAAACAATTTTTCTAGCAGTTTTTGGTTATATTTTTCTTAAAGAAAAAATTTCAAAACTAACTTTGTTTTCAATTATATTTGCTTTTATTGGAATAATATTGATGGTTGGCAATTCTTTATCGCCTGGACAGACATCAGGAAATATAGCTGCATTCATAATGCCTATTTCATTCGCCACACTTATTTTAATTGTAAGAAAGTTTCCAGATATTGATATGATACCCATGCAATTTGTTGCTGGTATTGGCGCTATAATTATTGGATATTTGTTTTCCACAAAATTAATTATTTCATCTCACGATATTTTTTTAGGTTTTTTAGCAGGTTTTTTTCAGGTTGGTCTGGGATTTATTTTTATTACTATTGGAGCAAGAAGCACTCCTTCTGCATTAGTTGGTATCATAATGTTAACTGAAGCAGTACTAGGACCTTTATGGGCTTGGTTATTTGCAAATGAAAATCCACCATTAGTTGTTTTAATTGGTGGTACAATTATAATTTCTGCAGTGTTCTTACAGTTGTTTAACCGAAAAATAATAAATTAAATTTTATTTGCTACTTATTTAATTAAGTAAAATATGATACTATAAACTATGTCTTTAATTAAAGACTTAACAAAAGAAAAAAAACAAATAGACGTTCAAATAAGAAAACTCATAAAAACTAGATTAAATGATAGAGCTTCAGATTCTTGGGTTAGTTTAAGATCTTTAAAGAAAAAGAAACTGGCTGTTAAGGATAAGATAAATCAAATAGCAAAAAAACATTAATTTAACTGAGTTAGTTTGACGTCAATTGAATTGAAAACTATTAATTTAGTTTGGTGCCTTTTTTTTCTATTTATTATTTATGATAGTTAATTCTCTTCATTCCTTTCTCAACAAATTTAAAATAAATACTATTTGGAAGTATTCTTAAAATTTTCATAATAAAGGTAAATGATTTAGGAAAATGAATTTCAAATCCCTTTTTTTTAGTTAATCCAATATACATTTGTTCTGCTGCAAATTCAGGGGACTTTATCATAGGCATAGGGAAATCATTTTGATCAGTCATTGGCGTTTTAATAAATCCTGGACTTACCAATGCTACTCTTACATTCTTTCTTTTCATTTCAAAATGTAAGCTTTCTGCAAAACTAGTAAGAGCTGATTTTGATGCACAATATGCACCGCCTGCTGGCAGTCCTCTATATCCAGCCACTGATGAAACAATACAGATTTGACCACTTTTCTTTTCATTATAATAATCATAGATAGAATTAATTGAGTTAATTGTTCCAAAAAAATTAACTTCCATAATCTTTCTTATTTTTTCTAAATTCAATTTTTTTTCTGATTTAGGGTCATGTATTCCTGTTCCGAATACACAAATTTCAATATCTTTATACTTTTCAATAATATCTTTAAAAACAAACTTGCATTTTTCACTATCGGTAACATCTAATGGAAATGAACTTATATTTTGATATTTATTACTCAGTTCTTTTAGTAAATTTTCTCTTCTTGCAGATGCGGCAACTTGCCAACCTTCATTAGCAAATTTAATCGCAAGAGCTTTTCCAATGCCACTACTTGCACCTGTAATCCATATATTTTTATTCATATTTTTTTATTTTTTGAAAATATGCAATATTAATCATGATTCAGCAAATTTATTTTATATGCGTCAAGTCAACCAATGTAAAAAGTTTGTTATTCTTTTTTTATTCTTAATTAGGATATGATATAAATCTTGCATTGAAAGATTCATGGATGATGTTGTTGTTATAGGGGGTGGAATAATAGGAGCTGCCGTAGCTTACTTTTTGTCGAAAGAAGGCAGAAGAGTTAAAGTAATTGAAAGAGATCCTACTTATAAACAAGCATCATTTCCTTTGTCTCTTGGTGGTTTTAGAAGACAATTTTATCAAAAGGAAAATATTTTACTTGGAAAATTTGCAAGAGAATTTATTTCTCAAATTCCAGAATTACTGAAAACAGAAAAAAATCCTAATCCAACTGCCAGTATGGTTCCAAATGGATATTTGCTTATGTTTGGTCCTGAACAAGCTGAAGAACAATATAGAGCATTAGAAAATCATAAAGCATGTGATGCTGGAACTAAGAATATTAAAGGATCTGAATTAACTAAAGTTTTTCCATATATAAATAATGTGGGAATTGAAACAGCAACTTACACAGATGATAAAATTGAAGGATGGATTGATCCATTTATGTTTCATGGTGCACTTAAAGGCAAAGCAATTGAGTTAGAAGCTGAATTTATTAAAGGTGAAGTTAAGAGCATTTCAGAAATAAAAGCCAAAGTAATTATATCTGCAGCAGGTTGTTGGACTAAAGAATTATTATCAGATATTCCAGTAGTTCCACAAAAGCATACTGTTTTTAGAGTGAAGTGCCCTAAGCACATTCCAGAAATGCCATTAATTGGTGATCTAACGACAGGTGTTTATTGGAGACCAGAAGGTAAAGAATATTTGGCTGGTTCACCAAATTCTGTATTTGATGCAGAAGATTTAGAACCAGCCTGGAATGATTTTGAAGAATTAGTTTGGCCAGCACTTGCAAAAAGAATTCCAGCATTTGAAGAATTGAAATTAACTGGAGGATGGGCAGGTTATTATGATTGTAATAAATTAGATAATAATGCTGTAGTGGGTAAACATCCTAAATATGAAAACGTTTATTTAGCAACGGGATTTACTGGTAGAGGTTTAATGCAAGCACCCGGAGTTGGCAGAGCACTTACGGAATTAATTACAACTGGATCTTATCAAACAATAGATTTAAATTGTTTTGCGGTAGATAGAATTTTAAATAAAAAAGAAAGAGTAGAGCCATACGTATTGTAAAGATTTAATGAAAATAGTTATTTACACGCTTAACTTAGACGTTGTTTATGAAAACAGTATTTTATTTATAAATTACTGTTATCAAGGACTTATTAATTTAGCAGCATTAGTAAATATTTAATTTTTTGATTTTTTTTGATTCAATTTTAGTTTTTTTTATAGGAATTTGTCTAGGTAGTTTTGCAAATGTCTGCATCTATCGGTTACCAAAAAACAAACAAACAATAACTGGTCGATCTTTTTGTCCTAAATGCAAAAAAACAATAAGATGGTTTGATAATATACCTTTAATTTCTTTTTTATTATTAAATGGCAAATGCAGAAAATGTCATAAACCTATCCCATTAAGATATTTTATTGTTGAGTTAATTACTGGAATTGGATTTTTATTAATTTATTTAAACTTTAATAATTATCCTACAATTATTTTGTTATCAGTTTTATTTCTATTATATCTAATTATATTTTTCATAGATCTTAAGCATTTTATCATTCCTGATGGTTTAAATTTTGGCATTATGGCTTTGGCAATATTTAAAAATTTTTTACCTAATTTTAATACAAGTTTTATTCATGATATTAATCAATCAATTATAGGAGGTATAGTTGGTTATTTGTCTATTTGGATTATTATTTATCTTTATAGAATAATAAAAAAAATTGAAGGAATGGGTTTAGGTGATGCTAAATTAATGGCAGGCATAGGTTTATTATTTGGTTGGCAATCGATACCTTTTGTTCTTTTCGTATCAGCAGTACTTGGGTTAATTTTTGCAACCCCATCTTTAATTAATAAGAAAAAAAATCTTAGATCAAAAATACCTTTTGGACCATTTATTATTACAGCCTGCTTTATTTATTTCATATATGGAGATTTTTTATATAGTTTAATTTTAGTTTAATTGGAATTTTAAAAATAGTACTATTGAAATAAAAATGATCAGTAAAATTTCAGAACTAGCCAAAACAAATAAAAATATATCAGATTTTCATCTAAGGGGAGGCTCAGATATATCTTATCGAGTTATGGGAGATATTGTAATTGAACCAAACAGCAAAATTGAAGATAAAGATTTAAGTGACTTACTAAAACAAAATTGTGAAGAAGAAGAGATTAAAAAGTTTGAAGAAAAAAAAG
>JYMV01022676.1_pt1 | contig 11079 bp, 11 predicted proteins | sample 338911 | NCBI WGS metagenome assembly JYMV01 (sample SAMN03354496, study PRJNA234377) | hydrothermal vent metagenome | biome: Deep sea; feature: Hydrothermal plumes at the Eastern Lau Spreading Center, Western Pacific Ocean; material: Seawater | place: Tonga | collected 2009 | depth 2000 m m
CGCCAGCCTCTTGCCGATTCATCCGCAGGCTGTGCATTTAAAAATCCACTCCTTCAAGACGGCACCCGAATTTCAGCAGGAAAACTCATTGATAATGCAGGGCTTAAGGGACATTCAGTAGGTGGCGCCTCCATTAGTATTCAGCATGCAAACTTTATCGTTACTACAAAGGATGCAACGGCAAGGGATGTTATCGATCTCATGCAAAAAGTGCGAGAACGCGTAGAAGAAAAAACGCAGATACATTTGAAAAATGAAGTTGTTATTTGGTCAAGAGATCCAGAGGTCGGTCGATGAGTAAACCTAACATCGTTGTCTTGATGGGAGGTCCAGACGCAGAACGAGATGTTTCCATATCCTCGGGAACTGCGGTTGCAGCAGCTCTCGAAAAAAATAAGGCGTTCCACACTACTTTAAAACTGATTGACACGCCTTCAACCAAGGAACTTCTCGCCCTGCAAGCAGATGTCATTTTCCCTGTATTACATGGTCCTTTTGGTGAGGGTGGTCCTCTTCAACGACTTCTTGAACGCACAATGATCCCATTCGTTGGTTCGGGGAGCGAAACTTCTTCCAATGCAATGGACAAAGTGATCAGCAAGCAGATTGCACAAAACATTGGTGTTCCAACACCAACTTGGTCTGTTGTAAGCGATACTTCCTGTGAAATTCACCCACCTCTTGTACTAAAGCCACTTGATGATGGATCAAGCGTTGATCTTGTGATCTGTGAAGATGCACAAACAGTGCAAGATACACTCCGAGAACTTCTACAAACTCGAACAAAGATTCTTGCTGAAACATACAAGGAGGGTCGTGAAATTACGGTTAGCGTTGTTAACGGTAAGTCACTTCCAGTGATTGAGATTATCCCTCATACTGGTCATTATGATTATGCTGCAAAATACGAACGTGACGACACAACATACATCCTTGATCCTCCGTTACAAGACAACAGGTGCATCACGTGGGCAGAAGAAATTGTAGATGTAATGCACATCAGAGATATTGGGAGAGTTGATTTTATTATCGATGAAATTGGCCCATGGTTCTTGGAAGTTAACACGATGCCCGGCTTCACTGATCACTCGCTACTACCCATGGCAGCAGCCCACAAAGGGTGGGACATGACAACACTTTGTTCAAACCTAGTTGCGTCGGCTCTTGAAAGATCAACCACGATTCGTTCGTAAGTGAGCTTTTCAAGAAATGTAACATAAATTACCGATATTTCGGTACGCCATGGCACGTCGTCACCGAAAACGATTTTCATTTATTCAAAACACTTGCGCTTCTGTAGTGGGGATGTGCTTGCGATGTGTGGCAGCATTTTTCTTGATCTTTCGTTCGCCTATTGCAGTAGCGTGGATCCTTACCGTTGGTAGTCTCATCACGTTGACTGCAATCAGTGTTCCAAGTTTGCGTGCAACGCGGATTGCTGCAACGGATCTAGTTGTGACGTTTGATGATCCCCCAGTTTGGCTTGACTCTTCTTTACTTACTGAATTGCAAAATATTGTTCGATCGCATCTTGCTGCAATTCCAGTTGGTCGAAATGGACTTATCAATGCATCTTCTGCACTCGAGGGTACAGGTTGGTTTACTAACGTAGAACAAGTTGCATGGGTAGATGCATCACATGCAAAAGTCACCGCTACATTTTTGATCCCCCATGCACGAGTTCGCACGACAAAAGGTCAGCGGTTTATTGATCCCATGGGAATTGTTCTGCCAAGCAGAGACGGAAGAATTGTTTCATCAGGATATCACTTTGTCACACTCAATTCACCCCAGTATCAATCGCCACAACGACCTGGCTTACGCTGGGATGGCGGTGACATCATCGCGGGACTGCAAGTGTTACGACTCATTTACGACAAGCCCTGGGCTCTACAAATTGAGATGATTGATTTGTCGACTTGGTCATACGATGGGTCGATTACTCTAGTTACAAATACGCCATGTCGATTGCGTTGGGGATCAGCACCCGGAAAAGAAGCGGGATTAGAGGCACTAGCAAACGAGAAAATTTCTCGACTCGACCACCTCTATCGAGATCATGGTGCTATTGATCGTGGGCGAACAACTGGACTTGATATTACGCAACCCGATAGGATTGCAAAGATTGGTTCCTGAATAGTTCACTTATGAATCGTGTATCCTGCTTCCATGAGTGATCCCTCGTGGACAACTTTGCTTTTTCTTGGGGAACTCATTCTTAAAGTATTAATGATTTTTGTCGTGCTGTTGCAACGAAAAAAAACACCATCGGCAAAACTTGCATGGATTTTACTTCTTGTTGCACTGCCCTTCATAGGGTCAGCGATTTACTTGTTGCTAGGAACGACTCGCCTTGGTGCTCTTAGAAGAAAAAGGCATCGAGAAATTTTAAATCTCATACCAACTGGCTATGCGTCACACTGCCCAGACGATGATCATGTACACGAATGTGTCATTAAGAATTATCAGCCCATTGCGAGTATTGCCGAAGCAGTTGGCGCCTCAACAGTCATCGGAGGCAATGATGCCAAACTATTTGGTGATTCCAAAGAGATGATTGCATCACTTGCTAAAGATATCGGTGAAGCGACATCGCATTGCCATGTGTTGTCTTACATCATGCTTGACGATCAGGCGGGGAAAATCATTTCTCATGCATTGTCAGAGGCAACAAACAGAGGGATACACTGTAGGTTACTCATAGATGCTGTTGGCTCTAAAGATTTTCTCCATTCCAAAACCTGCACAGACCTTCGAGATTCGGGGGTTCGTGTCACAGCAGCATTACCGGCAAACTTACTTAGAGCCGCATTAGTTCGACTTGATTTGCGTAATCACAGAAAAATTGCGGTCATTGATAATGCTATTGGGTATGTTGGTAGCCAAAATATCGCTGAACCTTCGTTTGCACCAAAACCTAAGTATGCTCCTTGGGTTGACGCCTCTGTTCGATTGGTTGGTCCTGCTGTACGAGAACTTCAGGCAGTATTTATACAAGATTGGTTCATGGACAGCGATGAAAATTTATCCTCACTACTCAAAGAGCAAATCGCTGCTGTTGAGGGAGGATTCCCAGTTCAATTTATGGCAACTGGCCCAAATAGTAATAACAGTGCGTTATCCAATCTCTTGGAAACTTCTTTTCACAGTTCGCGAGAAGAACTCGTGATTACAACACCTTATTTTTCTCCGGACACTTCAACGCTTTCTGCCCTTCTTATTGCGGCGAGTCGGGGCGTCAGTACACACTTGGTTCTCCCTGCGAGAAATGATTCTTTTCTCGTTGCAGCTGCAAGTAGAAGCCTTTTTTCAAGATTGCTCGAAGCGGGCGTCGTTCTCCATGAATTTCATGAGGGACTTCTGCATGCAAAAACAATGACCATTGACAGGAATCTTGCCCTCATTGGATCTGCAAATTTAGACCGAAGGAGTCTTGAACTTAATTTCGAGATTAGTATGCTTGTATACGACAGTGACTTTGCGAGTCACCTTCGGTTTTTACAGCAGTCATACATGGATAATTCAACGCTTCTGACGATGAAAACTGTCTCAGAGTGGTCATTACCGGAGCGAATCTGGCAGAATGCTGTGGGTTTGATTGCCCCAATTCTTTAAAGATTTGTAAAACTAGGTAGTTTTTACTGGTTGTTCGGTAATTTTGACCAACCTTCGTTGGGTGGAGTGCGTAATTATTCCTTAGACTGAGATCAAATCAAGTCGATGAAGAACCCACAGATGCACCCAAAAACCATCTTTTTCATCTTGGTAACCCTCCTTACAGCGGCTCAAACTGCTATAGGGGACTATCTCGCCATCGATAGTGTTGATGGTACTTTTAATATTTCTGCAGGCCAAATCAATGGAGTCCTTGGTGGCGGAAACAACGCTTTTTCGATGAGTGACCTTGATATCCTTGCTGCAACATTGCAAAACGATGGCATCGAAACAGAAAGCCGGTTATCGTTTTTGCTCGCAAGCACCGACGCGGGGTTATCCTTCATTGGCTTGTTTGATGGTATTGATGAGAATGATCCATCTGGCAGCGCCCCTGACCAACTACTTGGAGTATCCGCTACAGCAGGGTCAAATACCGATTGGTTTGCAAGTGGCGATTCAGGGTCTGACGTTGATTGGTATGACATGGGTAATAACACCCAGCTTGTAACTGCCCTGCTTGCTTGGGAGCATGGACAGACTTCTGCGGCTTTCGCATGGTCAGACGTTCGAGATGCACAATCAGGTACAACCAACCTCTACGACGTTGACTTTACAGAGTATGCTCCTGACCCGATTCAGTTCATCACGTATTCTGGTAACCAATGGGAGGTTGCTGGACAAGCAGCATTTTCTGTCCTTGGTCAATATGCCTTTTCGTACCAGTTTATTCCAGCACCAGGTGCTCTTTCACTTCTCGTGATCGCTGGGTTCAGTGCTAACCGTCGAAGACGCGTATAACTTACTTCTGGTTGCTTAAGAGAACTGCTTGAACATAGGCAGTCACTGCCTTTGATTGTGCTGGAGAGAGCCTTGATTCTACAATCATCTCTGGAAGAATTTTGTCCTCCCATTGCTTCATTGGATACCTCGTAATCCGCACAGCATTATGACATTTTGTACAGCGGTTGATGTAAATGTCTCTACCCTGTTCAAGTAAAGTAATATTTTGTTGCAACCCCAATGTGTCGACTTTTGGAGCAACTTTTGTTACATCCATGCAACCAATGAACACAAAACATAAGCAGATGGTGATGAGTATTTTACCCATTAAAAGTCTATTCCGAAGAGCAATCGTACCTGCAAATCTGGTTCGCTGTCAACATTTGTCACTTGAAAGAGTGGAGAAACAGCGATCCACCACCCATCGGATTGAGTAGAGATGGATGGACCAATGTATACAACGTCATCACCTTGCTCTGACCAATCAGGAAATTCTACTTCCCAGATGGTTTGCAAACCAAATGTTGTGGAAGGCGTTGGTTGATACGTCACAGCAAAGGCGTTTTCAATTTTCCCTTTGTCTTCATCAAAATCTTGACCTTCCCATTCAGCTTCAATGGCGAAGTTATATAGGAGATTGAATTGGTCAAGTTCTAATTCAAACAAGAGTTTTCCTTCAAGTTCAAAAAACTCGGAGCCATATTTCACTTCGCCATAGAGTGCCACGCCCATTTGATCGGGATTTGGTGCTTGTAGTTGATAGATTGCTTCAACAGCAACGTCATGAAAGTATGTGTGTTCTTCACTTGAAGTTCGTTTATGTCGCCAGTCTGCAACGTAGAAAGCAAGTTGAAATTCATCGGTGACGCCCCATTCGATTTCATGACGAAAACGAAATTCCTCAAAACGTGAATCACTCTTTTTATTTGTCTTCCATGTGATCCATTGCTCATATTCAACTTCACCCTCGGACATCGTCCGTGTTTCATACAACCAAGGGGTTGAACGAGATGATGCGAACGCGTCGTTCGGTGAGAGCACAATGAGTAGGAGAACAACAATAAGTAAATATCTGAATTTGATACGTATACCTTTCTACGTTTGATTATTATTGTTATTGAGACTGAGTATCAATTAAGTTGGGTACTTTACAAAAACCGATCCCTGATGTCAACCATTCGTCGAACGGATAAACTGACCCCATGTCAGTTTTTTTACCCTCGCCCAATAAACTGACCTAGGGTCAGTTTCATTGTGTTGTACGATGCGGATATGGCAACCAAATTAACATTTCATGGGCAATCAGCCTTCACGATCGAGAATGGTACACACGCCCTGCTCATTGATCCATTCTTTACCGACAACCCCGTAGCAACACTCGCAGCCTCCGACGTCAAATGTACGCATATCGCAATCTCGCATGGACACTTCGATCATTTTGCCGACTGCGAGGGGATCGCCAAGGCAAATGATGCGACAGTCTTTGGTGCATACGAAATTTGCGAATATCTGGGTGAACAAGGTCATGAAAAATGTGAACCGGGCAATCCTGGCGGTCGAATCGAAGCACCGTTTGGCGCAGTTTCTTTCACAAGAGCATTTCACTCTTCTAGTTACAAGGGGAGGTACATGGGTATGCCCTGCGGACTCGTCATCGAGTTTGATGGTGCTGTTTTCTACCACGCTGGTGACACCTCCCTCTTTTCTGACATGGAACTCATTGGTGAAATATTCAAACCAGACATTGCCATGCTTCCTATTGGCGATCGATTCACAATGGGTCCTGAAATGGCCGCCGCTGCAGCGGAGATGATCGGGGCACCAACTGCAATTCCAATGCACTACAACACGTGGCCACAAATTGAAGTTGATGTCAGTAGATTCGTCCCTGAAGGCATTGAAGTACTGGTCATGCAACCAGGTGAATTTTTCGAATTGGAAGTTGAATGACAACTGCAGATGTGTTATTTCGAGGCGGGCAACTCATTGATGTAACAACTCGAACAATTATCGAAAAAGAGATTGGGGTCGTTAATGGTCAAATCATTTTTGACGTAATGGATGCAACCGAAATCATAGACCTCAACGGCGCGTACATTGCCCCTGGACTTATCGATGCGCACATGCACGTTGAGTCAACCATGTTACCGCCATCTGGTTTTTGTAATCTCGCGGTTCCCCATGGGACGACGTCTGTTGTCCTAGATCCTCATGAAATTGCAAATGTCTTTGGTATCGATGGGATTAAACTGATCATGGAAGATGCAGAAGACCTTCCAATAGATTGTTTTTTTACGGCAAGTTCTTGTGTTCCGGCTTCCGATCTCGAAACAAGTGGCGCTACCCTTCTTGCCGATGACCTTGAACCGCTTTTTGAAGATGACCGCGTCATTGCACTTGCAGAAATGATGAACTTTCCCGGAGTCATACATGACGACCATGAAGTTCACAAAAAAATACAAATGGGGTTACGGCACGGTAAAGTTGATGGGCATTGTCCGGGGTTACGCGGCGACGATCTCCTCAAGTATGTTGCCTCTGGTATTTCAAGCGACCACGAAAGTACAACTGCTGAAGAAGCAATCGAAAAATTAGATGCTGGTTTACAAATTTATATCCGAGAAGGAAGCGCCGCTCGAAATTTAGAAGCACTCTTGCCAATTGTTACGGCTGAAAATGCAAAGCAAATTTGCTTTTGCACAGATGACCGGCACCCAGCAGATCTTCGTGATGAAGGTCACATCGATAACATTGTTCGAAAAGCAATTGCACTTGGTCTTGACCCAATCCTTGCAATATGCATCGCAACAAAGCACGTTGCAGACCACTATGGATTAGATAAACATGGAGTCATTGAGCCAGAGAGGTTTGCGAATTTCATTGTCTTTGATGATCTCAATCAATTTCTAGTAAAACAAACTTGGCATCATGGAAAACTCGTTGCCCAAAATGGTGGTATGGTCAGACTGTGTTCATCCAATGTAGATTGGAGTTCTGTAAAAGAAAGTGTACATCTTCCAACCGCCTTTGATGAACATTCGTTTTGCATCTGTGGTGATGCAAAAACTATTCGGGTCATCGGTCTTATAACAGGAGAACTTGTAACGGAAGAATTACACGAGCAATCTATGGTTGAAAACGGTACATACGTTGCAGACCCAAGCCGTGACATCCTCAAAATAGCAGTCATCGAACGGCATCACAATACCGGCAACATTGGGCTCGGATTCGTCAAAGGGTTTCATTTTCAAGGGGGTGCAATTGCTTCTACAGTAGGTCATGATGCACACAACGTCGCTGTCGTTGGTGACAATGACGGGGACATGTTGCTCGCTGCAACAACACTGAGCCCAGAAGGAGGTCAATGCGTTGTTGCAAACGGTGTCGTTCTTGCGTATTTGCCCTTGCCCATCGCGGGGTTGATGTCCGATGAGCCAGCAACAACTGTCATAGCACAACAGCAGCAAGTACTTGGTGCGATTCACACATTAGGTTGTCCCCTAGATGACCCGTTTATGCCACTGAGTTTTCTTCCCCTTTCTGTGATCCCAAAACTAAAACTCAGCGATCTTGGACTCATAGACGTTGATCAGTTCAAGGTTGTACCACTCGAAGTATGAAAATCGCACTTGCAACATGTCATGATTTACCTGGATGGGAAGTTGACGACAAGCCCCTGCACGAAGCTCTCAAGGCACTTGGTGCAACTGTCCATACCCCAATTTGGAACGATGAAGTCGATTGGGAACAATTCGACATGACTGTTATCCGTACAACATGGGATTATCACGCGAATAAAATTGATTTTGTAGATTGGTGCAGGAAGGTTCCAAGACTGTTCAACAACGCAACCGTTGTTGCGTGGAATACACATAAGTCATATTTACGTGAACTTTCCTCAGGAGGCGCTATCATTGCTCCCACGTCGTGGATTTCTGCTGGCGAGCACGTTGATCTTTCTCAAATCATGCACACGTTTGAAACCTCAAGAGGGTTTATCAAACCTCAAGTTGGCGCATGTGCCTCAGACACCCTTCGTTTTACACTTGAAAACATCGAAGAAGGACAAGCATTTCTCAATGCACAACTCCATCAAGACATGATGGTGCAACCGTACATAGAAAGCGTTGAAACTGCAGGTGAACTTTCCGCAATTTTTATCGACGGTGAATTCACGCACGGCGTGCAAAAGATACCTGTCGAGGGTGACTACCGAGTACAAGATGATTTTGGAGCGAGTGATAATCCCTACACTTTTACCGAGGAAGAACGATCGATGATGCGCGAAGTGCTTCATTGTGTTCCAGATCACGAGTCTCTTTTATATGCAAGGTTCGATTATCTTCTCGGTGATGATGGCACGTTGCTTCTCAACGAACTTGAACTCATCGAACCATCTTTATTCTTCAGGCATTGCAAAGAAACAGCCAATGTATTCGCCAATGCCATTGTCAAACGAGTTATGATGTTGCGATGAAAAAATGCTACGTTATTGCTCTGCTCTTAACTGTAGGTTGCACCGCGCCCATAGAGCAGAAACCGATCAATCAAGCGATTGAAGGTACAGATATCACAATTGAAATGATGCCTGTGCGATCTGGCGATGGATATTTTTGGATTTCTCAAACCGAAGTAACATGGGATCTGTATGACATCTTTTTGCAGTTCATTAACAGTCCAGACAATTTACACGCCGGCGTCGATGCCGTAACTGGCCCGACCCCCGCCTACGCCTCTGTTGATAGAGGTTTTGGAAGAATCGGTTATCCCGCTATTTCAATGTCGGCACAAGCTGCAGAGGCGTTCTGCCTGTGGCTATCTATCCGAACCGAGCGTACGTATACGATTCCCACGCTTGCTCAGTGGGAGAAAGCAAATGTCGGTGATGGCGGGGCTTGGCATCAGTGGAACGCCCAAAAGACAACACACCCTGTTGCAACAAAAGAACCTAACGCTCTTGGCATTTATGACATGCGAGGCAACGTCGGAGAATGGGTCATCACCGAGAATGGACTTCGCGTTGTTGGTGGTAGTTTCCGAACACCCGCTGAAGACTTAGGTTCTGCTAGCATATTAGAGGCAGAAAAGAGTTGGAATGTAACCGATCCACAACTACCTCGAAGTCCGTGGTGGTTTGCAGATGCTGACTATGTCGGCTTACGATTAGTGACTACAAATGGAGCACAACATGAGTGACCTAACACGAAGAGATTTTGTGAAAACAACTGGCGCTGTTGCAGCAGTCGCTGCAACAACAATATTTCTGGAGAAATCAAAAACGAGATCAGAATTTGATAAGATTGAAACTCTCCCCTCATGGGCAATTCAAGAAAAGCGATATCCTGTAAAAATCGGTTTGATCGGTTGTGGTGGACGGGGAACTGGCGCAGCAAATCAATCACTCACTGCAAACGAAGATGCTGTGATCTGGGCAATGGGTGATGCATTTCAAGATCGCCTTACTTCAAGTGCAAACACGCTCAAGGGTGAGCAGGGTGATCGCGCAGTTGTTCCAATGGAACGTCGATTTGTTGGGTTCAATGCCTTTCAACAAGTGATCGACTCAGGTGTTGACATGGTCATCTTGACAACACCTCCCCACTTCAGGCCGGAACATCTTGCCGCAGCAGTGAACGCAAAGAAACATGTCTTTTGTGAGAAACCAATGGCAGTTGATGGCACCGGTGTTCGCAGCGTGATGGAATCAGCAAAACTTGCAAAAGAAAATGACACAAACTTAATGTCTGGATTCTGTTGGCGATATGCCCCAGCAATGCGAGAGACATACGAACATTTGTTAGGTGGATCTATCGGTGATATTCGTTCGGTTTTTGCTACCTACTACACCGCTCCGCTTTGGACTAAAGCGCGTAAGGATAGTTGGAGCGACATGGAATGGCAGATGCGAAACTGGGTTCATTTTGATTGGCTCGGTGGAGATCACATTGTTGAACAAGCATGTCACTCTGTCGACAAAATCAATTGGGCAATGAACAACGCTACGCCAATGAGTGCAACCGCTATTGGTGGTCGTGAAATGCGAGAAGGCCCTGAGTCTGGAAATGTGTTTGACCACTTTGGTGTTGTCTATGAATATGAAGATGGACGCCGAGCACAACTACATTGCAGACAAATGCCATTTTGCTACAACGACAACAATGACTACATTGTTGGATCAACAGGCACGTGTATTGTGAACAGTTGGACTGGATCACCTGAAATTGTTGGACCAACAACGTGGGAATACACTGGTGAAAAACCAAACATGTACCAAGTTGAGCACAACGAGTTACACGATGCTATTCGTGGCAATCGCCCAACCATTAATGATGGTGATTTCATGGCTCAGTCGACGATGATGGCTATTCTTGGTCGCGAGGCTGCTTACACTGGTCAAAAAGTTGCGTATAACGATGTGCTCAACAGTACGACTCGTTTAGGTCCTACAGAATACGAGTTCGGTAAACTTGCAACGCCACCCGTTCCAGAACCGGGAACGACAAAACTAAACCGATAATTACTCTTGCCGATCGGGAAGTTCCTTTAAACTTGGATAGAAGACAAGAAGCATCAAGAAGCATGCGACAGATAGCCACATTGGAACTGAGAACAACGCAGAGAAATCCATGTTGCCATCTACCA
>JYMV01026222.1_pt1 | contig 11079 bp, 16 predicted proteins | sample 338911 | NCBI WGS metagenome assembly JYMV01 (sample SAMN03354496, study PRJNA234377) | hydrothermal vent metagenome | biome: Deep sea; feature: Hydrothermal plumes at the Eastern Lau Spreading Center, Western Pacific Ocean; material: Seawater | place: Tonga | collected 2009 | depth 2000 m m
CTTATAATTAATGAAAAAAAAAATTATTGAAAATATAAAAACAATTATCTATGCACTGATAATTGCATTAATAATTAGAAGTTTTCTTTTTCAACCTTTTTATATTCCTTCATCCTCCATGGAACCAAATTTGTTAGTGGGTGATCGATTATTTGTTTCAAAATATTCATATGGTTATAGTCGTCATTCATTACCCTTTAGTCCAAACCTAACAAATAAAAGATACTTTAGTAAAAATCCTGAAAGAGGAGATGTAGTAGTTTTTAAAACTCCAGCCGATAATAGAACTGATTATATTAAAAGATTAATCGGACTGCCAGGAGATACTTTGCAAATCATAGATGGTGATCTTTATTTAAATAATCAAAAGATACAACGTAATAAAATAGAAATTACTATTAATATTAATTGTGGTAACGAAATATTGAATGTTAACGCGTTTGAAGAGATTCTTCCGAACGGGAAAAAATATATTGCGGTTTATAATAAAGAAGGCACAATGCAAAATACGGATAAATTTATTGTACCTAATGAACATTATTTTTTTATGGGTGATAACAGAGATTGCTCTAAAGATAGTCGATACTTAAGTAGTGTTGGTTATGTTACTTTTAATAATCTTGTAGGTAAGGCTAGATTAATTTTTTTTTCCAATGATAAAAAAAAGGGAAATTTTTTTAAATTTTGGAAATGGCACGAAAGCATTCGAATAGCTCGTTTTTTTAATAAAATACAATGAATCCTAATATAAAAAATTTTGAAAAAAGATTGAAAATAAAAATAAAGAATAAATCATTGCTAATTCAAGCCTTAACTCATAAAAGCGCCAATCATGAGATCAATAATGAAAGACTTGAATTTCTGGGAGATAGGGTAATTGGTTTAGTACTCTCAAACAAATTATTTGATATATATCCAAAAGAAACTGAGGGTGTCCTAGATAAAAGATTTGCAAAATTAGTTAATAGAAAAACTTGCGCTTCTTTAGCTTGGTCTATTGGAATTAAAGATTTTATTATAATGGGTGATACTAAAAAAAAAATTATTCGAAAAGATGAAAAAATTTTAAGTGACGCCTGCGAAGCTATCATTGGAGCAATATTTGTTGATAGAGGATACAATTACGTTAAAGAACTTGTTCTAAGACTTTGGAAACAAGATATAAATAAATCACATATTACAATTTTAGACCCTAAAACCAAATTGCAAGAGCATTCCCTTAAAATGTACAAAAAACTTCCGGTCTATCGTCTTTTAAGCTCAAAAGGACCAAAACATAATCCGATCTTTAAAATTTCAGTCATCATTGATGGATCAAAGCAATTTATTGGACTTGGAAATTCTAAGAAACAAGCACAGCAAGATGGTGCTAATAATTTATTGAAAAGCATAAATATAAATTAACTATGTACTGGAAAGATGAAAGTTATTTATTGTCTAAAACTAATTTCGATGAAAATTCAATTTTTATTGAAGCATTTACTTTAAATCATGGAAAATGTAGCGGAGTTGTTTATGGCGGTTCCTCCAAAAAATTAAAAAAAAATTTTCAAATAGGAAACAAGATTTTGTTGAATTGGAAGTCTAAAGGTGAGAATAAAGTTGGTTATTTTAATACTGAACTTATTAAACCCATTTCTCCTTTATTTTTTGATGATAAAAAAAGATCTATTTGTGTTCTTGCTGCTACTTCAATTTTAAAAATTTTATTACCAGAAAGACAAATTAATAAAAAAATTTATCATTCTTTCGATCGACTAGTTGAGCAATTTAATCATGATGATTGGATACAATTATATATTTTCTGGGAATTATCTCTAATTAAGGAACTTGGTTTTGGAATTAACTTTATTGATAAAAATTACCCCGAAAATCACATTAGTAATACTATTGAAATAAATGATAGATATTTTAAAATTCCTAAACTTTTATTAGAACAAAATAGTAAAAACTTTTCAAATGCTGTAATTAAGGAAGCCTTAACTTTCAATAAAAGCCTATTAATGGAAAATTTTATTTTGCCGCACCGACTTAGACTGCCTTTGTCTAGAAGTATTTTAGAAAAATACTTTAATTAATGGAAGAATATAAAATAAGATCTATATTAAAAACACTTACTTGGAGAATTACTGCTTCTCTAGATACTTTTGTTATAGCATGGATCATAACTGGTGAATGGGGAATGGGTGCATCTATTGCTGGTTTTGAGGTTATAACAAAAACATTTTTTTATTATTTTCACGAGAGAATATGGAATAAAATTAAATGGGGAAAAAAGAAATGGTGGTGGTTATCTTAACTTTTGGGCAATTTCTTCAGCAAAATAAGTAACTACAGCGCTTGCCCCAGCTCTTTTAAAAGATATTTTTTATTCCGTTTTTAATTAAACTATATTCACCTGAAACTTGGTAGGCAAATACGGGTATTTTGAAATTGTCTCTAATTAATTTTATTATGTCTAAATAAGGCATTCCAGGCTTAACCATTACAAAATCAGCTCCTTCTTTTATGTCTAAAGCAACTTCTCTAAGAGCTTCTTTAGAATTCCTGAAATCCATTTGATAATTTTTTTTATCACCTTTTAAAGTTTTTTTTGAACCAACAGCATCTCGGAAAGGACCGTAAAAATTAGAGGCATATTTTACAGCATAGGATAATATTTGAACTAGTTCATAATTATTTTTATCTAGTGCTTTTCTGATTTCACCAACTCTACCATCCATCATATCCGAGGGAGCAATAACATCACATCCCATTTCAGCTTGTAAAAGAGATTGTTTAATTAAAATCTTTATTGTTTCATCATTATCTACATAATTATTTTTCAGTATTCCGTCATGACCATGACTAGTGTATGGATCAAGAGCTACATCACACATTATCCCAATATTTTTATAATTTTTTCTAATTAATCTTAGAGCCTTGCACACAAGATTATTTTTATTTAAAGCCTCAGATCCTTTGCTGTTTTTTTTTGAGTTTGGAATATTTGGAAATAAAGCGATCATTGGTATATTTTTATCCATTGCACTTTCAACTAATTTTTCTAACTTATCGATTGAATGTCTATAAACGCCTGGCATAGTGTTAATGCGTTCTTTTACATTTGTGCCTTCACAAATAAATATTGGCCAAATTAAATCATTTGGCGATAATGTACTTTCTTGCACAAGTCTTCGAGACCATTCTTTTTTTCTATTCCTTCTTAGTCTTGTGCTGGGATATGAACCTATGCTTTTCATTTAATAACCGTTCTCACTACAATTTTAAGTTTATATTATTATAATTAATAATACCATTGCGACAAATCCGGTCTATTATTTAATCTACAAATGTAATAAGTTTGATTATATGAGCGATTTTAAAGATTTTCATAAAGTTAAAAATATGCTTTTTAATGTTTCAAAACTTAAAAAAGGTTTAGAAGAAGTTTTAAAAATTAAAAATTATGATAGCGCAAATGACATTCCTAACTTTGCTGCAATCTGTCTGAATCAAGTTCCTGGGGATCCAGCTTCAACCAAAGGAAATAATGCTAGGGGAGTTTTTTGGACGAAACCGGATGAATCTGGCAAGGAAGTTTCGAGAGATAAACCTATAGATGAAAATCTATACACAGAGTTTGTAAAAGATTTCGAACATACTTATTTTAAAGAGGTTTATGAAAAATTATCCTCTAAATTTAAACTTGGTCGAGTAAGAATTTTATTAAAAAAGCCAAGAACAACTTTAAGCTGGCATAGAGATCCAGAGCCAAGATTGCATGTGTTATCGAAAATGTTGCAAAACACTTACCTGCCGATGGCTCTGTTTGGATTACCAACAACACAAAATATCACAATGCTTTTAACGGTGGAGAAGAAAATAGAGTCCATTTAGTGGCATGTTTGACCGATTATAAGTTTCATTAGTTAATAAAAATCTAAATCAAAATATTGTGGTATAAATTTTTATACTATATATATGTAGTTTAATTTTAACTTTAGCAGTGGCAAGAGATAGAAAAATAAAATCAAAAAAAGTGGTTCTAGCATCTGATCATGCTGGTTTTAAACTAAAGGAAGAAATTAAAAAATTTTTGATTAAAAAAAAGGAAAAAGTGTTGGATCTTGGAGCAGAAAATACCAGTTCAGTTGATTATCCAGACTATGCGCATCTTTTATCAAAAAAAATGAGAAAAGATAAAAATCAATTCGGTATTTTAATATGTGGATCTGGAACTGGAATGTCCATGGCTGCTAACAAACACAAAAATATTAGAGCTGCATTGTGCTATGACACTAAATCTACAAAATTAAGTAGACTACATAATAATGCTAATGTGATGACAATAGGAGCAAAGTTGACTAAAAAAAATGTTGCATTAAAATGTGTAAGTACATTTTTAAAAACTGATTTTGATGGTGGTCGTCATTCGCGAAGAGTAAAAAAAATATAAAACGTGTATGCCAAAATTAAATAAATATATGTCCGACAATTATCAAAATTTTTTTGATAATGATTTATCAACAACAGACCCAGATTTATATAATTCTATAAAGCTTGAACTAGAAAGACAGCAACAGCATATTGAATTAATTGCATCAGAAAATATTGTTTCAAAAGCTGTCTTAGATGCCCAAGGCTCAATCATGACAAATAAATATGCTGAAGGTTATCCATCAAAAAGATATTATGGTGGATGCGAATTCGTTGATAAAGCTGAAGACCTAGCGCTTGAAAGAGTAAAAAAATTATTTGATTGTAAATATGCAAATGTACAACCTCATTCAGGAGCACAAGCTAACGGAGCTGTATATCTTGCGCTTTTAAACCCTGGAGACCCCATACTTGGTATGAGTTTAAACTCTGGAGGTCATCTAACTCATGGAGCAAAAGTTTCACTTTCAGGGAAATGGTTAAGTTCATTTCATTACGATGTTGATAAAGAAACTGGACTTATTGATTACAATCAAATCGAGGTATTAGCAAAACAACATAAGCCGAAACTTATAATTGCTGGCGGCAGCGCATATTCTAGAATTATTGATTTTAAAAAATTTAAAGAAATAGCAGATAAAATAAATGCATATCTTATGGTGGATATGGCTCATTTTGCGGGATTAGTAGCTGGAAAAGGACATCCAAATCCCATTGAATATGCAGATGTTGTGACATCAACTACACATAAAGTTTTAAGGGGCGGTAGAGGAGGAATTATCTTAACAAATAGAGAGGATATAATTAAAAAAATCAACTCAGCTGTTTTTCCTGGATATCAAGGCGGGCCTTTAATGCATATCATAGCAGCAAAAGCTGTTACTTTTCAAGAAGCTTTACAACCTAGTTTTATAAATTATATTAAATCTGTTCTTGCTAACGCTAAAATTTTATCTGAAACTTTAAAAAATAATGGTTTTAAAATATTTTCAGGAGGTACTGATACACATTTAATGTTAGTTGACTTACGACCTTTTAAAGTTACAGGAAAAGATGCAGAAACCAGTTTAGGAAAAGCAAATATTACGTGCAACAAAAACGGTATTCCCTTTGATACACAGAAAATGACAATTACCTCGGGCATAAGACTTGGCACACAAGCTGTAACAACCAGAGGTTTTGGATTAAACGAATTCAAAAAAGTTGGAAATTTAATAAGCAAGGTAATTGAAAGTTTATCAAAAAATCAAGAAGATAATGGTAAAATTGAATCTGAAGTTAGAAAAGAAGTTATAGAGCTTTGTTCAAAATTTCCAATTTATAATCATTTGAAAGAAAATTAACTTATGCTTTGCCCATTTTGTAGAGAAAAAGATACATCAGTTGTAGACTCAAGACCAACTGAAGATGGAACCGCTATTAGAAGACGAAGAGTATGTGCTTGTGATAGAAAAGAACGTTTTACAACTTTTGAAAGGGTTCAATTTAGAGAACTAACTGTGATCAAAACTAAATCTATTACTATAGCTTTACGAAAAAGACCTATAGATGGCGAATCCGTTGAGAAGTTTATTTCAAAAATTGTCAGGAATTTAGAAGGTCTCGGTGAAAATGAAATTCCTACGTCTACAATAGGAAAATTTATTATGGATGGTCTCTCAAATTTAGATCAAGTAGCTTATGTTCGTTTTGCTTCAGTTTATAGAAATTTTAAAGAAGCGAAAGATTTTGAACAATTCATCGGCAACTTGAATGTCTATAAAGCAGAATAAACAATCAAAACATTCTTTTTTTATGAAGCTTGCTTTAATGCAGGCTCAAAGAAATTTGGGAAACACAAAAGAAAATCCTGCGGTGGGATGTGTTATTGTTAAAAATGATTGCATTATAAGCGCAGGATGCACAGGCATAAATGGCAGACCTCATGCTGAGCAAAATGCAATAACTTATTCTAAAAATGATATTAAAAATTCCGATTTGTACGTGACTCTAGAACCTTGCTCACATTACGGAAGAACACCACCTTGCGTTAAAACAATTATAAGAAATAAAATTAAAAGAGTTTTTTTCTCTCTAAATGATCCAGATCGCAGATCATATAACAAAAGCACAAAGCAACTTAAAAAAAATAAAATAAGAGTACAAAATGGAATTCTTGGTTCTGATATTAAAAATTTTTATAAAAGTTATTTTAAATACAAAGAAAATATTCTGCCTTTTGTTACAGCAAAAATGGCCATTTCGAAAGATTTTTATACAAACAGTAAGAAAAAAAAATGGATTACAAATAAGTTTTCCCGCGGAAGAGTACATTTAATGAGAAGCAATCATGACTGCATCCTAACAAGTGTTAATACTATTATTATAGATAATCCAAGATTTACATGTAGAATTCGTGGATTGGAAAATAATTCGCCATCTAGAATTATTTTAGATAAAAGGCTAAAAATACATATTACATCTAATATAGTTAGATCGGCAAATAAGTATCGTACTATTATTTTTTTCAATAAAATTGACCAAAAAAAAATCAAAGTTTTAAAAAATTTAAAAATTGAACTCGTCAAAATTCCTTTAAGTGAGGATGGAAATTTTGATTTAAAATATATTCTTATGAAAGTAAAAATATTAGGTTTTTCTAGGATTTTTTTAGAATCTGGACTAAACTTGACTACTAATTTTTTAAATAAAGGTTTAGTGGATGATTTTCAACTTTTTATATCTAGTAAAAATCTTGGGAAGAATGGAAATAATAGCTTTAAAAAAAATATGAAATTATTTTTTAAAAATAGAAAATTTACCAATGAAAAAGTTAATCTATTTGGTGATAAATTAATCTCGTACAGGATTAAATAATGTTTAATGGAATAATTAAACACACAGGAAAAATTAGTAAGATCTATAAAAACAATAATAATTGTATTATAGAAATTCTATCCAAAATTAAATTTTCAAAAAATGAAATAGGATCATCTATTTCGTGTTCTGGGACTTGTTTAACACTAGAAAAGTATAAAGGGAATTTAAGTAAATTCTATATTTCAAAAGAAACCTTAAATAGAACTAACTTTAAATCTTCAAATAAAGGAGATCTTATTAATCTAGAAAAATCATTAAAATATGGCGATCGTATTTCTGGACATTTTGCACAAGGTCATGTGGATACAACAAGTATAATTAAGAAAATTGATTTTGTTGGAAAATCTTGGTTTGTTAATTTTAAATTACCAAAAAAATATAAGAAATATTTAATCCAAAAAGGTTCTATTACTATTAACGGAGTTTCATTAACTATTTCAAAGATCTTAAAAGATGGTTTTCAAATAGTTGTTATTCCTCAAACATTGAAACTTACTAATTTAATGTATTTGAAAGAAAAAGATGTTGTAAATATTGAATTTGATGTTTTGGGTAAATATATAAAAAAATTTTTAAAATGAGCAAAATAAAGTTTTCGAAAATTAAAGAAATTTTACAAGATGCTAAACGTGGTAAAATGTTCATTTTATTAGATGACGAGGGAAGGGAAAATGAAGGTGATCTTATTATTCCAGCATCCAAATCAACCGCAAAGTCGATTAATTTTATGGCAAAATACGGTAGGGGACTTATATGTTTGGCTTTAAACCAAACTCAAGTAAATAAACTAAATTTATCATTAATGTCACCACTTAATAAATCCAGAACACAAACTGCCTTTACAGTTTCTATTGATGCAAAAAAAGGAGTTTCCACAGGTATATCAGCGCACGATAGAGCTCACACAATTAAAACAGCAATCAAAAAAAACGTTTCTCAAAATGATATTGTATCACCAGGTCATGTCTTTCCTATTGTTTCAAAGAATGGTGGAGTTTTAGTACGAGCTGGACACACAGAAGCATCTGTGGATGTTTCAAAATTATCTAAAAATGGTGCTTCAGCAGTTATTTGTGAAATTATGAATGACGACGGAACAATGGCTAAAGGCAAACAATTACTTAATTTTGCAAAAAAGCATAAATTAAAATTGGGAAAAATTGATGATTTAATCGCTTATCGTTTAAGTCGAGAAAACTTAATTAAATTTAAGAAATCTTCAATTATTAAAATTAAAAATCAAAATTATAATATAAAAATTTTTGAGAATTTGTTAGATAATTCAGAAAACTTTGCGTTAATTAAAGGAAATTTAAATAAAAATAAAAATCCTAGAGTAAGAGTTATTTCATCGAATATTGTAAAAAATTACTTAATGGGAGAAAAACTACCAAATTATTTTAATCAAACTATTGCGCATTTTCAAAACCATAAAGATTGTGTATTAATCTTTATAAGAGATACAAATCTTAAATCGGTTTCTGAGACTTTAAAGGGATATAAAAATAAAAAATTTTATAAAAGTGGAGAGGATAAGCTTATTAAAAACTATGGTATAGGGGCACAAATAATAAAAGCATTAAATATTAAAAAAATGATATTAGTAACTAGATCACAAAAGAAAGTTATTGGATTAGAGGGGTACGGCATAAAAATTACAAAACAAGAAATAATTAAATGAGGGAAAAAATTTGTATAATTACAGCGCATTACTATCAAAAAATAACATCAGATTTATACAATGGAGCAACTTTAGTATTAAACAAACACAAGATCTCTTCAGAGTGGATTAAAGTACGTAAAAAATATAGAATCTTATGATGCATTTATTGCTTTAGGTTGCGTAATTAAAGGTGAAACACCTCATTTTGATTTAATTTCTAAAGCTGCTGTAAATGCAATAATGGATTTATCTATCAAGTATAAAAAACCAATAGGAAATGGAATAATTACCTGTTTAAGTGAAAAACAAGGTATTGAAAGAGCTGATCCAAATAAAAAAAATAAAGGAGGAGAGGCGGCTAAAGCAGTACTTTCAGTTTTGGGAATTTTAAAAGATGAATCAAAATGAAGCTCTTCAGAATCCTAGAGTTATTGTAGTCCAAAAATTATATAGTCATCATTTTAATAAAGAATCTAAGATAACATTTCCAAAGCATAGATATAAAAAATTTATCAAAGATGTTGTTGTTGGCACAATTGAAAGAAAAGAATTAATTCAAGATTTAATGGATAAAGAGTTAAAGGAAGATATAAACGATAATAAAACTGAAATAATATTAAAGTTAATGATAATGGCTGCTATATATGAATTTATGTTTATGCACAAAACACCTGTAAAAGTTGTTATTAGCGAATATTTAAAAATATCAGATTTTTTTATTGGATCAGGACAAAAAAGCTTTTTAAACGCTATATTAGATAAAATATCTAAGTTAAGCCGAGTTAAGAATGAATGAATTCTCATTAATTAGCAAATATTTAAAACCATTATCATTAAATAATCCAGGAGCACTAAAATTAAGTGACGACATCTACTTTGATTCTAATAAAGGTATTGCTATTTCTGTTGATACATATGTTGAGGGAGTTCATTTTATTGACCCCTCAGATCCAAATAAATTTTTAAAAAGAGTGTTAAGAGCTTCTTTGTCTGATTTATATTGCAAGGGAATAAAACCTAAATCTTATTTTTTATCTTTTGCATTAAATAATAAATTAGCCAGATCTGTATGGTTAAAAAAAATTAAAAAAATATTAAATAGTGAGCAAAAAAAATTTAATATATCTCTTGCCGGCGGTGATACTACACGTTCATCAAAGCTAGTTATTACAATAATTGTTTTAGGACATACCAAGAATATACCTGTTTTTAGAAGCAAGTGCGCATTAAATGATGATATTTATGTTACAGGAAATATTGGCGATTCTTTCTTAGGTTTAAATGTACTTAAAAAAAGAATTACTTTTGGAAAATTTAACAGTTTTTTTAAAAAAAAATATTACGAACCTGATCTTCAAACTCGAATTTCACCATATTTAAGTAAAATAGCGACTTCTTCTATTGATGTTTCAGATGGTTTAGCGCAAGACCTGCAGCATTTATGTGATAATTCAAAATGCGGAGCCTTTGTTAATCTAAATTTGTTACCATTGTCTTCAATTTGCAAAACTCTGATAAAGCAAAAAAAAATTCAACTAAAAAATATATTTTCTAAAGGTGATGACTATCAAATTTTATTCACCTCTAATTCTAGAAATAAATCGAAAATTATTTCTTTATCGAAAAAGCTAAATACTAAGATATCTAAAATTGGATTTATTAAAAAAGAAAAAAAAATTGTGTTTAAATATAATATGAATAAATTGATATTAAATACTAAAAAAATGGGGTATATACACGATTTTTAATAAAGATTCTGGTTGCCTTTTATGTTTTTTTTTGGCAATTTGCGTTTTTTTAATCATAATTAATTTTAATAAATGATTGGTACACTTAATCTTATTATAGCCGCAGGTTTACTGGCCATTTTATATGGATATATAGTTGGTAAACAAATTTTATTAGCTAGCCCAGGTAACGCTAAAATGCAAGAAATTGCTAGCGCCATTCAAGAAGGTGCAAAAGCTTATCTAAACCGTCAATATAAAACAATTACTATAGTTGGAGTTATTATTCTCATTATAATTACGTATGCCTTGGGAATTTGGGTAGGTCTTGGTTATTTTATCGGAGCTTTTTTATCAGGAACAGCAGGTTATGTTGGAATGCTTGTATCAGTTCAAGCAAATGTAAGAACT
>JYMV01033999.1_pt1 | contig 11078 bp, 10 predicted proteins | sample 338911 | NCBI WGS metagenome assembly JYMV01 (sample SAMN03354496, study PRJNA234377) | hydrothermal vent metagenome | biome: Deep sea; feature: Hydrothermal plumes at the Eastern Lau Spreading Center, Western Pacific Ocean; material: Seawater | place: Tonga | collected 2009 | depth 2000 m m
GGCTGAATAATTATATTGTGCGCTCATTATTGGTACGGGCCACGGCTAATTTGGAAAAAGCCGCCAGTTGAAACCAGATTTTAATATCGCTATCTAATCAAGGTCCATGGCCACAGCAACTCAGGAAATACGAGGTACCGCCGCAGACTTGGCTCAAGAAGAGCGTGCTGAAGGATTGGATACCGGTACCCTGCTGGGTTCCCTTGCAGGATTATTTCTGATTACCGTAGCAATTATTCGCGGTGGAGACGCCGGGATTTTCCTCAATATCAACAGTGCCTTGATCGTTATTGGGGGAGCCCTTTCCACATCTTTTATCGCGTTTCCCTCCAAAAAAGTATTAGATATGGTGAGGATTATTAGGAACGCCTTCAAGCCTAACGTTTACGAGCCGGAAGATTATGTCGATGACATCACGAGGTTGGCTTCCGTATATCGTTCCCGTGGCATGAAACAACTGGAAAATGAAGAAAGCGGGTTGGACAATCGGTTCCTTAAAAATGGCATCGGCATGATCGTGGATGGTTACAACGCAAAAGAGATTCACGAAATTATGGAAAGAGAACTGAACGCCATGAACGAAAGGCACAATTCCGGGATAAAGGTTATACGCTTCATCGCCTTGCAGGCCCCTGTATTTGGAATGGCGGGCACACTAATCGGTCTGGTACAGATGTTGATGCATCTCGACGATCCGTCAACCATTGGCCCTGCCCTGGCCACAGCGTTGATCACTACATTTTACGGCCTTATGCTGGCCAACCTCATTATGACTCCCCTTGCGGCAAAGTTGACTAGTAGAACAGATATGGAAGGCGTTTTATTAAAAGCCATTCGGATTGGCATCATTGGAATTCATGACAGGGTAAATCCGCAAAAAATTCAGCGGAGCATGAACGCACTGCTGGCACCATCTCAACAAAGGGAATAAGAGTAAATGTCAAACGTTGATGAAATGATTTCGTTAGTCATGAAAGAGCCCAAACAGGATGGGGGCGATTTCAGCGGCTTTGATCTAAAAGGAGTGAGCCTCAATGGCGCCAGTTTTGTATACGCAACTCTGGTTGAGACGGTTATAGATGACTCCGAACTGCGCGAAATTGATTTTTCCCAAGCATCTATGGAAAAGTCATCCCTGAAAAATGCAAAGATAAAGGATTTGAATTTTTCAGGAGCGAATCTGGAAGGTGTCAGCTTTGAAGGCGCAAATGTGGTGGGCTGTAATTTCAAAAATGCCATTCTAACCAACTGTGATTTCTCACAGGCTAAACTGAACGAATGTGACTTCCAGGGTGCGGACCTGGGCCACGCCAGCTTTTACTCCGCCACTATAGAAAACAGCAATCTGGGATTTGCCCGAATGATGTACACTTTTATGAAACAAGCCACCATAAATAAATCCCGGCTGGGGGGAATCAATGCAAGAGGATGCGACTTGAGCTTTTCCAAATTGACGGAAGTAGACTTAAAGGGTTCCATACTGAAATACGCGGACCTTAACTCCTGTACCTTTAAGGAAGTCAATTTGACCAACGCAAACCTGGTTGGTGTGGAGTTGAAAGACGCTCAGTGCGCAGGGGTCATTTGGGAAGAAGCCAATATGGAAGGATCCGATCTGACTTACGCCAATCTTGAAGGAGGCAATCTCCGAAACGCCTTTCTCCTGGAAGCCAATTTGCATGGCACAAATTTTACCAACGCCAACCTTGCAGACGCGTATCTGGTAGATGCCAACATTGCAAAAGCGATTACCAAGGGCGCCAACCTGGAAAACACCATACTAGGTTGATAATTTCCGGGCATTTCCGATGCACAGCGGAATCCCACATTCTCAAAAAAATCATTAGGGTTGGCCTCTGTGCGGGTAAACGCGTACCGGTAGGCGGGCAAAAAATAATGTCCGGCTTTCTGGAATCCGTTTCCCCTTAGAACCTTCAGCTCCCTGCCAAACCTTGGGTCCGATCTGGAGTTTCCCGGATAAGGAAGGTACCAATCCTGAGTCCACTCCATAACATTCCCTGACAAACCATAGACTTCATACGGGCTAATATCCTCGGGATAAGCAGTGACAGATGCCGTTTTACGATCTCCATCAATGCCCAAATTTGCCTTGCCTTTAACAAACTCCTTCCCCCAGGGATAAGGAAGTCCGTTTGGACCCCGCGCAGACTTTTCCCATTGCGCTTCGGTGGGTAGCTGTTTGCCCGCCCACATACAATACGACCAGGCCTCCCACCAGGTAACTTGGGTGACTGGGTGCAAACCCTTTCCCTCGGGATATTTCCCGTCCACCCAGTGGGCAGGCAGGTCAGTAAATTGGGTCGCATTTAAGAACCCTTGATACTCCTCATTGGTCACTTCATACCGGTCCATATAAAACGGTCCGAGAAACAAATTTCTCTCCGGATGCTGGTCGAGATAAAGAGGTTTAACCGCTCCAATTTTTTTATGCGTGCCCTCGGTGTCCACCTTGTTCGTACCCATAATGAATTCACCGGAAGGTATCAGAACCATTTCTTTATTATCTCGCTGGGAAACCTTCACAGGAGACAAAAGATCATTTTCACAATCGCAAACCTCACAGCCCCAAAGAAAAAACAAAGGCAATATAAAAACAACTGAGGTATAGTTTCTAAAATTGATAAATAAAAATTTCACCATGCAACCTTTCAAATTTATAAATAAAACAAGGGCCATTATATTCATTTTTGTCGCAGTGGCGAGTTTTATCCATGTAGATACCACCCGTGCTTTCAGCACATCCATATCCAAAAAAACTTCGGCAGAACCCTACCCTCACATCCTGAAAACACAAACCTTTGACCTCAACACCCGAAACATTAAAGTACTAACCTCTCAAGGTAAGCACCTGTGGATGGGAACCGGACAGGGAATCATCCGCTACGACACACACACCAACGAGGACTATAAGGTCTATGACAATCAAAACCATTTGCTCAGCAATGGGATTTTCGCAATTAGTATGGACCCTGAAAACCGACCTTGGGTCGGAACCTACGGTGGCGGACTCAGCCATTTTGACGGCAAACAATGGCACCATTACAATACCCCGCAAGGGTTGAACGATGCCTTTGTATACGATATTGAATTCGATAAAAACTCTCTCTGGCTTGCAACCTGGAGCGGGGTAAACCGGGTAACGGGCGATCCCGGATCGAGAAAAAACTGGCAAAGTTTTACCTTTGAAAATACAGAAGGCGGGTTGATCGATGATTGGGTTTATGCCATCGAAATTGAACCTTCCGGGAAAACATGGTTCGGCACGGAATCAGGCATCTCCGCTTATCATCATGGAAAATGGGAAGCATTCAATCACAGTAACGGACTCGGAGCCCCCTACGATCAGGTACAGCAAGAGAACCGGAGCATTATGTCGCTCTTTCAAGGCCAGCACCATTCCGCGTCTCCCTCCATTCCCAATTTACAGACTTCTGACTACCGGCCCAACTATGTGGTCTCCATGTTGCTGGACAAGAAAAATCGCTTGTGGATAGGAACCTGGGGAGGCGGACTGAGCATGCTGGATACCCATACCTCGATATTTCGCAATTTCACCATGAAAGATGGCCTGCCGGGAAATTTTATACTTGCTTTGGAATTGGACCGGTCAGGCAGATTATGGATCGGCACCAATGACGGCTTGAGCCGTTTCGACGGAAAAACCTTTCAAAACTTTTCAGCGATCAATGGTTTGAAATCAAAATTTATTTTGTGGCTGGGCGGCAACCATTCCCTGACACGAATGGTTCTCGATCCCAAAACCGGAACCCCACTGAATATCAACTGACCCGGGCCACGCCCAGTGGGTGTATGGCAAGGACTCGTCAAGCCGACCTAACCTATTGCTTGGCAGGTAAAACTATGGCACGCTGGCCTTCCGCCGAGCAGAGGTGGTTAAAAATCTTCGTCGTCAGGGTCATCTTCCACAAACGCTTCATCCACTTGTTCCTGTTCTGCCTTATCTATCAGTTCCATAATTTGTTCATACCCTGTTGCTAGTTTCTGAATATTGATCAATAAAGTAATCAATTCTGCATCCGGGCATTCGCGCATTCCAGCGACAAGAGGACCGCGTTCATCCTCTTCATATTTCTTGTCCCACTTTTCGAAAGTGGAATTGATCTTGTTCTTACAGTGAATTAAATCATAAAAAAAGGTTTGAATTTCTATTTTCGCCATAATATTCCCAATATTAAAAATTAAACTGAGTTATTCATTAAGGGTACCGCTAAAAATCAGTGTTTGCCATGAGGGCACCCTTTAAAATATACTATCTGTCATTATTTCCAAACCATTTTTTGAGGACTCATGGCAGACGAAGATCGATTTAAAGATAACGAAAACGGCACCCTGACAGATACCAAGTACAACTTGACCTGGACACGGGAAGACAGCTATCAAATGCGTAATAAGTGGTGCTCATGGAAAGGCGCTAATAATTATATTAACTGGCTCAATGAGCAAAAATTCGCCGGTTTCGATGACTGGCGACTGCCTAAAAGCCAGGAATGCAGAAACCTGTATGATCATGAATGCAAAAATACTGATTTCGATGGCGACATCGTTCATATTGACTATAAATTCCCTGAAGGTTGTGGCTCAACATACTGGTGTGTTGAGGAACATGGAACCAACGCCATTGTCTACAATTTTTACAGCGACCGGGCGTATCAGGTAAGAAAAAAAGCCAAAGATGAAGAAAGCATGTGTTGCCGGGCTATCCGCACCTCCGGGCCAAAGGTTAAAAAAAGCGGTCGTTTATCCAACACGGGCCGGTCAAGACGAGAGGCATAGGACTATCACTAGGCATGGAGCGGTGATATTCTTCACCGATTAGAATCCCAACGTTTTATCCTGCAAACAACCATTTTATGGCACACCATCGCGCGACTCGCGCTGAAATTGACTTAACGGCCTTTCGCCACAACCTGCAAAACTTGCGGAAATATCTCGACCCTCAAACCCGGATCATGGCGATCGTCAAAGCCGATGCCTACGGGCATGGAGCCGTATCTTGTGCCCGCATAGCGGTTGAAAGCGGCGCTGCAAACTATCTGGGAGCCGGGGTGATTGAAGAAGGGATCGAACTCAGGGAAAATGGCCTGAATGCTCCTATCCTGATACTGGGCAGCATCTTTCCCGATGAGGCAGAAGATCTTGTCCGGCACAACCTTGCAACCATACTTTGCACCCAGCCTCTTGCACAGGCTCTTTCAAAGGAAGCAGAAAAACAGGATAAAACGGTATCAGTCCATATCAAGGTAGATACCGGAATGAATCGGCTTGGGATATCGCCTGAAAATTTACCCGCACTTCTGGATCAGGTTCGCAATTTAAAGAACCTGAAGATCGAAGCCGTCTCCACCCATTTTTCTTCAGCCGATGATGAAGATCTTTCCGTCACTCAGGCACAGCTCGAAAAATTTCAAACTGCCCTGACCATTTTACAAAAGGAAGGTGTTCACACACCAATAGTCCATTGCGCAAACACCTCCGCCCTGTTCAAATTCCCAGAAAGCCATTTCAACATGGTCAGGCCCGGCCTCATCCTTTATGGAGTGCTCCCCTCTCCCTCCCTACGACCGGTCATCGACCAGGGAGAAAATCCGTTCCAGCCCGTCATGCAATGGAAAAGCCAGATCATTCTGCTTAAACCCATTGCCAAAAACCAACCCGTGAGCTATTCAGGAAGTTTCACAACCCAGCGGGACAGCCTTATAGCGACCCTTCCCATCGGATATGCAGACGGACTCCACCGCATGCTGTCTAACAAAATGGATGTTCTGATCCGGGGGCGGCGCGCGCCTCAAGTCGGAAATATTTGTATGGATATGATTCTCATCGATGTCACCGATATTCCTGATGTGCAGGCAGGAGATGAAGTAGTCATTTTTGGTAGGCAGGGAGACGAGATGATATCGGTCGAAGAGCTTGCTGTAAAAGGAAAAACCATTCCCTACGAAATTCTTTGCAGTGTCAGCAAACGGGTCCCCAGAATTTATACGTGATTTCTATTTGTGGGATAGTCACTCCTCCCGCATTTTTAATTCAGAAAGATTGCTCACTCCATTGGCTAAACAGTAGCGATGGATTCCTTCAATAATATGAAGAGTGGAAGCCGGATCTATAAAATTGGCCGTTCCTATTTGCACCGCTTTTGCCCCTGCCAATAAAAACTCCACCGCATCTTCGCCGCTTGATATTCCCCCGATTCCAATAACCGGAATTTGCACGGCCCGAACCGTCTGATATACCAGGTTTAAAGCAAGGGGTTTGATGGCAGGCCCCGAAAGCCCACCTGTCCTGTTGGCCAGATGAGGTTTTCTGGTTTTCAAATCAATCGACATCCCCACAAAAGTATTGCACACGGACAAAGCATCGGCTCCGGCATTTTCCGCCGCCTTGGCAAGCAAGGTAATATCCGTAACGTTGGGAGACAATTTGACAATAAGAAACTTTCCGGTCGCCTTGCGAACCGCAGAAACCACTTCTGTTAAAACGCCAGCATCAGAACTGAACTGCAAGCCGCCCTTTTCCACATTGGGGCAGGAAACATTCATCTCCAGAGCATCCAATCGTTCTACATCAGACAAAGCCCGGGCCATCTCCACATACTCATGGGTGGTATCCCCAAAAAAGTTGACGATAATCCGGGTATTGAAATTTTTCAGTTGCGGTAGCTTCTCAGATAAAAAAGCCTCCAGTCCGATATTTTCTAATCCAATGGAATTGAGCATGCCAGAAGAAGTTTCAATAACCCTGGGCACAGGGTTTCCGGCTTTTGGCTTTAAAGAAAGCCCTTTGGTGGAAAATCCGCCGAGAGCATTCAAATCCACAAGCGAACGGTACTCCAGACCATAGCCAAAAGTTCCGGAAGCCGCAATGACCGGGTTATTCAAACATAAGCTGCCTAATTCGACCGACAGGTCCATAGCTAGGCCTTCCTTATCCTATTGACAATTAAGGAGTTATCGGATATCTTTCCTAAAGATACATAGCTAACAGGGTTAAACGTCCCCTGTATTTTTATATCCTAACATTCGCAATCAAAGTTGTCCCAAAATTAAAACGACAGCAAATTTTAATCCATAAACCCAGGACTCCGATCATGCTGGAAATTAAGGAACAGGAAACACTGCCTTTCCCGGAAAACAACCAACCGCCAGAAGAAATCAATAAATATCATAAACGGATTGATGACCTCATTGAAGACGCCGAAATCGAAGCAGAAATCGAAGCGGAAAAAAAGATCCGGTCAAAAAATTCGCGTATGTTTTCCATTTCCATGATCGGCATTGTGCTTTTAGGGCTGGTTTATTTCCAGGTGAACCACCAGACCGCCATCTCTCCGGTTGAACCTGCGAAAGAAGCCCAGGCGAAAAAACCTGAGACAGCAGAAGATAGATTGGCCAAGCAGGTCCCTGTAGTGGAAGATGGGTCAAGCAGCATCCCGGTTCCGCCATCAACAGATCCGGCAAAACCGCTTACCAATCCGTTCATCACGCCGCCGAAAGCCAAAACGCCGTCAAAATCCAAAAACATCACGCCCCCGACCGCAATCAAGGAAGTAAGAAAATCACCCAAAATAGAAAAAGTATCCTCAAGTCCTAAACCAAAATCAAGCCCAAAAAAAATACCAACGCCAGCAAAAAGAGAAACTTCAAGGTTCTTTATTCAGGCAGGCGCATTTAGCGTCAAGAAAAATGCGGAATCGTTTTTGAAACAACTCCAGGCCAAAGGCTTTGCACCCTCTATACAGACGCGGTCGCAAAAAATAAAACAGCATGTAATAACGGTTGGAAACTTTACCAATACAAAGTCTGGGGACAATATGTTAAAGGAACTGACCAGCAAAGGATTCAACTCCTCCTTTTATAAAAACCCCAATAATTCCTTTAGCCTTAAAGTCGGCCAATTCCAAAACCTTAAAGATGCTCAGAAACTGCAAGACCGCCTGAGTTTAAAAGGTTTTTTGTCCGATTCCCACAAGGCTAATGCACCGGCTAAAACCTATATCGTACAATTGGGAGTTTTTCCCGACCGCGAAAAAGCACTCCTCACCCAGGAAAAACTGGCCCGAAAGGGATATCCTAAAACCTTCCTACGCTAACCAGCCAGCGGCTGACGGCAACTAGCAAAGACTCATCAAGGCGAGATAACCTGTTGCTCACTCATTCATTTTATTGCACACTTGCCCCACGCTTGGTGGTGGGCTATTATCTTTTCATGTTTTTCAGCTAAGGCTTAAATTGCTCGACCTTGTACAAATTATTGCCGGACTGGCACTATTATATTATGGTGGAAACTTCCTGGTAACAGGCAGTGTTCGCCTTGCCCGTATACTAAAAATCAGTCCCTTTGCAATTGGAGCCACGGTCATCGCATTTGGCACCTCTGCGCCCGAACTAGCCGTTGCCCTTCTCGCCACCTTAAAGGGTAGCTCGGAACTGGCTATGGGCAATGTCATCGGTAGTAATATCGCCAACATTGGCCTCGTTCTCGGTTTGACCGCTTGCATAACATCTATATCCATCGCACCCGAACGCCTCAAGCGAGAATCTCCCCCACTGCTCTTTGCTTCCCTTCTTATTGTAGTGATCGCCTGGAATCTGGAAATCAACCGCTATGAAGGATTTTTCATGGTTTGTCTCCTGATTCTCTACATTTGGCGGTCATTCAGCCATAAAGAGGATATTGTCGAAGAACTGGAAGATGAAGCTCCTCTTTATGCAGGAAAAGGTCTCTCCTTTCAAATATTGCTGATCATCGTAGGACTTGTTTTGTTGATTGGAGGGGCCAAATTCCTGGTTGCAGGGGGCGTGGGCATCGCCCGCAACCTGGGAATTAGCGAATGGTTCATCGGTATCACCATCGTTGCTGTGGGAACCAGCCTTCCAGAAATTGTTTCCTCTATCATCGCCGCAAAACGGGGGCATGGAGAAATGGCCATCGGGAATATTTTTGGCAGCAATATCTTCAATATCCTGATGGTCCTGGGCCTAACCGCAACCATTCATCCCTTGAATATAAATGAACCCATACAACCGGACTTACTCATCACCATCGCCATCACCGGATTATTGCTGGCAATGATAAGATATGGGAACCATTCTCTGGGAAGACTGAAGGGTGGGGTGTTGATTTTGGTTTATTGTATTTATATAGGGCTGAAAGGAACAGGAAACCTGTAGTGTGCCGCCGCTTTATTTGGCGAACAAAGAGTTATCTCGGCGCAATCAAACCCTTGCACAGTTTCCTCCCACGGGAGTGGGCCACTAGGCGTGGGGCCAACTTGCAATAAAGTAAATGTGCAAACAACCGTTTTTCTCGGCTCAAATAGTCTTTGCTATCTGCCTCCGGCGGCTCGCCGGTTCAGGCAGGTGATTTCGGCTTTATATTCTTAAATTTCCACAATTGTTGTTTGTAATAAGCGTTATTGGGCATCAGCTTAATGGCTTCTTGAATTTTCTCCACCGCCTTTTCAGTTTCACCTTGAACATAAAAAATTTCCGAAAGTGTGTCAATGAATTCAGGCCGGTTTGGAAAAGCTTCAAGGGTCTTGCTAGAAAGCTCAAGTGCCTTCTGAAGGTTAACGCTTTTCTTGGCGTATAACCAAGCCAGTCGATTCATGGCCTCATAATTATCGGCGTTCAAATTTAAGCCTTTTTCACAATATCCCGTGGCGGCTGTAAAAAAACCTTTCTTCGTATAAACCTTGCAAATTGCAATAAGGATTTTAGGATTTCTCGTCTCCCCTTTGGAAACAGGAAGAAGCATTTCCAATGCACTATCTAGATCCTTTTTCTCAACCAGTGCCATCGCCAATCCCATAATGTAACCAGAGTTTTTGGGCTCCAAATCTAAAGCTTTTTGGAAGTTATCCTTGGCCAGGTCCACATTACCTCTTCCCAGCAACACAACACCCAATTCATAATAGGAAGCCCCATGCCTGGCATCCAAGGCGATAGCATTGGATAATAGAGATTGGGCACGCCCCCATTTCCCTTCACCGGAAACCAGTTTCCCTAATTGATAATGGCTTTCCGCGTCTTTAGGGTTTAGCCTGATGGCTTTTTCCAGTGCTGCCTGAGCTTTATTATTCTGGTTTTTATCTGCATAAATTTTTCCTAACCGTGCCTGGACAACGGGGTTATCGGAATCTAGGGTCTCCGCAACCTTGTAAGTTTCTAGAGACCTCTCAAACATTCCTTTGATGTAATACCAGTCGGCAAGGCGGATTTGAGCTGAGAAGTTTTCTGGAAACAAGTCTGTCGCTTTTTTGAAAGTCTTTACCGCATCTTCTTCCCTACCACTTTCCAGAAGAAGTTTTCCTAAAGTTAAGTGCAGTCGGGGTTCTTTATCTTCAAGTTTTATCGCTTCGTTGATTTCTGCAATGGCTTTATCAGGTTTTTTTTCACGGGAGTACAGGAGGCTCAATGCTTCATGAGACTTGAAAGAATCCAGGTCCAGACGCACACTCATCTCGAGTGCTTCACGGGCTTTGCCCAATTCCTCCTGTTCCAGATACAAAAGGCCTAAATCATGGAAGGTTGTTCCCCTCTCGGGGTCGATTTCCAGCGCCTGCATATAGGACGTTATCGCTTCCTTCAATTGTCCTTTGGAGGAATAGGATTTTGCCTGCTTGATCCGGTACTCCCCATTGGCAGGATTTAAATCAATGGCTCTCTGAAATTGAGCCAGCGAATCATTAAAACGTTTGTCCTCGAAATAAATATCCCCAAGTCCTGCATAAACTCTGGGTTCGGCTCTGGAAACGGCCAGGGCCTTTTTGAAAACAGCTTCCGCATCGGTATAACGTTTTTCAGCAACAAGTTTGTAACCCTCTTCGACCAAGGGTTCCAGTTCCCCCTCCCCATTCGGATAAAACCAAGTCACCCCGGCAATCACGAGAATAATAGCCGCTATTCCAGCGACTTTTTGCCATTGGAAAAAATTCTTACTTTCAGCAGAAGGTACTCCCGGAACATTAGAAACCGTTTTGGGAACAGGTCCTTCCAGGGTTTCCATCTCGTTTTTGACAGTTTTAGGGGGCTCAT
>JYMV01004323.1_pt1 | contig 11077 bp, 10 predicted proteins | sample 338911 | NCBI WGS metagenome assembly JYMV01 (sample SAMN03354496, study PRJNA234377) | hydrothermal vent metagenome | biome: Deep sea; feature: Hydrothermal plumes at the Eastern Lau Spreading Center, Western Pacific Ocean; material: Seawater | place: Tonga | collected 2009 | depth 2000 m m
AATAGGAGAGTTAGCACTAAAAGCTGTAGAGCAAATTCACCCGACTTGTCTATCAATTGATCAATGGGATTTACCCCCAAACTACCTGCAAAAAATTGATATAGCCAGATTAGCCTTGGAAGTATGGTTTTAAATCTATCAAGTCGATTGTTAAAATCCGTTTTGTAGAAAAAGAACCCGTAGCAACATGGTCTTTTGTCAATTCACGAGAATACGGTTTTTATTCGAATGTGAATCCGGAAGTTGATCATCCCCGATGGACACAGGCTACGGAGAGACGTATTGGTGAATTTTCTCGACGTCCCACCTTAATGTTTAACGGATATAACGAAGAAGTGGCTTATTTATATAAGGGGATGGATCTTAAAAAATATTATTGAACTATGACTCTATCCACCAAAACAATGAGTCGCATCAAACCTGTCATTTTTCTTTTTCTTTTACTTCCAAGTCTAATCTGGCTGTATCAATTTTTTGTGGGTAGTTTGGGGGTGAATCCCATTGATCAATTGATAGACAAGTCGGGGGAATTTGCTCTAAGGCTTTTAGTGCTAACTCTCCTATTATCAAGTCTTGCTCAATTAAAGTATATGCGATCACTTCAGATGATAAGAGGTATGGTTGGACTATTTGTATTTTACTATCTTGTGTTACATTTGATGACATATGTTATCCTGGATCATTATTTTAATTGGAAATTTATTCTTAAGGATGCCATAAAAAGACCATTTATTACTCTTGGTTTTACTAGTTTTTTTCTTCTTGTTCCTCTTGCTCTTACATCTACGAATGTAATGGTCAAAAAACTGACTTATAAGGTATGGAAAAATATTCATGAATTAATTTATGTAGCAGCCCCTCTAGCAGCATTGCATTTTTACCTATTAACGAAAGCCGATAAAATAGAACCCATGATTTATTTAATAATTATTTTTATTTTATTTGCTTGGCGAATTTTTACTAAAGTTTTTAAACATTGAAACAATCTATTCATCTTTTTTCATATTAGTTTTTGGATTAAGCTCCATTCCAATTGCAGAAATATTACGTGGTAGGGGTACGTATTGGGATTTAAGATTATCTGGTTTTGGTCTTTTTGACATTCGATAAATACCAAACAAACCAAGGCTCAAATGGGTAAGAAATAAATAAACAAAAAAACCATCGGCACCCAAAATATTCATAAATAATGATGCAGAAATAGGACCTATTATAGCGCCCACACCAACAATAAATTGTAAGGTAGCACTTACTCCAACAATTTCATCCGGTTGAATAAAATCATTTATATGCGCAACAGCAAGCGAATACATAGGTAAGCTCATGCCCGAATAGAAAGCTACAATTATAAAAAAAAATACTAAAGAGAGGTATGATGTAGCAACTATAAAAATACTTAAAACCGATGCAATTAAAGTTACACCAATTAGCATAATACGCCTATCAAATCGGTCTGACAATGTACCTATAGGCCATTGGAATAAAGCTCCAAAAATAATAATAATAAGCATAAATACAGAAATATAAAAAATATCAAATCCTTTTGCAGCTGCATAAACAGCTCCAAATCCAAATACTGCGCTATGTGATAATCCAGTTATGAACGCACCAAAAAACCCAAGAGGAGAAATTACATATAACTCTTTAAAGCTTATTCTTTTTGGGTTAGAAAATTCAGGCGCAGCAGACACAGATAGCAAGATTGGAAGTACAGCGAAGGATAACAAAATAGAAACTAGAATAAATAAATCCATTTTTGCTGGATCACTTAAATTCAACAATAATTGCCCTATGCCAACAAAACCAAATGTAATTATAAAATAAAATGAAAGCAATTTTCCCCGTGTAGTATTAGTTGATTTGTTATTTAACCAGCTTTCCATAATTATAAAGATTCCTGCTATACAAAATCCAGTTAACATGCGGATCAAAAACCAGAGCGTAGGATCAAGAAATAAAGAATGAAGCAAGATTGCAATTGATGCAAGTGAGGCAAGCGCAGCAAAGACACGAATATGTCCAACTCGCTGAATAAATAATGGTATTACTATTGAACCACCAAGAAAACCAAAATAATAACCTGCGATGATTAAGCCGGTTGATATAAGTGAGAAATCTTCAAGAACTGCTCGTACGCCTATCAATGTGCCTTGTAAACCATGTCCAAGACTAATGATTGCAAAGCTTAAGAACAATGCCCACGTATTAAGTAAAACAATTCGCATAATATATTAAAAAAAATCGTGCGAGCTATATTCTTAAAAATTTTACTGTCAAATATAATTTAAATTTCTTCTTTATCTTCTTCAGTAGGTTGGATATCCACATCAGTTGTTGGATCTATTTCAGCTTCATCTTCAATAAGAACACTGTCATCATCAATAGCATCACTATCAGTATTAAGATCTAGATTTTCAATGAGAAGATCTTTATCTTTTTTTTCTGGTTTAGTTAAAATAGGGTTTGATATGGAAGTGGCATTAGTAGTACCAGGTTTTCTTCCACGACGAGGTCGTAATAATGCTGTTACTTCAATAAATTTACCACATTCAGGACATTCAAGTTCTTTGCGGCCAAGATCATAATACATAATTCTATTACAAGGGCAAATTCTTTTTAGTCCCCAACTTTCTTTATACATTCAACTTAGCTTTCTTTTTTTATAAAAATTTTTTAACAATAGTTACAGACGATTTTTTTTGACTTTCAAAAGTAAAATAAACTGCGGGATGTCCTAAACTATCTTCATCTCCATCGCAACAAATAGTTTCGGTATCCGGGTTTATTTTGATAATTTCTGATTCCTGCATATTCGTATTAAATAATTTAATAGGTAATTTTATTTTTGAAGTCTACTGTTTTATCTAAATTTGGAAAAATAATATTGTAATTCCAGATAAAACTAATACAGCCGGAATTACTCTCTTCTTTGCCTGTTTTTCTCTTAAAAAATAAAATCCAAGGAGAGTTGCAATTACAATGCTTGTTTCACGAATAGAAGATACATAAGCAATTTCTATATATTTCATAGCCCATACAACTATTCCATAACTTAATATAGCTAGAATACCTGCAGGAATCCCCCAGGAAATAATTTTTGTATTTAAATTATAAAGTAATTTTTCCTTAGAAAATATAGATATTAGAAGTAATGGTATACCATTTAATAACAATAACCAAAATAGATAACTAAATTTATTTTCACTTAAACGAACACCCATTCCATCTACTATTGTATAAATCGTTATGAGAACAGCAGTACCCGTAGCTAATATGAAAGCATTGAAATTAAATTTATGATTTTTATTATAAGAAATTAAAAAAATTCCTATACATACGGTTAATATTCCAAAAAAACCTAATAATGAAATATATTCTTGTAAAATAATTAGTGTGAAAATTGCAATTAGCAATGAGGATCCACCTCTGGCAATAGGATAAACAAAAGACAAATCACCAAACTTATAAGAGTAAATTACACCCAGTCGGTAAAACCCATGCAGTATGACACTTGCAATAATAAAGTACCATATTTCTAAGGATGGGAAGGGTACAAAAAAAACCAGAGGTGCAAAAACAACAATTTCAACAATGCTGGTCATTCCCATAATGCTAAAAGAATTATGGTGCTTAATAATTGTACTCCATCCAGCATGGCACAAGGCCGCAAATAAAATTAACAAAAAAATAATTGAAGTATTCAAAATATTAAATTGTAAATTTTCTAATAATTAAGATACAAAATTTATGGTCTTTCCCCTCGAGCTAGACGTTGGTTTACATCTTCTATAACAGGTTCAATATCTGCAATGCTGTCTATCACGTAATGAGCTCCAGCCTTTTCAAGCATATCTTTTGTTTTTGCATGTCGTTTTGCAATTTCATCATCCGAGAGTTTTTCTCCATCCTCGGGTGAATCGACGTCCATATAGTTTGAATATCGTGTAACACCAACTCCCCAGCAACCAGCATTTACAGCTTCGCCTACACCTGAAACTGTATCATCAACTTTGATGACTGAGTGAATAGGAGTGATATTCAACATATCTAAGTTTTTATAAACCATGTGAGGAGAAGGACGTGCTCCATTAATCACTTCATCTCCGGCAACGGAAGCATCAGGTTTATAACCTTGTTTAGCTGCATCTTCTTCCAGTATATCAACCATTGGACGAATAAAACCTGTTGTACTTCCGATCTTGATACCTTGTTTTTGTAAACGTTGAGTAACCTCGGCAACTCCCGGTAGGAGAGTTGTGTATTTTCTCAAACAATCAAGTTGTAAAGGCACAAAATCTGCAAACATTCGATCAACGTCACTTTGATCAGGATATTTACCATGAATATTTTTCCATCGTTCTTTGATTTCATCAACTTTTGTTAGTGCTTTAATGTGAAGGTCTTTTCGTAAACCCATAGGGCCACGAGCTTCAGCCATAGAAATTTCAACATTTTGACGTTTAAAAACTTTAACAAAAACGACCGCTGGAGCAACAACATAGGCATCGGCTGTCGTTCCACTCCAGTCAAGAATGACTGCCTGAACTTTTCCTCGATATCTTTTTTCCTCAACGTATTTGTTCATTAATTTCTCTCCTTCATTCAAAGACATTGTCTCCATTTTTACTCAATTTAGATTTAAGAAAAAAAACTTAATTTAATGCCATATCCTGATTGTTAATTATTTGTTTAAGAAGTATTATTATCATAATTAAAAAAAAATACAAAAAAAATTCAAGATCACTTTTTATTTTTCAAGATACTTAAACATCATATTAGACTAATGTAATTTAATTTTTGTTATCTCTATTTATTAATATATCAATAACTTTTTCTTTTGTAATTACACCAACTTCTTTGTTTGCATCATTCACAACTAACGCATTTGTGTTATTATCAATTAAATCAGCTGCAAAACTTTCAACTACAGATTTTTCATTGATCTTTATATAATTATTTGTTTTGTTGTTGATTTTTTCCATTATTGAACTTGCAGTTAAAACTTTTGATCGAAGAATATCATTTGTAAATTCTTTAACATAGCTTGTCGCAGGATTAATAACTAATTGTTCAGGAGTTCCGATTTGGATTATTAAACCATCTTTCATAATTGCAATACGATCTGCAAGTTTAATAGCTTCATCAAAATCATGTGTAATAAAGATAATAGTTTTATGAAGAAGATTTTGAAGTCTTAAAAATTCATCTTGCATTTCTTTTCGTATCAAGGGATCAAGCGCAGAAAAAGGTTCATCTAGAAACCACACTTCTGGATCAACAGCTAAAGAACGCGCAATACCAACCCTTTGTTGTTGTCCTCCTGATAATTCTTTTGGAAAATAATTTTCTCTTCCCTTAAGACCTACTAATTCAATTACTTTTAAAGCTTTATTTTTTGCGTCTTCAGATTTAGCTCCCTGAATTTCAAGAGGAAACATTACATTTCCAATAATAGTCATATGAGGTAGAAGGGCAAAATTTTGAAAAACCATTCCCATCTTATGTCTGCGTAAATCAATTAATTCTTTATTTGACATTTTTCTTAAATCAGAATTTTCAAAATATATTTGGCCATAAGTAGATTCTATTAATCTAGACAAACATCTTACAAGTGTTGATTTGCCTGAACCTGATAAACCCATAATAACGAAAATTTCACCCTCCAATATATCAATAGTTGCATTTTGGACTGCTCCTATAATATTAGATTTTTGTAGCTGGGTTGCAGTTGGATTATAATTATTATTTTTTAAAAATTCTTCTGTTTTTTCACCAAATAATTTCCATAAATTTTTACATGAAAACTTTATTTTATTTTTTTGTATATTTATCATTTCGAAATTTATTATATTTTAAAGTTATAATCTTTCAGTTTATGACTTTTTTGCACTTAAAGTAATCAAATTCAAGAAAATATTGATTGATTTGGATTGTTATGATTAATTGTAAGCGATATTAACTTAAATTTTCAAGTTTATTTTTAAGGAGGATAAATGAAAAAAATTATTAATAGATTTTTAAAATCATCGTTAATAGTCACTCTTTTATTTGGATCATTTTATATAAGCTCTATTGCCAAAGCGGCTGTACCTGAATCTAAAGATTCAATTAAAGTTGTTATTATGGGATATTCAGGTGATAATATTATTATGCAAATTTATGGAGAATTAATATCTAAACTTGGCTACAATGTTGAGTATACTCCAGCAGACTATATTGGACAATTTGCAGGATTAAAATCAGGCGATTTACATATTGGTTCTCCAGGTTGGGATACAACAGCAAAAGATGTAATGGCTGATGCATGGGGAAGCGGTACTGTTTTAAATATGGGAAACATAGGAATATCAGTTTTTGAAGACTGGTGGTATCCACTTTATGTTAAAGATAAATGTCCTGGACTACCTAATTGGGAAGCGCTGCTTGATGCAGAATGTGCAAAATCATTAGCAACTGCTGAAACTTCTCCTAATGGAAGATTTTTAGAAGGTCCGATTGAATGGGGAGGAACAGGTAGTTTAAGAATAGAAGCACTTGGATTACCAATTGAAGTAATTAATGCTGGAAGTGATGCTGCATTAGGTGCAGATATTGTTGCAGCAGTAAAAAGAAAAGAACCTATTCTAGCTTGGACTTGGCAACCTTATTGGTTACCTGCAATGTATCCAGGTGAATTTGTTGCTTGGCCAGAGTATGGTGATGGTTGTTATGATGATGCATCATGGGGACCAAATCCAGATAAAACTCATGATTGTGGCAATCCTACTGGTTATATGTGGAAGTCAGCATGGGCTGGAGGCGAGAGTATTTGGCCAAAAGCTTATGATGTTTGGAAAAAGTTCACATTGGATGAAAAAACAATGGGCGATCTAGTTTATAAAAGTGATATTGATGGTGTTGATACCATGGATGTTGCTAAAGGTTGGATTGCTGATAATGAGTCAGTCTGGAGTGAATGGCTTAAATAATTTAATTTTTTTGAACTAGGGCATAAAATGCCCTAGTTTTTATATCAATCTAAAATCAAGAATGTAAATATTTGAAATGAATACAAGAAATAATATTTTTTTCTTGTCATTAATTTTTATTATTTTTTTATATTTTATTTCAAATACTTTTTTCAGTTGGATAACAGAATTTCCAGATATACTTAAGATACCTATAGCAAAATATATAACTATTTTTGTTAAATGGTTAATTGAAGATGCTGATTTGGGATTATTTACATTTAAACAATTAACTCGCGGCATAGGCTCATTACTGGATGCACCCTCTTTATTTTTAAAGAGGCTTTTAGCAACAGGTTTTAAATTTGAAATGACAAATGGTAATAGTTTTTATTTTCCCCCACTGTCATGGATATCAATAATTTTTGTTTTTGTTATAACTGCAATTTGGCTTAAGGATTATACTTTAGCTTTCTTTGTTGCTATTTCATTATTATATGTAGTTTTTTTTGATTTATGGGAAAGTACTATGACTACTTTTTCTTCAATTATTGTTGCTGTTATTATTGGTATTATTATTGGTACCTTCCTTGGAATACTTTCTTATAAATCAAAAACTCTTAATAACATATTAACCCCAACTTTTGATTTTATGCAAACTATGCCTGTATTTGCATATTTAGTTCCTGCCCTTATGTTATTTGGATATGGTCCTGCAGCAGCATTGGTTGTAACTTTAATTTATGCAATGCCTCCTATGGCAAGAGTAACGAAGAATGCACTAGATCAAGTCAATAGTGAAATTGTTGAGTTAGGAAAAATGGTTGGTTGTTCAACTATGCAAATGCTTTATAGAATCTTACTACCATCTATTCGTCCAAGAATGATGTTGGGAGTTAACCAAGTAATAATGTTAACTTTAAATATGGTTATTATCGCTTCAATGATAGGAGCTGGTGGCCTAGGTTACAATGTATGGCAATCTTTAAAACAATTAAGAATTGGCCAAGGTTTTGAAGCTGGAATAGCAATTACTTTAGTTGCTATTATTTTAGATAGATTAAGTCAAAAGATAGCAACAAGAAGACCTGTTTATCATGAACAAAAAACAAAATTTTTTCAAAAAAATATTTATTTAATAATAATTTTTTTATTTATTATTATCACTTGGTTATGCGGAAATTGGTTTTCTTTTTTTTATAATATACCAGAAAATATGACAGTCTCATCAGGACGTTTTTGGGATGGAATAATTGATTATATTAACATTAATTACCATGGTCCAATTAGATTAGTTCGTGATTTTTTTTATATATATTTATTAAAACCTTTCAAAATGTTTATGATATCAATTCCTTGGTTTGTAGTTGTATTATTAGTCTTTACTATAGGATTAAGAATTCAAGGTTTTGCTTTAGGATTAAAATGCTCAATACTAGTCTTGTTTATTGCAATGAGTGGTTTTTGGGAAAAAGCAATGATATCAGTTTATTTAATTGGTATCTGTGTTTTACTAGCAAATTTAATTGGTATTCCTATCGGCATTATTGCTGCAAGTAATGATCGAGTTCATCGAATAACTCAAGTAATTATTGATACATTTCAAACTTTACCTGCTTTTGTATATTTAATACCAGTAATAATGATTTTTAGTGTAGGTGATTTTTCAGCAATGATAGCAGTTGTTCTCTATGCGGTTGTTCCAGCCATAAGATATACTGATAATGGTATTAGACAAGTGTCATCGAGTTATTTAGAAGCAGCCAAATCTAATGGTTGTACTAAATTCCAAATTTTACGTCGAGTTCAATTACCATTATCTCTTCCTGATATTATGCTTGGTGTTAATCAAACATTAATGATGGGATTAAGCATGTTAATTATTACAGCTTTAGTTGGAACACGAGATCTAGGTCAAGAAACATTAATAGCTCTATCCAAAGTTGATCCAGGTCGAGGTCTTACAGCTGGAATCTGTGTAGCCTTTATTGCAATTATTGTTGATAGACTTATCAATGCATGGTCGCAAAAAAGAAAAAAAGAACTTGGTCTTACTACTTCTATAAGTTGATGACCTAGAATTATTGTAATTGGTGGTGGGGCTTCAGGATGCGGTGTAGCTAGGGATTTAGTTTTAAGAGGATATCAAACAACATTAATTGAATTTGGAGATTTAGGTTCTGGTACTAGTTCTAGATTTCATGGGATGCTTCAAAGTGGTGCAAGGTATGCTGTTTCAGATACCTCTTATGCTGCTGAATGTTTTAGGGAAAGAGAAACTATAGCTAAAATTGTACCAGAAGCAGTTGAATTAATTGGTGGGTTATTCATCAGCTTGCCAAATGACCCTGAAGATTATCCTGAAAAATTCAGTAAGTGCTGCGAAATTGCAAAAATTCCTTATCGAGAAATTAAAATTGATGAAGTTTTAAATAAAGAGAAAGAGTTAAATAAAAATGTCTTGAGAGCCTTTCAAGTTCCAGATGCTATTATCCATTCCTGGAAATTAGTAAATTTACTTGCTAAAGATATTAAAGCAAAAGGTGGTGAAGTACTTACAAATCATCAAGTTGTATCAATAAAACAACATAATAATTTGGTAAAGTCAGTTGAAGTAATAGAGAAAAATGGCGTTAAAAAAACACTTGAATGTGATGGCATAATTAATGCCTCAGGTCCGTGGTCTGGTAAAATTGCAAAATTAGTTGATCAAGAAGTTGAATTACAACTTACAAAAGGTTCTGTAATGGTTTTTTCACATCGACTTGTTAGTCAAGCAATAAATAGATGTAGAATTCCTTCAAGCAATGACATTATGTGTCCTTCAGGAACTGTTAGTCTTTGGGGTACAACTTCAGAAATAGTTAATGATCCAGACACAACAAAAATACGCCCTGAAGAAATTCAAGAGCTTTTAATGGGTGCTGAAGAATTGTTTCCCAATGTAAAAAACTACCGATCCTTTAGAGCTTGGGCTGGTGTTAGGCCTCTAGTTAAACCAAAAAATTTTGATAAAAATATGCCTCTTCCTCGAAGCCATTCGGTTATTGATCATCAAGAAAATGGGTTAAGGAATTTTTTAACTGTATGTGGTGGCTCATTAACAACACATAGATCTATGGCAGAAGATGTAGTTAATAAACTTGGAAATAAGTTAGGCATTAATACTTTGTGCTCCACTGATAAAACGCCAGTATCAAATCCCAAAAATTTAAATTGGATTCCTTCATTCTATTTTCAAAAAATTGAAAAAGAAAAAAATTTTGATGACCTTGTGTGTGAGTGTGAGGCAATTACAAAAACAGATATTGAAGAATTAATGAAAAATGAAAATTTATCAGATTTTCATGATATAAGAAGAAGAATTAGAGTTGGCTTTGGTCCTTGCCAAGGAACCTTTTGTAATAGTCGCTTAGCAGAAATAGTGGCTAGTCAGAATAAAGATATTGATATTAAGAAATCTATATTAAATTTTTGGTCTGAAAGACTAAAAGGGTCAATACGCACTTCTTACGGAGATCAAGCGAAACAAATTTTATTGAGTGATTATATTCATCAGGAAAATTTTGGATTAAGATTAAACGAAGAAAATTCAGAAAAAGAAGATATTAGAACATGAATAGCGATGTTTTAATAGTTGGTGCAGAACTAGATGCTTTTATTGCTTCAATTCGATTACAAGAACTTGGTTATACATCAAGAATGCTTACCAATGGCAAAGGTTCCTATTTATATTCATCAGGTAATATAAAAGTATTAGACTTTAAAGAAAATAATAATTCAGAAAAAAATCCCCTTTTTCTTTTTTTAGAAGATCTTCCTAAAGAACATCCTTACAAACTAATTGGAAAAGAAAATGTTGTACAAGCAATTGACTGGTTTTTTAATCACGAAATAAGTAATAAATTAAGATACGACCATTCTGAAACAAATTTATTCACTATTTCTCCAATTGGTTTGAAAATTCCAAGTTATGGATTGTATTTTAATCAAATTAATTTTGAAAATATTTATAATAAAGATGTTACTATAATTAAATTTCAAAATCAGAAAGATTTTCACCCTGAGCTAATTGCTCAATCAATAAAGAAATTTGTAAATACAATTGAAATATTAAATATTGTTCAACC
>JYMV01028930.1_pt1 | contig 11077 bp, 7 predicted proteins | sample 338911 | NCBI WGS metagenome assembly JYMV01 (sample SAMN03354496, study PRJNA234377) | hydrothermal vent metagenome | biome: Deep sea; feature: Hydrothermal plumes at the Eastern Lau Spreading Center, Western Pacific Ocean; material: Seawater | place: Tonga | collected 2009 | depth 2000 m m
GAGCAACTCAGTGCAAAGCCAACTGGAGAGGGGAAGAAAGCAGGCAGACTCCAACGGATGTAGCGTTTCAGATCGGGTCTTAACGGCTGCCCACCAACAGCAGCCGTCGAGTGCGCCGAGGCACACCTGTATAAGTAGGGACAACGGGCATGCACTCGGCACTCACCGCGCTGCCGATCGGCGGGGGAAAAAAAATTGTTCCCCAGAAAAGTCACTGGCGCCGATCCAGACGGGTGACCGGGCCATCGGCGGTGAGGCGTACGTGGGTCAGCGCGCGGTCCTCGTGGTTCATGCGCCAGCTTAGCAGCTTCTGGGCGTATTCCAGCATCCGCCCCCGATAGGCCGGCACCTCTGCGACGTTGTTGAACTCCATGGGGTCCTCACCGAGATCAAAGAAAAGAGGTGGAAGCGCCGTGAAGTGCACGTACTTGTAACGTTCATCACGAAGAGCCGCGAAGGCGCACTGATCCGCCTTCAGGCCGATAATCCCGCCGTCATCATCGCGGAAAAAACGGAAATCGAGTGCGAAGTGCGCCGCCGTACGCCACGGTATGCTCTCCTCACTACGGCAAAATCCAAGCAGCGACTCACCGTCACAAGTCGAAGGAACTTCCAGCCCCAGCCAGTCGACTATGGTTGGCATCACGTCGACGTTCTCAGTGAAGGCATCGATCACGCGCCCGTGCCACGGCGTCGCCTCAGGGCGCGGGTCTCGCACGATGAGGGGTACGTGGAAGGTCTGGTCAAAATAGCTGAACTTCGCCAACTGCCAGTGGTCCCCTAACATCTCGCCGTGATCAGAGGTGAACACGATCAGGGTATTGTCGTAGCAGCCGGTGTCCTGCAGAAAAGTCACGAGCCGACCGATCTGGGCGTCGACCTCACTCATCATCCCGTAGTAGGTGGCACGGAGCTGGTGCAGATCACGGTCGCTGATGTGAAGGTGATGCTCTTTGGCGTTCCATCCGAAAGTGAGGCCTGTGCCCCGCTGGTGATGCAGGAAATAGTCGAGATAGGGGTGCTGCTTCGCCTCATCGGCGGGAGTGGCGGCACGCACGGGCAGCGGCACGTCGGCTGGATCGTACTCGGCATGGTACGGCTCGGGCGCAATGAAAGGCGGGTGCGGCGAGAGGTAGGACAGGTGCACGAACCAGGGCTCGTCCCGTCGCACTGAGAGATAATTGATGGCCTCGTCGGTAAGAAAGGCAGTAGCGCTATCCGCGGCGGTGAATCGGGCCGGGGCGAAAGTTACGCCGCGGGAAGCGGCACCGGGGAAGTCGGACTTGGGTCGGAATACCTCGGCTGCAGTGATCTCATAACCCCGGGATTGCAGCTCCGCAATCCACGGCAGGTAGGGCTCCTTCAGCACGTTATCCATCATCCAGACCACGGGCACCATGCCCGGTAGCACACCCTCGTTGGAGCGCGATGCGGGGTCATTGGGATGGGTTTGGCGGGAATTGGCACTGACATCGGTATAGCCGAAGAGCGCCGGTTCGTAACCGGCTTTGCGCGCTTCCAGGGCTACGTTTGTATGCCGCGGATCAAGCGGGGTGCCGTTTACCACTGAGCGATGATTGTGCAGGTACAGTCCGGTATAGAGACTCGCCCGCGATGGGCCACAGGGGCTCGCCTGGGCGTAGTGGCGCCGAAAGAGCACACCTTCGCGCGCTAGCGCGTCAAGGTGGGGGGTGCGCAAACAAGGGTGGTCGAGCGCCGAGAGGCAGTCCCCACGCCACTGATCAGCGGTGATGAAAAGGACGTTACTGGCGCGGGTGCTCATATGGCAAAAAGGATAGTTATTTTTTCCGCTTCATTCTTTTCTTCCTCGAGATTTTCGAGACTTTTTTCTTTCCGGATCGAGAATCATTGATGTTTTCGAGTGTTGCTCCGTAACGGCGAGCCACATTACGAAATGATTTCTTGGGAGTTTCTTCCATGGTGTGCATTTATTTGATGTAAGCAATTGCCTCAATCAAATATACCGTCAGTTACTGTCAGATTCCAGCAAACTGGGCTAACTGCCCGAGTGGCTCAGATAATCGTAGGCGCTCAAGACGTGACAACGGACAACATGGAGGATGTGTACTGTAGAAAAGAAGTTGGTATAGAGTGCATCACGTTTCTTTGTGAAAAACTCTAAGCCACGAAATTGAAACCACAGATCGTTCCCTCAATGAGCATGTCGAGGCGGATATTCGGGATACAGGCCTGTGAGAAATCAGTTTCCTAAGCGGCCTTTTTTACTCGTGGTTGCTTTGCTCGCTTGGCGCCTGAGGAGTCTTTTCGCCAATGTCCCGGTTTTTGTCTGCCCTTACCCTTGGAGATCCCACCGAATTTTCGTTTAAACTTGGGATTAGTTTTGGCACCATGCTCGATTTTGGGCTCTGAGCTTGTCGGCTCCAGACCCTCAATCACCTCTCGGTTAATCTTTCGCCCGGTCAACTTTTCGATCTGCGACAACTTCTGCCAGTCGGCAGATCCAACAAGCGAGATGGCGCAACCCGTAGCACCGGCGCGACCGGTGCGGCCGATCCGATGAATGTAGTCCTCGGCAACCATTGGTAGATCAAAATTGATCACGTGGCTGATATCCTTAATATCGAGCCCCCGAGCTGCAACATCAGTTGCCACCAGCATTTCGACTCGGCCTTTGCGAAGATTTTCGACTGTCTGGCGCCGTTTGTTCTGGCTCATATCGCCGTGCAGGGCGGCGCTCTTATGGTCCATTGAGCGCAGTGTCTTCGCGAGTTGATCAGCTCCCCGTTTCGTCGAGGTAAAGATCAACGTCTTGGTTAACTGCCCATTCTCAAGGTGATGCGCCAACAGTTTGTGCTTGTGGGCTTTGCTATCTGCGTGATGCATATGTTGGCGAATCGACCTATGCCGATCATGATTAGTCACCAACGCGATGCTTTGAGGCCTTTTCAGTAGCTGGTCTGCGATCTTCAGAACCCGGCCTTCAAGTGTCGCCGAAAAGAGTAAGGTTTGACGGTCTCGGGGAATCGCTGCGGCAATATCTTTTACCGCATCAATAAAGCCCATATCCAGCATTCGGTCTGCTTCATCCAGAACCAGTATCTCTAGGCGGGAAAAATCTACCTTGCCCTGTTCCATGTGGTCCATCAGTCGTCCAGGGGTGGCGACCAGGAGATCCAACCGGTTGCGGAGCATTTTCAGTTGGGGGGAGTAAGACATACCCCCGACAATCGAGCCGGTGGAGATTTTGGAAAACCGACTGAACTGGCGAATATTCTGAGCAATCTGCATCGCAAGCTCACGAGTTGGTGTCAATACCAATACACGTGGGCCTATGCCTGATTTTTTAGAGCGCCGCAAAAGATGCTGGAGTGCCGGTAATACGAATGCCGCGGTTTTGCCTGTTCCTGTCTGCGCTGATGCCATCAGGTCTGCGCCTGACAACACCACCGGGATTGCCTTACGCTGAATGTCGGTAGGCTCGGTAAAGCCGGATTTTTCAATTGCCTCGAGCAGTCGAGGATCGAGTTTGAGTTCTTTAAATAGCACAAATAATTCCAGTCGGCCTGTAGGCCGGGTAAAAGTCAGTGAGAGAGAGTGTAGTGAGGTCTTACAACCTCACCGGTTCTGGTTCAACTAGACTGTGGCAAGCGTGTCGCCTTGTCCGCCACAAAACGCTGCCAACCAGAGCACAAGTGATGGGAACAAACACATCGAAGGTCAGAAACGTACTATCTCCTTATCGGAGGAGGCGCGACTATACAGTGCTTACTAGGAAAGTGCCAGAACCACCAGTGTGTCGGTCGGCAAGGTTCATGCCCTAGTCTAAAGAGGCAGGCTTCCAATTTGCGTATGGCGGGATAGTCTGGGCCGGCACACTTAGGCCGGCTCACCGATATTCGAAGGTATAAGACAGACAAATGGTGGAGGCGGCGGAATTTGCCGCAATCTATAACTGCTTGAATTGTAGATAAAAGGCCAATTTGGCTAAAAAAGCTACCGGCAAAGTTACTGAAGAAAGCACTGGATTTGATTGGACGTGAGCATACCCCAGTACACTCAAATAATTGGATCTATACTATTAGAGTCAGCATTAAGCCACAATTGCACCAGAGGATAAATCCGTCAAGACAGCATGAAAACGCCGCGAGTCGCATGAGTTTTGGGATCACGATCCCTTGGGGCGGGTGTCGCCGATGACCAGGGTCGATCAGTTCGAGAGCGCTTTTCGAGCCGCTGATAAGCCAGTCTTTGAATTCCTCCAGCCTGTGGTCGAGCGGGCGCTTGTCGTGACTGACTTGCGGGGTGCAAGTGCGACTGCCTTCCGAGATCAGGTCCGCGACTTTCTGGCAGTCCTTGGCAACGGCGTACAGTGGGACCTTGATGATGGTGATTCCTTCGACACGATCAAGGTGCTCCTTGAGCGCGTGAATGAGCGCAAACCGGACCTCATTTGCACATATCGCAATCTACATAGTGAAGCTTGGCGGTGGCCATACAGCCTGGGCGAGTACCTCGATGTTCTGACGCAGATCGTGGCCTGCCCCGTACTGGTGCTCCCGCACCCACTGGTCACGCGTACGAACGGTCAAACGTTCCAAGGTACCGACATCGTCATGGCAGTAACCACCCACTTGGCTGGAGATAACTCATTGGTCAATAACGCAGCAGGGTTCACCAACGATGACGGTGCCCTGTGGTTGGCACATGTAGAGGACGAGAGGGGCTTCGGTCGATTCATAGACGCCATATCGAAGATCGACGCCATTGATACTGATACGGCGCGTGAGCGTATCCTCGCCCAGATGCTCAAGGAGCCTGGCGATTACATCCGTTCCTGCAGGGAGGTAATCGTCACTCATCGTCCTACGGTCCGCGTCCAGAAGATCGTAACCGTTGGCAGCCGTCTGACCGAGTTCCGTCGCCTCATCGACAAATACAGCGTCGATTTGCTTGTGATGCACACCAAGGACGAGGACCAGTCTGCGATGCACGGCCTTGCCTACCCCCTGGCCGTCGAGTTGCGGGAGACCCCGTTGCTCATGCTCTGATTCCATGGTTTCAGACGCGTTCGCAATTACCAGCGCCACGGAGCAAATTCACGACGTCGCGCAAGTCCCACTGGGTGTGACCCTGCTGTTTATGGCACTGCTGGTGGCGATGATCCTATGCCTTGCTCTGGAGGAGAAGCTCCACGCCAAGAAATCTGTCATCGCGGGCCTCTTCGCCGTTGTCACCCTGTTCCTTGGCGCCGCCTTTGATCTGCTGCCGTTTGGGAGCGTTACGATCGGGGGCCACGAGATCGACCTCCCGGTATACGTGCCGGCGATCAATTGGAACGTGATTGCGATCATCCTTGGCTCCAGCCTGTTCGTCGACGTGACATCGCGTTCGGGCTTGTTCACCTGGATCGCGATCAAACTGACCCGGGCGTCTGCGGGAGACCCGCTGAAGTTGCTTGTTTACTACGGAGTGATGACCGTGGTGTTTTCTGCCGTCCTCAACAACGTCACTGCCATGATCATCGTCGGGTCGTTGACCGGAGTCTCGCTGAAGCGTTTAGAGCGGAACAACTTACTGCTCGGTTTCCTGATTGTCGAAGGGCTTTTGACGAACGTGGGTGGCCTGCTCACCCTGATCAGTTCGGTGCCGAACATTATCGTCGGCACGACCGCCGGCATCTCGTTCGTCCGCTTTTTCGTGGTTGCCGGGCCCTTCGTACTGGTGGCGACCGTGGTGACACTCTGGCTGGGTGCGCGTATCTTCAACGTACGCCGTCTGGCGACACCTGAAGAACGCGAGAAGTCCGCGCGGCTGGTATTAGGCTTCGACGAGCGCGACGGTATCGAGAGCAAAGCATTTTTCTGGTTCGGGGCTGTGATGCTCATCGCTTTCATCGCTGTAATTGCCACGACCTCGGTGCTGCCGTTGATCCGAGATCTGGGAATGGGCTACGTAGCCATAGCCTTCGGTGTGATCATGCTTTTGCGGTTCAAGGCCGTGGCGGACAAGTTTTACCAGGCCATCGACTGGGATCTTTTGGGGTTTTTTGCTGCGCTGTTCGTAGTCATCAATGTCATGGAGCACGCGCTTGTGCTGGAGATAATCGGCAAGGGCCTCGCCCACATCATTGGACTGGGTGATACGTTGGGCACCGGCCTGATCGTTGTGTTGGGGGCCGCTGCGAGTTCGGTTACAGACAACATTCCGCTTGCCGCGATGCTGGCCAAGATCCTTGCCGCAAACCCTGTTATCGGCTCTGATCCAAATTCGTCCTTCTGGTGGGCTGTGGTTTTCGGCGCTAATCTCGGGGGAAACCTGACACCCATCGGATCAGCCTCGACCCTCGTCGCGGTCACAATCATCCACAAATATGGGCTGAACCTATCCTTTGCCGGCTTCGTGACCCGGGCTCTGCCTTTTGCTGGGGTGCAGATTCTGCTCGCTGTGGCTTACGTCGTATTCTTTGTGTGACAGCCAAGAGTTACGTCACTTTCAACGCGGAGAAAGTGACGGCGGAAGCCGCCTTAATTTATGACTGCTTGAATTGTTGATGAAAGGCCAATTTGGCTTCAAAAGTTACCGGAAAAGTTGCTGAAGAAGGCTCTGACTTCAGTTGGACGGTATTGGACTGGATAAATTAAGAGTTGTTGATTACCGACAGGAAACTGTCACCGTACTTTGCTAGTTTTGCTGGACCGACACCCACCAAATGCAAAAACTCATCTCTATTTCTCGGTTTTCTTTCCACCATTTGGTACAGAACTGTATCTACAAAGACTACGAAGGCTGGGACACCCTGGTCTTGGGCGAGTGTTAATCGCTTTTGTTTGAGTCGAGATAACAATTCAGCATTTTCCCCACTATAGATATGCGTTGGAATGCTTTCTTTTAACGTGCGACCTATTTTCTGTTTTGGCGTCGGTTCTGATGGTTGTTTGCATTGAAAGCCAGTCGCGCCTTTTAGGACCATAAAACCGCTCTCTGATATTTCCAGTCCGCCGTATTTTTTAATATTCAAGACAATATGACCAGCTGCTATAAGTTGCCGTATAAAACTTTGTAGATAAGGTTTTGAATATTTGGAACCGATACCAAAAGTTTTTATTTGATCATGCTCTCTCTCAATGATTTTTTCTGATCGTGAGCCACGTAATACATCTATGATGTGTGCTGCGCCGAAAAATTGCCCAGTTCTGTAAATCGCAGAGAGTGTCATTTTCGCCAGTTCGGAACCATCAATTAACTCTGGTGGGTCTATACAATTGTCGCAATTGCGACAGGGAGAAATCTGTTCATCGAAATAGTGGAGCAGCGCTATGCGTCTACAGGATGATGCTTCACAATAGGCTAATAGAGAGTCCAATCGCTTATGTTCTCTCAGTTTGTAGTTTTGGTCTGCGCCATCTTCTTCGATGAAACGACGCCTCTGAAATAGGTCGTTCAGGCCATAGAGTAGTAATGTTTCGGCCGGTTCTCCGTCCCGCCCAGCTCTCCCTATCTCCTGATAGTAGGCTTCCATGCTTCCGGGAAGACTAACGTGTGCCACAAAACGTATATCTGGTTTGTCTATGCCCATACCGAAGGCAATAGTGGCTGCCATGATGGCGCAAGGTTCAGTCATAAATCGGTCCTGATTCTTGCTTCGAGTCTCACTATCTAAACCAGCATGATAGGCAATCGAGTTGTAACCTTTGTTTTGAAGAAACGCGGCCACTTCCTCTGTCTGTTTACGAGATAGGCAATACACGATTCCTGAGCACTGCTTTTTATCGTCAAGAAACTCTAAGAGTTGGGTTTTCCAATTTAGCTTGGCCTTCACAGTTAGTCGTAAATTCGGCCTGTCGAACCCCTGCACAAACTTGACGGCATTGTTTTTGGTAAGTTTCTGGATAATGTCTTGTTGTGTCGCAGTATCGGCTGTTGCCGTAAATGCGGCGATCACTGCTTGAGGAAAAATCTCATTTAGTTTCGACAGGGCCTCATAATCGGGACGAAAGTTAGCGCCCCATTTTGAAATGCAGTGAGCTTCATCAATCACAAACATTCCAGTTTCAACTCGCTGCAATGCGGCCAGCATTTTCTGACTCATTAACATTTCTGGGGACATGTAAAGCAGGGAAGACTGACGGCTCTTAAATTGATTCCATGCTTCGCTGTTGTCTTCATAGCTGCGATTGGAATGGATGCGGTCAGCGGGAATACCCAGATCCTGTAGGGCGGCAACTTGATCATCCATAAGTGCCATAAGTGGTGATACAACAACTGCACGTTCGTTTAGAACGAGTGGAGGTATCTGGTAGCACAACGATTTGCCGGAGCCTGTTGGCATCACAGCCAGCACATGAGTCTTGCTTAAGAGATGATCAATTATTTGTCGCTGACCAGGCTTAAAAGACTCAAAACCAAAGGTCGAGTTGAGCAGCTGGGTTGGGCTAGTTGCCTTTAAGTCTGCCATGGTTGTTGCTTACGACAACAGTTTCAACTTACTGCTCACCGTAGCCAGGTAGCTGACGATTTCTTTTAATGCGAACAAGGTAACTCGGAGGTAGTCGAGGCTCGAGTGGTCTTCGGGTTTCTTAGGAGCGGGTTTGTTGATTGAATGCTGGAAGAATAAATCACGCAGGTGAATTTCTAATGTTATCAGATAGAACTGAGGCAAATGGAGGATGAAAAGAAGGAAGAACTCTCTGCACCGGATTCGGGGACCCTCCGTTGACCCTGTCCCGTCTGTTGACTGCTATGTCAAGGTGGGGTTATCGGCAAATAATGCGTTGCTGGGTAATCACTAGTAACAAAGGGAAGAACTTTATTAATGAAAACATCAATCTTGACCATCGAAGATTGATTTAGGTTCTTAACGGTTGTTACAAAATAGCCCACTTCGGTGGGCTATTTTGGTGGGTAGTTCCTGTACAGAACTGTGTACTTTTCCAATAGATTATCCTACTGGTTGTTAATGCTGTCCTGCGATGTAGTGCGACAGGCACCATCAAAAAACAATCAATGATTAATTAGGCTCAGTAATTTAAGCTGATTCGCGGCCCCTTGAACTATCTTGAAGGTGCCTACAAATGAATCACGAAATCGAACAAATACTTCAACAAATTAGCGTTTACCTGCCCAATAGTCGTATCGTTCAGGCAGTAATCATCGTTCTAGCAGCAGTGCTTTTGTCGCGGCTTGTATCTCTGTTTATAGATAGGACACTCAAAAGGTGAGCTGGTAGAACCCGGTCTGACCTAGACGATAAGACGGTTGCGTTTATACAGGATCCTCTAGTATAGATATGCTGTTGTGTGGTGTTGACCGAGAATTTCGAAAACATCGAGTTGAAATCCCTTTTCCACAACAGGATGTCTACATTAAACAGCTGCCGCCCAACGAAACTTGACTTACCACTCCGATAGGCGGCAGGCAACGGATAGCGAATTAACCCTGGACTCGGTAAAAAACGGGGTTTATTTTTTCACTACTTCTGACAACGCATGAGGAGGTGCACGATGGCGATTAGAGAATGGTCACTTGAGGCGGAGTACATCGAGTTTTGCAGCTGCGACTTCGGCTGTCCTTGCGAATCCATGGCGCCTCCGACCCGGGGCGAATGCAACGGTGCAGTGGGCTTCAAAATCACCAGGGGCGAATGCGACGGAGTCAAACTGGATGATTTGGTCGTCGTCGCCACCTTCTACTTTCCCCGCGCTATCCATCACGGTGACGGGCACATGCAGCCCATCCTGGAGAGCCGCGCCACCGACGAGCAGCGCGATGCGTTGTTCTATATCTTGACGGGCGAAGACCAGCCAGTTGGAACTATGTTCCAGATCTTCAGCGTGATCATCGAGCATCACCACGAGCCAATATTCACCGAGATTGGATGGAACTGGGACATCAAAGCTCGGCGCGGGCGTATCGACGTACCCGGCGTACTGCGCACCGAGGCGAAGCCCATACTGAATCCGGTCACCGACACTGAGCAACGGATCATCACGACGTTGCCCGACGGCTGGGTGTTCCACGAAGCGGAAGGGGCGGACGGCGCAGCCAAGGGCGTCGCCGACATCAAGTTCGACTTCACCTCCCGGCATAGCTCGCTGTCCTACGTGGTGTGGGACCGGAACGGCCTGAGCCTGGACCTCGATGAGTCCCGCCGCCGCTTCCCGCTCGCCAGCTAGGGCACCAATTTTGGTGGCAGCCGCCTTTGATCTGGAGTCCGTGCTCCGGCGCGATCGCCTCGTGGTGGTGATCGCACTGGTCGCAGTGATCGTACTGAGTTGGGCCTACATACTTGCCGGCGCTGGTATGGGCATGAGCGCCTTCGAGATGACCCAGATGACCCAGTCGGTGGGCGTGAGCGACTCAACCCAACCCAGCATGCAGGAGATGTCGACGGGAGGCACGGCCGCCGACAGCCTGATGGCCACCGGCACATGGACAGTCGGGTACGCCGTAGTCATCTTCCTCATGTGGTGGGTCATGATGTTAGGCATGATGCTGCCGAGCGCGGCACCCCTGTTGCTGCTGTTCGCCCGCATGATGCGCAAGGAGAAGGAGAAGGGTGCACCGTACGTGCCGACGGGCGTGTTTGCGCTCGGCTACGTGGTCATGTGGGCGGCCTTCAGTGCCATTGCCACTGGCGCCCAGTGGGGCCTGGAAGCTAGCGGCCTCCTGTCCGGCATAATGGTAGGTACCAGCGCCGTGCTTGCCGCGGCATTGCTCATCGCGGCGGGCGTCTGGCAGCTCACACCCTTGAAGAATGCTTGCCTCAGGCATTGCCGCTCACCTATCGGCTTTCTTTCCGCGCACTGGCGGCCGGGGCGTACCGGCGCATTCAGGATGGGCCTGGTGCACGGCGCCTTTTGCTTGGGTTGCTGCTGGTTCCTCATGGCCCTGCTGTTCTACGGCGGCGTCATGAATCTCTACTGGATCATTGGGCTTGCGCTCTACATCCTCATCGAGAAGCTCTTGCCGGCGGGCGTGCGTATCGGTCAGCTGACCGGGGTTGCCCTGATCGCCTGGGGCGCAGTGCTGCTGTTCTACGCTTGAGTCGAGGATGCCATGAAATAAGCCATGTTCTGGACGATATTGGACGATATAA
>JYMV01034976.1_pt1 | contig 11077 bp, 9 predicted proteins | sample 338911 | NCBI WGS metagenome assembly JYMV01 (sample SAMN03354496, study PRJNA234377) | hydrothermal vent metagenome | biome: Deep sea; feature: Hydrothermal plumes at the Eastern Lau Spreading Center, Western Pacific Ocean; material: Seawater | place: Tonga | collected 2009 | depth 2000 m m
GGTGGCCACAATACTTGAGACCGACCCCGGGCTGAATCGAAGATCCTACCCCCCGCGCCGAGTACCCGAGTGGGTTGGCCAGATGGACTTACTGCTGGCGGGCGGCACGCTCGATTTTCGTCAGTGGAAAGCCTGTAAAGCTTTTACACGCTTCCAGGCATCATTTCTTGGCAGCAATAAGGCGCTTCGAAAGGACGCGACAGCGCCCCGGCACCGGTTTTTCCATGCTTGTGATGAGTTGGCCGAACGGTGTAAAGGTCTGGAGCGAGTCTACGAAAGTCACTATGCGACATGGCGGCGCAACCTGTTCGACTACGTCGCCAACGAGTTGCCGCGGCGTAAAGCGGAACGCCACCAGCTGTCCTATGACGATTTACTCGTCAACTTGCAAACGGCCTTGTTGGCACCTGGAGGCAACGTGCTTGCTGAACGATTGCGCTGCGACTATGCCGCTGTTTTGTTGGACGAATTCCAGGATACGGATCCAGTGCAGTACGAAATCTTCCGCAGCATATATGCCGGCACTGAACAACCGGTTTTCATGGTGGGCGATCCCAAGCAAGCGATCTATTCTTTTCGCGGCGCGGATATCTTTGCTTATCTGGGTGCTCGAGCGGATGCGGCCTGTAAATACACCCTCGATCGAAACCACAGGTCAGTGCCCGGTCTCGTAAACGCCGTGAACGCCCTGTTCAGGCGGCGTCAGAATAGTAGTGCATTTTTGTTTGATGATATTCACTTCAATCCGGCCGTGGCGTCGGCCGAAGTCTCGGAACTCAGTGAGCACAATAAGGATGTCGCGCCGCTTGTGATCTGGCCGATTCTTCGCCAAAGTTCGGATAAACCGGTGCCCAAGTACCGCGCCACAGACACTTGTGCTGAAGCCGTCGCAGCAGAAACTGTTCGTATCTTGTCGATGCCGGCCAAATTGGGAGACAGACCGTTAGCGCCCAGTGACATCGCGATATTGGTACGTACCCATCACGAGGGGCGTGCAGTAGAAGAGGCTCTACGCGACGTTCAGGTGCCAACGGTGCGTCTCGCCCAGGAGAGCGTCTACGCGACGGAAGAGGCGATGGAACTCGAGCGGGTACTGGTTGCCGTGGCCCAGCCAGCCAGGGAGCCATTGGTCCGCGCGGCCTTGCTGACAGATTTACTCGGCTACGATGTCGATGACATTTCGTCCCTGTCCCAGGGGGGCCAACCTTGGGATGATCGGCTGGAGACGTTCCATCGCTATCACGAACGTTGGCGCGACGCCGGGTTTATGTGCATGTTCCGTGATCTCGCCGCAACCGAAGGCATTTTCCAACGACTGCTGGGCTATGCGCAGGGCGAGCGCCGGGTTACCAACTTGCTGCATCTTGCCGAGAGAATCGAAGCGGTGTTTGGTCGCCACCATGACATGCCTGCGGTACTTAAATGGTTCTCGGCTGTGCGTGATCGTCCCCCGCCTGGAGATGAAGAGTCGCTGTTGCGGTTGGAAAGCGATCAGGATCGGGTCCGGATCGCGACCCTGCATGCCAGCAAAGGTCTGCAGTTTCCCGTGGTTTTCCTGCCCTTCGCCTGGGGTGGAGGTTTACGCACACCCCGGCGCGAGCAATTTATTTTCCATAGTGCGGGGCAACCCCACCAGGCAACAGTCGATTTTGGTTCCGCCAAGTTTGAAGAGCACCTGTCGCAGGCCTGTAACGAGGAACTGGCAGAGAACTTAAGGCTTTTGTATGTCGGGCTGACCCGAGCACAAAGTCGATGCTATATCGCCTGGGGTGCCGTGAACGAGGCCGGTACCTCCGCACTGGCATGGCTGTTGCATCGGCCATTGCGGGATCCGGCGGTGGACGACAGCGATGCGCTAGCGAGCCACTTCTCCTCACTGACTGACAACGATCTGATGGCTGCGTTAGAGCACCTGTCCGCGCTTGCCCCAGGCCACATCACGGTCGACGAGCTTCCCATTGTCGATACCGAATCATCGCACTCAGGCACCACCAGGATTGGCAAACTGATGGCCCGTGACGCCCAACGCCGTGTCACGCAAACCTGGCAGTTGACGAGTTTCAGCGCGTTGACCACGGGTCACGATACCGACCTGCCAGATCACGACGTCAGGATGATCGGTACGACCCCCGTCGATGATGAGAGCCCCACGGGTATTTTTGCGTTTCCGCGGGGCGCTCGCACGGGCACTTGTCTTCATCAGATATTCGAAGAGATTGATTTTGCGCCCACAAAGGACAAGGCAAGGCAGGCCACTGTAAAACGCGTATTGGAAGCACATGGCTTTGCCAGCAACTGGGTGGATGTGATTGACACGATGCTGGAGAAGGTGCTTCGCACTCCGCTTGATGGCGCAGGATCGCTCTACCTATCGCAGATCAAGAGGTCACGCCGGGTAGACGAAATGGCCTTCTACTTCCCACTACTGGAGTTGCGGGCAACGGATCTTCGACGGCTTCTGTCCAAGCACAATTTCGGCGGCAGCAACGTCACTCCAGAGGGCATCGCACAAATCGACTTTAAGCCCGTGTCAGGTTTCATGCACGGTTACATTGATCTTGTATTCGAGACAGACGGTCGATTTTTTCTCGCAGATTACAAGTCCAATCACCTCGGGAACCATTTTGAAGACTACCGGCCCGAGGTGCTCGAGGCCGTTATGGTTCGCCAGCAGTACACCCTGCAGTACCTGGTGTACACGCTTGCCGTGCACCGATTTCTGGGACAGCGAGTGGTGGGTTATGACTACGACCGGCACTTTGGAGGCGTGTATTACCTTTTCCTGCGAGGCATGGATCCTGCTCGCGCGGGTAATGGTGTTTTCTTTGATCGACCATCACGACAGCTGGTAGAAGCGGTAAATGCACTGCTGAGGGGAGACGGTTGAACGCGATGCTGCAACAGCTTCGTGCAGCCTGGCATCAGGGTCAGCTCAGTGATCTTGCGTTACATTTCGCTGATCTCATTGCCCGTCTTGATCCTGTCGCTGACGAAAAAGTTCTGCTCGGTGCGGCACTGACCAGTCAGTACGCCGTCTCGGGTGAAGTGTGTGTGAATCTGGGTGAGATCGCTGGCACATCGGTACTGGTGGGTGTAGATGGTCGCGAAATCATCGCGCCCAAGTTGTCGTCATGGCTGACTTCACTTCGCCGTTCCAGTGTAGTCGGCACCAACGATGCGTACCAGCCATTGGTGCTGGAAAACGACAACCGCCTGTACCTTTATCAATACAGGAATTTGGAAGCGCGTCTTGCGACAGCATTGCGTTCACGTGCCGAAGCGCCAGATTTTGATGTAGATCCTGCTCGACTGAACCGAGCGCTGTCTATTGTCTTTCCAGTGGTTGCCGAGGCAGTGGAACAACGCGAAGCTGCGGCGTTGGCCATTCGCCGACCCTTCGCAGTGATCAGCGGGGGTCCGGGCACAGGCAAAACCACCACCGTGGTGCGCGTTTTGGCGTTGCTGCAGGAATTAGAAATCGTGGTGCCAGACCGGGTCGCGTTATCCGCACCAACCGGTAAGGCTGCGGCGCGTCTGCGAGAAGCCATGGCGCAGGTGTCTACTGAATCGAAGTTGCTTGATGTGTCCCCGCTGTCCGACGCAGTAACCCTGCACCGGTTGCTAGGATGGCGCAGTGGCGGCAGGCCACCGACGTATGGGCCTAACAGAGCGATCCCCTACGATGTCGTGGTGGTCGACGAGGCTTCTATGGTGGATCTGGCGCTGATGACACAGTTGCTAGAGGCACTTCCCGCGAAAGCCCGTTTAATTCTGCTGGGCGATCAGGATCAGCTGGCTTCTGTAGAAGCTGGCGCTGTGCTTAGCGATATATGCGCCGCAGCGGAGAGCAAACCGTTAGTGGGCTCCGTGGCACGGTTACGCCACAGCTGGCGGTTTACACGGGACAGCCAGATTGGCCGTCTGGCGACTGCTGTTACGAATGGTGATACCAACGAAGCTCTTGCAACATTGTCTGAGTCCGGCCAATCGGATGCAATCATGAGGCCCGCGGCGAAGCGCGCCGATCTTGTGGATCTTCTGGAAGAGCATTGTGTGGGCGTTTTTGCCGAGGGGTTACGTCTGGCCGCGACAGGCGCACCGGCCGAGGCAGTATTCAACAGTATCTTTCGACTGCAGTTATTGGCCGCACATCGAAGCGGTCCAGGTGGAGTGGACGAACTGAATCAACAGGTAGAAAAGCAACTCGCTCTTCGAGGTTTGCTGCGCCCGGGAGACACCTGGTACCCCGGCCGTCCCGTGCTAGTAACGCGCAATGATTACAACTTGCGCCTCTTTAATGGCGATATTGGCGTTGTGTTGCCGGATCCAGATCAGCCAGAGCGACTGAAAGCGGTTTTCGCCCAACCCGAAGGAGGTTGGCGCGCTATAAGTCCGGGACGTTTGCCTGAGCACGTAACGGCTTACGCCATGACGGTACACAAATCCCAGGGCTCGGAGTTCAATTGTGTCATTATGGTATTGCCGGAGAGGGCATCGTATGTATTGTCACGCGCACTTCTTTACACTGCTATTACCCGCGCGACTGATCGACTCGAAATCTGGGGGAGTACCGAAATACTAGAGGAAGCGATCCGCCGTAGAGTGCGTCGCGCCTCGGGGCTTCGGGATCGTCTCTGTGCTGTGGGCATTACCTAAAGCGGCGGGTTTAGATTTCGATGGAGAAAATGCAACTGGCGGCGCAGGTGCGCCGGTTGATCAAGCGCTTTGAATTTCTCGGGGACGCAGGTGAGCAAGCCAGTGTTTCTCCCAGATACGAAACCCCCGGCTGATCACAAACACCAGAATCATATAGAAAACCATCGCGGTGACGAAGCCCTCATATGCGAGGTAATACCGACCATTTAACCAGCGACCCACACCCAGGATATCCTGCAACGTGATGGTACTGAGGACAACCGAACTGTGCAGCATGAAGATCACTTCGTTCGAATAGGCCGGCAGCGCACGACGAAAAGTGCTTGGTAATACGATTCGCCACATCAGCGTAAATCGTGACATGCCACAGGCTCTGCCCGCCTCGATTTCTCCACGCGGTGTGTTTTCGATCGCGCCACGCAGGAACTCGGCAGTATAGGCGGACGTGTTGAGGCTGAACGTAATGAGTGCGCACCACCACGCTTTGGACAGGATTGGGTCCCACAGGAAACTTTCCCGCACGAAGTCGAACTGCGCCAGACCGTAGTACACCAGGTAGACCTGTACCAGCAGCGGTGAGCCCCTAAAAAAATATGTGTAACTCCAGATGGGACCATTGAAGATTGGATGTTTGTAGGCGCGCGCGATTGCCAGAGGAATCGACAACACGCCGCCGATTAGAAGTGATATGAACGTAATTTCAAGCGTTAACAGCGTGCCGTACAAAAATTTGTCGATGTGATCAGCGACGAGCACAAAATCAAACGGGGAATGATGCTCACTGACATAGGCAAGATACTCCCAAAATGTCCGGTCCGATGATTCGGCCATTACATCAAGTCCGCCGCACCCCAACACTGTATCGCCGGTCCAGCCAACGGAGGCCGGCGTCAGAAATTGCAGTCAAGATCAGGTAGATAATCAGCACAGCGAACATGAACGTGAAAGACTGAGCGGGGCGGAAGGACCGTGCAGCTGTCGATGCATTCCAGACCAGGTCGTGCAGGCCGATCACGGAAACCAGCGCAGTGGCTTTAACCAAGACAAGCCAATTGTTGGTAAAACTGGGCAGGGCATGGCGGACCATCTGGGGCCAGGTGATCCTATAAAAGATCGTGAAAGGCATCATGCCGCAAGAGATGCCGGCTTCGATTTGCCCGCGCGGTATCGCAAGGATGGCGCCACGAAAAGTTTCAGTCATGTACGCGCCAAATACAAAACCGATCGATGCGATCCCGGCTGTCAGCTGATTGATCTCGACATAATCCCAAAGACCGGTGGCACTGCCGAGATCATTGACAATCTGTTGTCCGCCATAGAACAGCAGCATCATTAATACGAGATCAGGAACGCCGCGGACCAACGTGGTGTACCCTGCCGCAATGCGCTGTGAGACTGGGTTTTTCGCCAGCTTGGCCGAAGCACCAATCAGACCTAGAACGACAGACAGGAATAAAGAACCGATAGCCAGTTGTATCGTGACCGCAGTGCCTGCGAGCAGCAGGACGCGGTATTCCCAGATCAACTCCATGAGGCAGGGCAGAAAAATAGGACGGGCCCCGTGGGGCCCGTCCAGACTACAGTCAGCTTAAGTAAATTAGCCGGCGCCGTAAATATCGACTGCGAAGTACCGGTCATTTATCACTTTATAAGTGCCGTCTGCGCGTATATCGCCGATAGCCTTGCTGAGTGCATCTCGCAGTTCCGAATCTTCCTTACGAACCGCAAAGCCAGCACCTACGCCTTGACACTCGACATCGTCAAGCGCGCCTCCCAGGAAATCAAAACCCTGGCCTACATCGAGGACTAGAAAACCCTCATATGCCTGCAGTGAATCAGACAGCTGGGCATCGAGTCGGCCTGATCCAAGGTCTTGCCACACTTCGTCTTGAGTCGCATACAAGACCAGTTCAGCCCCGGGGTAGAGTTTCTCGGCAGAACACTGGTGCGTTGTGGCACGTTGTACGCCCAGACGCTTGCCGTCGAGACCCGCAGCAGTGCCTTCAAACCCTGGGTTCTTTTTGGCGACCAACTTGGCAGGTGTGTTGTAGTACTTGACGGTAAAGTCGACTTTTTTCTTGCGCTCTTCCGTAATCGACATCGACGCAATAATGGTGTCGAATTTTCTGGCCAGCAAGGCTGGAATCATGCCATCCCACTCTTGTTCTATCAGTACACATTCTCGGTCCAGTCGTTTGCAGACTTCATGCGCGAAATCGATGTCGAAACCCTTCAAACTACCGTCTGCCTCCTTCCACGAGAATGGAGGGTATGCCCCTTCAACGCCTACACGGAGCGCGTCAGCATTAACACTGGTGACTGCTAAAGCCAGCAAGCCGGCGATCGCAAGACCCGCAAGTTTCTTGAATTTCATTACTCTTACCTCCTTCGGTTTTATAGTGTTCCCAGGTCAATTGTACAGCGGGAAAAGATGTCGGCAACCCGGGCTAGTGCAGGGCCTTCGACAAAAACTGCCTGAAACGTTCGGATTCCGGATTGCCAAACATTTCCTGCGGGGGCCCTTCGGATTCAATCAGCCCTTCGTGCAGAAAAATTACCTTATTTGACACTTCACGAGCAAAGCCGATTTCGTGGGTGACAACAATCATCGTTCGACCTTCATCCGCGAGATCGCGCATGACGCGCAGGACTTCGCCTACGAGTTCCGGGTCAAGTGCCGAGGTGGGTTCGTCGAACAGCATGACCTCGGGCTCCATCGCGAGGACGCGCGCAATCGCTGTCCGCTGCTGTTGGCCGCCGGAGATGTGGGCTGGGTAATAGTCGCGCCGGTCGTACATCCCCACTTTGTTAAGGACGCTTTCTGCTTTATCTCTGGCTTCCTTTTTCTTCATTTTAAGAACGTGGATTAAAGCTTCGGTCACGTTCTCCATCACCGTCATATGTTCCCAGAGATTGAAGCTTTGGAAGACCATGCCGAGTTGCGAACGAATCCTGACGACCTGCTTCAAATCTGCTGGCGCAGGATCCCCTCGTCGGTCAGTGGTCATTTGGATTGTCTCTCCATGGACGGCTACGTTTCCAGAATTCGGGATCTCCAGCAGGTTGATACAGCGAAGAAGTGTGCTCTTGCCTGAACCCGATGCACCCAGCATCGAAATCACGTCGCCGATCTGTGCGACCAGTGATACGCCGCGCAGCACTTCGACATCACCGAAGCGTTTATGTAAGTCCTCAACAACAAGTGCGGGATTGGTTGCGACAGAGTGTTCCAATGTAATTCGCCAGACTTTTCTTACGGGGTACGTAACGTTAACAAGATTTCCCAGTAGACGACAATCGTTTTGTCGTGATTTCTTACCGGTGCGCACCCGCTATGGGTTGGTTACCGGAGGGAAACGTTCCTCGACCCACGATAGACAGAAAGATTCCGACAATGATGATCAGGGCGATCCCCAGCCACGCCCAGGTATCCGGGAGATCGTTAAATAGCCAGTATCCCAGTACCACCTGCATGATAATTTCCGTATAGAGATACGGCGCGAGAAGAGAAAGGCGCGCAGCGAAGCGCTCCTAAGAGCAATCCGGAATCAGATCGCAAAGACGGTTGATTTGTTCACCGTCCTGCCGGAAGTTTTCTGGCGTCAGCCAGGTCTCAAAGGCAGATTTCATCCGCGGCCACTCACGGTCCAGGATCGAGAACCAAGCCGTGTCCCGGTTGCGTCCTTTGTACATCGTGGCCTGGCGGAACACGCCCTCGAAGGTCATCCCCAGCCGTTCGGCGGCCTGGCGCGAAGTGGCATTTAGAGCATCACACTTCCATTCATAACGGCGGTAGCCGAGTTCCTCGAAAACCCGTCTCATCATGAGGTACATCGCTTCCGTTCCAGCCGGCGTTTTTTGTAGCATTGGTGCGTAATTGATGTGACCAACCTCAATGACGCCGACAGCGGGATTGATTCGAAGATAGCTCGCGACACCGAGCGCTTTATTGCTCGATTGATCAACGATCGCGTGGAACAGCGGATCGGAGCCAAGGCAGGTCTCTTCGATCCAACGAGTCAACACCACCACGTTTTCGAACGGCCCATAAGGCAAATAACTCCAAATCCGGTTTTCAGTGTCCTCGGAAAAGGCTTCGAATAACGCGTCGCCGTGGTGTTGGGGGTCGATCGGTTCTAGACGACACCAAACGCCCGAGATTGGTGCACGCGGTGGCGCCAACGCCGGTTTCCAGTTGGGTAGAGGAAAACCGATGGGCAGCCCGAGGGAATTTCGATCTGCGTCTTTCACCGTAACTGACTATAGCGCTCGTTTAGCCTGGGTCAAAGATAACGATAAACGTAACCTCGAGGATCGATACGCGCTCGAAGTTGAGAATCCAAAAGTGGCTTGCGCTGGCGGTCAGTGCACTCGCGCTCGATCCGTTGTGCCGAGTGGATCCATCATCGTGCCGGAGTGCCTGCTCGTTATTGACTCTGCCTGTTTTTCCAGATCAAAACAGGTCGCACGGAAAAACCGGCAACCATTACGATGATTGAAACGGATACATTAATGTCAATGCCCGCTGATTACGGCATGCAAGGGTTTTGTTTCTTCAAATGCAGCTTTTTGCTCGGGGGTCGCTTCCGGCTGATTAACGCGTTTCCATTCAGAGAACGGCATGCCGTAGACACGTTCGCGTGCCTGATCGTAATCGAGGGCGACGTCTCGTTCCCCAGCGGCAGCGAGATACCATTTGGCAAGACAATTCCTGCAGAAACCAGCGAGATTCATGAGATCAATATTCTGCACGTCGGTGCGACGTTGCAGGTGTTTTACCAAGCCACGAAAAGCGGCGGCTTCAATTTCATTACGAGTCTTGTCATCCATGAGAATTCCCGATGGGTATTCGGCAGTCGTTGCCAGGTTTTTTGGGCTGCACATGCTAGCACGGGGCTTTGGGGTAGCCCCTGTCACCCGCGCTAGGATGTCTACTTCGAACCGCAGTGATCATCAGCCAACAAACCGGGGCAATAGGGCGCCGGGAACGAGCGAGCAGAAGATGTGTTTGTTGTTCGTGGCATGTTTGATGACTTGGCACGGGGATTGGGCCCGTCGCACCGGCCGGGTGAAAATCAGTCGATCGTCAACGCTCGTAGGATTCTCGTTGCGCCGCCGGAGTTAATGGCACCAGGTAAGCAAGCGGGTCGGGCAGAATCTGCGCGCGCGCGCCGGCCAGAGTTTCGCTCCCTGCATAACTGACGGCGGAACGGAGATGGCCCCGGATCCGGTGCAAGATATCGGTCACACTGCCTTTATACGGGACCTGCATCTCTTGACCTTCTGCCGGGGTATCCAGAGCGCTGTCGAGAGCGTCGTTGTCCGATGTTTCATAGAGCGATTCGAGCACGGCCTCCGGTGAAGTCATGCCGCGGTAGATTTTTTTCTTTGTGTGCGTTGCAGGATCTTCAATGACTCGGCCCGGCGCTTCGTCTGTACCCGACAGGGCGCTGCCAAGCATGACGGTGTCAGCGCCACAGGCGAGGGCAAGAAAGATGTCTTTGTCATATCGGACACCGCCATCTGCCATGATCGACATTTCACCGCCCACAGCGCACCAGACTTCACGAATGGCCTGTAACTGCGGTATGCCAGCGGCTGTTTCTAGTCGAGTGCGGCAGCCACGTCCAGGACCAACGCCTACTTTGACGCCGTCGGCACCAAGGGCGCGCATGAACCGAGCTCCCTCGCCGGTGGCGACGTTGCCAGAGATCAGAGGCACTTCCGGAAACCGCATCTTTAACATTTCGATGGCCTTTTCGAGTACCGCAGAGTGCCCGTGTGCGATGTCCACGAAGAAGCAGTCGACGCCTGCGCCGGCCAACTGGTCGGCCCGTTCGATGTAATCCCCAGTGCACCCGATGGCGGCTGCAACCAGCAGTCGGCCTTTGGAGTCTTTACTGGCATAAGGGCGTTCTCGGAGAAAACGAAGATCCTTTCTGGTGATCAATCCCTGAATCTGCCGGTCGGAATCGACCAGGGGTAGGCGTTCGATGCGCCCCTCGAACATGATTCGATCTGCATCGTCTGCGCTGACTGGATACGGTGCTGTTTTGAGTTCATCGAATGGCGTCATGAACTCTTCCACGGGACGTCGATCAGACTCGATCTGCCAGGGGATGTCCCGGCGGGTCAGAACGCCGGCCAGTATGTTGCTGCCGGGCATTGTTTCAATCAGGATGCCGTTGATATTGTGTTGCCGAGCGAAGGCGCGGGCTTCGCCAATGGTGGCACGAAGGGGAAGGAGGAGAGGATTTTCGATGATAGCGCTGTGGCTTCGTTTGACCCGCTCCACGGTTGCCGTCTGGGTTTCAATCGACTGCCCCCGGTGGATGACCCCAAGTCCACCCTCCAGCGCCATCGTTTCGGCCATTTTGCGACCAGTCACACTGTCCATGTTGGACGAAACAATGGGCAATTC